>VSKX01033140.1_pt1 | contig 15629 bp, 2 predicted proteins | sample 4799481 | NCBI WGS metagenome assembly VSKX01 (sample SAMN12179537, study PRJNA552185) | sponge metagenome | biome: deep-sea hydrothermal plumes; feature: spots directly above weak diffusing fluid; material: sea water; isolation source: sponge from the Swan site of a hydrothermal vent ...
ATGTAGTGTCTAGCAGCAACCACTGTTAGGGGTAACACACACACTCTGTAGTGTCTAGCAGCAACCACTCTTAGGGGTAACTAATTTTAGCGAATTTTAGCGATTTTTTGTGATTATCGCTAAATTTTGTCCATGTTAATAAAACATTTTGTCCGCGTTTCTAATTACGTTGTATTGAATTTGGTGTGAATCGCCAAAATGAGTACCATAAAAACAGAGAAATCGCCAAATTTACTACCCGTCTTTAATAGTAACATTAAGGTAAGCAAAATTTGTATGAAGCGGATTACGGACGTTAGCAAAGTGGGCAGGAGGAAAAACGTAATTAACCCTAGTTTGGCTTCAGTTGAGAAGATCAAGAAGTAGTGTCATCGAACGATCCAGTGCAGTAATGCTAGCCTTGAGTAGCTACCTAGTTTGCTCAGCTGGAAAATATAGTAAGTGTCATCTCCTTTGAGCGCTACTGGCATTATCAAGAATTACCCGCTAAGGATTTGAGCCAGCTCTATATACTGACTATAGCTACCACTCAGAGAAAGAAGCCCAAGTGCTGAAGTTCAAGCATTTATAAGTGCTAAACATGCTGTGCAGTGTACTGCATATTCACATGCATGCAGTGCAGACAAAAAGATCAATAAAATTCATTGCATGGACGAAAGTTCTGCCATGTCTAAAAATAGAAGCAGAATAAAATTTAATGTTGCCTACATTTAAAGTTGCATGCTCTCTTCTCTTTATAAGCCCATGCATGGTATTACCAAAGATTTGTTTGGTCTACAGTAACTATTTTAGTTAAACAGTTCCTATTTCTATACAGATACCTTTTTTGGAAGAATGTATAAAGCATGTGTCACTGAGCAGCCGTCCTAATAGTGTTTCAAAAAACCAAGCACTGTCACCTGAGGCAGCTGTTCGGCCAAAAACAGGTCACTTTAAAATTAATGCCAAATACTTTGAACCAGTGATAGACGCAAACATACCTTGGTCTGACTGTCAAGTAAGTGAAGGCTCTCAGTCAGTAAATGATCTACTTGACAAACATTCTACGAGCGGCCCATACTTTAGGTTTTGTGAATGCTTCAGCCTGTTATTAACAAAGAAGTATGGCCATTTATCCGAGGAACAGATATTTGGAATTCCCCAGAAACAATCCGATTCAGAGGTTGTAAATTCCATGGTTAATGATGACTTTAAAGCCTTTTCCAAGTGTGTTAGCCTTGAAGATTTTCAAAAATGTTTCTCTTGCTGGGTACTATCTAGTAGTGCCCATGAGGATGTACAAAGCCAACTAGAGGCTTTACAGGCTTCATTTTCTACTCTCTTTAATAAAGAAGATTCAGAAACTAATCAACGATTAGTATGGGAAGAAGTGGAGAAGTTTTGCTTTTATCTCATTGACAGTCGTACTGAAACAATCCATCAATTTGAACAGTTTGAATGCGATCTGTATCAGCAGTTGATCTCCTTTGAATATCTACACAGTAGGGATAACTGCTCATTCAAAAATGATTTGGAAGAGTTGTTTAAATCATTTAATACTGTTGGTGATAGCATAGAAACTGAATCAAATCACCTTATCAATGACAGAGTTATTCAATTGATCAAACAGTCTCACGGCAATTGCAGCCTAGAATGCACAAAGGAGGCTGAAGAGCAAAGAGATGGTGTGTACGAACGAGAGAGGAAGCTCTATCAGCAATTGCTTCAAGTAATCAAACTTCATTTGGATGTAAATACTTTGTTAATTCATCAGTGTTTCAACTCAGATATCAACCATTTTTCGTACTTTTTTGAAAGTTTGGTTAATCTTGTCAAGCTTTTAACTCAAGTGATGCAACCATTTAGATTCTCTTCGCAGAAAAGAGATGAGTCACATGTCTACTCGATAAAAATGGAAGCTGGACTATCAAGTACAGCTCTTTCTGCTCTTCATGAATGGCTTTCTAGAAAGCGTATGAAATCAATTCTAGCTGGAGATGAAATCAGGTTATGTGCGGATGCTGTCCTTTACATTGATGATGATATAGCTCATCCTAATCTAGAATTTCACAGTGTGTCAGTAGTATGCATTGCTTCAAAAGTTGTATGCAAAAAAGAACCTGAAAGTTTGAATGTAAACGGGGGCTCAGAAGCCACATCAAGTGCTGTTTCCTCGTGTATTTCAATTAATACAGACGGTAAGCTTATTGAGTTTGAGAGTCCTTCTAAAGATGCCATACATGGCGAGAATGGCACTGAGACAGATAAAGATGGCAAGCCTGGGCATAATGGTAGGAATGGACAATACGGAAATGCTGGAGGGCATATTTTACTTGTTGGTTCCAATATATGCTTTGAAGACTTTATTTTGTCGGCATGTGGTAGCCCTGGGGAAGATGGTCAAAATGGTGGTAATGGTGGTATTGGTTGGTCACCTTCTAGCGATCAGTGTGGTATTGATGGAGGTGACCCTGAATTTGAGCATGGTCGGTTAAATACAAGCAGTTCCGTTGTGATTAGTTTTGGAAGTAAGGGTAGAGACAGTGGTTGCGGTGGAGATGCTGGTATGGGTGGAGCTGCAGGTAAAGCTGGTGTAAGTGGTAAGATCGAAATTATTGATCTTGATAAGGAGTGCAATTGCCAAGTAACCCAAACACCAATTCCAAGTGCAAAAGAAGGTAATCCAGGGACCCACGGAAAAGGTGGAAGACACACAACACATGGTAAAGATTGTGGAAAGTATGGCAAGAACTTGTGGATATGGGGCAAGGTGGTAACGTTTTTTACAAGTACACGTCCTACCGATAGTATTACTTCTGTTAGAGGAGAGCTTTATCACAAGGAAATTGTTTATGATAGATCTGTCCCACATTACGAAGTAGAACAATATGAACGACCTGCTAAAAATAAACCGCCTACAGTAATGAAGAAAGATGACCATCCTGACTTCATTGATCGAGGCTTTAACAGAGACGGGGAAACTGCCCAAACCATAAGAAACAACGCAATTGCTAATGAAAATAAAGCTATTGACAAGCAGGCATGCTATTATGCATTGGATGAGCAGTGCAGATATTCATTGCAACATTGGAATTGTAAATCACACGAGAAAGTTTTGGGAGCGTTTGCACAAAAAGTTGGTGAAATTCATCAATCTGAGTTGTTAGTTTCTCATAGTCAATTAAACAGGTCTAAATGTGCCATGTGGATTTCTCAGATACATAAACTATCCGAAGAAACAAAAGTGTCAGTGATATATGAAACAAAGCAAGCGTCTAAAGCAGAAATTAGTGTGATGAAAGATTACGTGGAAGAACCAAACTATTTACCTGCTAATACATATCTTAGTAGTGAAACTGTGATTGTTGAATCACTGTCAATCAACGTGGTACCGCTTAAAGAAAGAGCTGATGACAGAGGAATTCTCCTGGAAAATATGAACTCGCTCGAATCTCTTCTAATTGGTGACTTGCCAGATGGTAAAATTGAGAAATTGCAGTCTAATCTTGGTTTGTCTGAAGAGCCTGTTTATTTTATGAGAAGTGATTCTGTTGGTAGCGTTGAGACATATTGCCAGCATTATAGATTTCTTATCGTTCAAAATCTTCAAACAAATGGTTGGACATTTTATCATTCTAGTCGTAGCCATGAAATGACGGTGATGTCGTCTCTGGAAGAATTAAAGATGCCAATAAATCAACTCTATCTATTGAATAGAGACGATACCATTTCTTATAAAGACATTGTACAATGGATTTGTAAGAACGTGACTGAAAATATTGAATTACCAGCCAATACCAAACAGCTTTGCTGCCTCAAGCAGTTTGAAGTTGTTATTCTCATTAAAAAATCGTATGAAATTTTATGTGCCGGGTGTAATTGTCAAGAACTAAATCTCATTCAAAAAAATTTTGCAGTGTTTTTGGATGAAATTGTAGTTAGTGAATCACTTTCGAATGTGATTTGCTTGGAGCAAAAACTGCGCAATCAGTCCTTACTGCTTACCCTGTTTGATTTAAACTTTGTTAAAAGTTTCCTTGGGAACGATCGAAATCGAGCATTTTCCTCTTTCTTTGTTGCAATCACTAACTACAATAAAGAGCAACGTCTTGATCTTCTTTTGTATGCATTGGTTACTTTCCAAGAATGTCATTTAAGACTGTTGGAAACTCCCGATTACATTCACCACTTAGCCACACCTGAGGTAACTAGTTTTTTACAGACATTTCGAAAAATCCTAGTTGATGCCTCTCGCTTTTTGTGTGGAAAAATTCAACTTCCATTTGAACTACAAGATATTGCAACTATACTAACAAAAAGTGAACCACTTCTGCAAAAAGTCGCTACCAAGGCCAGTGCATGTAACCAATCTTATGGACATCTAAAGGTTTATTTGGATACGATATTACTGAAGCTACACAAGACGACTCCTGTTGAGCAAATGTTGCGAAGTGCTATAGACAATGTAGCAAGTATGTTAGGCCTTGAGTTAAATTCTCAAGTAGCTGTAACTGCAGAAGAAAGCAATCTTTCTTTTCAAGAAACATACGCTGCTTTTTGTACTTCTCCTAATTTAAAGACAGTTTTGCCTGCAATATTGACACTTTCAGATCACCAAGAAGATGCTATGATCTCTGAGGAGATTCAAAAAATTCTCTCCTATTTATACAGTTGTATAAAACTATTAGTAGAACAATTTCACGAGCTGATGTCAATAACTGAGTTTAAATCATCTCTTAGTAAGATTGGACTAGATATTAGCCGTTTCATACAAGCGCTCTCTCAGTCTCCAATTCTATCAACACCACAAGCAAAAGCTCTTGTTCATATATTGAAACAGATGACAGAAATTACATCAGAGTCTCCGATGCATCACAATAGTTCCTCTATCGATCCATCTGGGCTGTTAATGTTTGTTCCGGATGCTTTTACATCAATGTTTGCGTACTATTACAATCTTTTCCACCTTGTTTCGGATGAAGAAGACCTCATTCAATTAAAAAAAGGACGGAGAATTCAGCTAATAGAAAGTCATATTCAACAGATAAAAGACTTGCATTCAATTTTTGTGATGTATCCAATGTCTTGTCCTATTCAGGCATTGCAGAAATGGAAAGATTATATGGATTTGGAGCTTATACAAATAATAGAGCTGAAGATAAAACTATTCTCAAATGATGCTGACATGCAAACGAAGCTTCAATTCCTAAAAAATGTGATAGAATCTTTTCGCAGCTATTTTGGTAGTATTATAGCTATCAGGGAGAGTTTTGTGGCATTAAGTTCTTCTAAAAATTTCCAAATATACTCCCATTTGTCTGATTCTGTCAACAGTAGTATGCAACAAGTATTAACGGTTGATGTAATTGGTTGTGAAAAACTAAATCCCCAATGTGTCGAAACAGTTGCAACTTATTTTGGACAAATGTTTTTTTCTATAAATCAGCATAAACTGATTGTTGAGATGGAGCGCTCAGAACCTAAATATGAATTTTTAATTGTCGAAGAAGAACCCTCCGCAAACCTTGACCCACACACTCTAATGTTGGTAATTTGTAGAGCACAACAATGCAAGTTATACTATTCATCCGATCATGCAAGTTGTCACTGGCGATACGTTGCGTTGCCAGAAGTTCAATACATTAAAACGTTTCTTGATTTTGATTTTGATTTTGATCAGGTGGTGGAGAAAAATCAATCCTTTTCTCTCACTCTGGAACAAAAGTCTCATCTTGTATCTTTTTTCAAGTTCGACGATGAATATGATATATCGCATGTAGTATATCTTGGCCAACAGTTACTTCTACGTACAGCAAACTGCAGACTGTGCACGGTATCAATTCATGCTAAAACATGTAAAGTGGTGTTAGTGGATGATAGTATTTTAGAAGAGAGTGACTCCATACTTGTTGTTTTGTGCAATTGTACATCAAGTGAAGGTTTGGAGGCATTGATGAATGCAGCAGATTATTTAAATATTTCTCAAGAACAGTTAACTAATGAACTGGAAGGATGTGCCGCTGCGATAATTGTTAAGTATCCTGATCAGACACCTATTATTAAGACTATTACGAAATGTGGCGAAAAAGAAGTGTTAAAGCATTGGTACTCTATCACTTCTAATGGATTGATGGTGGTGGACAACTCAGAAAGTAGTGGTAACACTTTTGATGACATTCTTCAGCCTATTTCTGGTCTCTTGAAAAACTATCATGAGCTATATGATACTCTTCCTTACATCCCGACTCTAAACAGTTGCCTGAAATCTGCTTTAGAACAATGCCCAAACGTATGTTTCTACGAAAACATCGTTTCTTTGGTAAGATCTATTAGAGAAAGTTTTATTCAAGAGTGTATTAGTGAAGTAATATCTGAATCTGATCACCAAAATCTAGTAGCTCTACAGTCTGCTATTAGATACCAGCTTTTTTCAGAGTGTACTTCTGTGCCAATTAAAGATATTCACCTCTTTGCTATCGAATATTTTCTACATTTCCAATTGGTCATGGTTAACCAAGCTAAAATGACAACACCCATAAGTGCTACCAGGAAAGCCAGTTTGTCTTTTAGTTTTTGGGAAAAAGCATTGAGATTAAAGGTTTTAACAACGGAAGACATAGTTTCCCTTTCCAGAGCATTTGTCTATCTTGTGAACAATTCGTATGTTGAAAATGCATTGGATTGCGAGCCTGCATCAACGAAGCGCAGCACGTATCAAAGCATTTTGGAAGGACTCAAATTGTTGCCAGCTCACATGGTTAGTGAACAGCATACATCAATGGTAATGAATCATCTCAAAGTGAGCAATATCGAGAACTGTATAGAGTTGGAGGAAAATGAAGATGCACAAGATATTCAGAGCTTGTTGGAAATAATGAAGACCAATCAATCTCTTCAAACGTTCATTCACCAGCACCTTGCCGAAGCTAATGCTGTAGGTAGCCAAGTGAGCATGCAAATAGCTCAACTATTTTTAGAGTGGTTTAATAGTGAATTATGTCAAATTTTTCAGCTTCTTCAAGACATTCTTGCAAGTAGTATTTTTTCTTGCCTTAGTAAACAAAGATCCTTGATGGATGAATTTTGTAGTTCTGTGCACAGTATAGCAGATGAAGCTATAGAAAACCCAATTGAGTGGGATAGTTTGGTTGAGCTCATCCAAATTGGCAATACGTTTGTGCAAGATTTAAAGGATCGCGTGGAAAATTTCCTTCATAGTAGTATTTTGAAATCGGAATGTACTGATGATTTTTTGCAGCCTATGATTAAAGTGGCTCAATTGCTAAAAGTTTCGCCTGATTTGAGCATGGTCTTATCAATAGTGAAGGATATATCCAGTGATCTGTGGCTTAAACATCTTCTTGCTTACAATTTGATTGCTCTGTGCGAAAACTGGTACTCTGATGTTGATGGTCTGTACGAGAATTTACTCGTTTTGGATGAGACGTTTCTTTTGATTTTTTACAATGCATTTCTGAATGACGTACAAAATTCATGTCCTGTAAGCACCACTTTGTCATTTGATCAGCTATCTGTGATTGTGGACTTACTTCAGTACATTGAGCCCTGCCCTGGTGTTTTCTCTGCTCTCTGTAGAACATCGATTTTTATTTGGGATAAAGAACTTCCAAAGATTAACTTTAAGCAGTATCTGGATTATTGGACAGATTTGTCAGTAGCTGATAAACAAAGAGCTGTTCATATGATGAATAGGGTTCGATTAGACTCTGAGATGGCTCACAAAAGGTTTATGTCACTGCTGTATGAAATACGAAGCAAATTTGTCAGAAGCAAAGTATCAAGTATTGCCTTATTGTCGCTTTTTGATGACCTGTACTATAAAAGAATCAGCTTAGAACGCCTTATCACCTCTTCTGACTGTCAGCATTGGAGTGAATATGTATTCGCTCTGAGTAGTAAAATGGCTGATTACTCATTGGAATCTAGGGATGCAGATAGCGTACTTGATTTGATCGAGGGTCAAATTAGTGATACTGAACAAGATGTTAGAAAGGAGGTTGGGGAGTTGTACAAGCATTTTGAGTACTGCTCTTTGATACCTAATACCACCAAAACGGAATTAGAGGTTTTTGTTAGTTTGCTGCAAAGGCATGTCACTGTTGAAGACAAATTAAAATGGCTAGAAAGAAATCGAGCACTTTTTGTTTCTTTGATAATAAAATGTTGGATCTTGTCGTCTGTGTCTGCTCGCCATGATAAGCCTGATAAGCCTGCTGAAGTTCCGTATTGCACACAAGTTGTATCTCTGCTGCTCTTTCTGCATTCTAATAATGAAGGCCTTTTGCAACAAGTAAAAACAGGTGAAGGTAAAACATTAATTGTTGGAATGTTAGCAGGTGCTAAAGCTCTGCTAGGATATAATGTAGACGTTGTATCAAGCAATAGGGATTTGGCTAAGAGTGGTATGGAGAAGTGTCAGCCATTTTTTAGCCTTCTTGGTCTCAAAGCTGCTATTAACTGTACCGATGATGAAGACACTAATAAACAATCTTACAAAGTTCACATTGTTTATGGTGATGTTGGCTCCTTCCAACGTGACATGCTTCGACATGAAAGTGAACCAGACCCGGAAATCAACTTTGCAAGCCGCTATTCAAATATCAAGAACAATTGTCTTATTGTTGATGAAGTAGACAGTATGTTCTTAGACAAAGCACAGCATATGCTTTATCTCTCCCATGAAAGCCCTGCTTTGAAGCATTTGGAATCATTGTTCCTTTATGTTTGGTGTGCTGTAAACGCTCCGTCATCATCTGAAAATTTAGAAGAAACAGCAAAACACCTCGTAACTCTAGTCAAAAATGATACTATACGAGTTCCCAACTATTTAAAAGAGTTTTGTGAGAACAAAATGGAAAGCTGGGTTCAAAGTGCAAATCACGCTAAAAATATGGATGCTAATGACCAGTTTATCATTGATTATCAAAAACAGAGAAATTCAGAAGTTAAAAGAATATTCCCAATCGACAAACAAACTGGTATTGAACAGTACAACATGAGATGGAGCAATGGCCTTTCTCAATTTTTAGAGTTAAAGTATCGGCGACCCATGTCTTCAGAGAGTCTTAAAGCTGTTTTTATCTCCAATAAGCGGTTTTTCCAGAAGTATGAGACACAACTTTTTGGGTTATCTGGAACACTTGGATCAGCAGTGTCACGGACATTACTTGGCAAAGTTTACAGTATTAAGACAGTTGAACTACCTACAAACAAAGCAAAACGGTACAAACAAATGAAGTCTCGAATTGCAACTTGTGAAGAAGACTGGTGTGCTCAAATTTTTGCTGAAATATCACTCACAGCCAGTAAACAGCCCGTGTTGATTATTTGTGAAAACATCAAACATCTAGAATGTATTAAGCATTACATTTTATGTCGGGGTACTATTAACGAGACAGACATTATCAACTATGCCCGAGATGGGGACAATGTAGAGAAACTGTTCAAAACCCAGCAAGGTGCAAAACCAGGACAAATAGTTTTGGCCACAAATAAAGGCGGTCGTGGAACAGACATCATTATTAACAATGAGAAAGTTCCTGAAGGTCTTCACGTAATCCTCACATTTTTGGCAGAAAATACGAGAATCGAAGAACAAGCATTTGGACGAGCAGCTCGAGCAGGGCAAACAGGAAGTGGTTGCCTAGTTATTCAAGTTGATCATTATGAACACCAATCTGTGCTTCAAAGTTTTGAGGTTATCGAATCAGCTACAGAAGTCATTGTAGAAATAGAGAAAAATAAACGTGATAAGTTTGAAGCTGATCGACTTACTCAGTTACAAAACAATGGCCTTCCTAAGCTAGAATTAGAAGAGAAATTGTATCTCTCTTTTCAAATCTGCAGGAAATCGGTGAAGCAGTCACTAAAGGATTTTACTTTCACGGACGTTAGATTAAATGAGGCTGCCAAAAGCGTTCTCCTGTCGATTCTAACAGATCATTGGGCCTATTGGCTAGACTCCATGCATCTTCGTATTCATTCGACAAGCTCCAAGTGTGAAAGGCTGGAGATTACTGATCTCTTCGATGCAAGTTTTCCTGCTGAGGGATATCCCTTACCATCTTCAGTTGAAGAAGATTCTATGTTTTTTAAGCACCCAGAAAACTATATCACTCTGGGGATGAGCTTCATACAAGATGTTGAAAGTCTTACGGGAAGCAATAAAAAAGAGAATGAATGTCAGTATTTAAAGGCAGCCTTAATTTGTTTTCAACGAGCAGATATAACTGGCGATAAAACAGGACTTGCTGCAATGGCATCTTGTTATTGTTTTATCAAATTGAATAAAGCTGTTAGCAGGGTTAATATAAAACAAGCTCGTCGGTACTTAAAAAAAGCAAGAATCCATTTGACTTCTTTAAAGCAGACTTTTATGGCTAATGTTGAAATAGGTTCCACACTTGATAAATTGGTCAATGTTAGCCAGTATGTTCATGATGATGAAAACTACTATAGTCATCAAGTAGAGGAGAAATTAAAAGTTCTTGGCTTGCATCTCCACACAGTGGAATTACTATTAGGCAGTAAAATAGATGAACTGTCATTTGTGTACGAATCAAAAGAAAAGATATCAGAAGAAGAATCAAAGAAAATCTACCACTGCTTGGTTACCTCAGGCATTATCTGCCATAACAAAGTTCGTAAGCGTTGGAAAAATGAACAAGCTTTAAGGCATTTAATGTTGGAAAAAGTCAATGAGCAATTATCTGCTCCATTAATTGATCTAATATTGCGTCAACCTGTGATCAATGAAGCCGATTTGGTTGGCATTGCCAATGGATCAGACGAATTGTGGGACGTCATAAGCCCGCTATTGGAACCTATAGCAAATGTCAAAGTAATTTTTGCTAAGAATGCAAACGCATTCAATTTTGAGGGATCTGACCTCGAGGAGACATGGACCTGTTTTAAAAACATGTATAACACTGATCGAATAGTTTTGACCTTGGATGAAGACGCTTGCTTGTGTAAACAGTATAAAAACTTAATTGTGCTGTTAGAGGAAAAGGATATTTGCCTAACTACAAGAGAAGGTACTATTACACCAGAAAGCTCCATCGAAATGGAGAAAATTGAATTTTTGAAATACGATCAATGTGTTATTAGCGATGAATTTGGACACAAACAATCACTACACCAATATTTATTGCAATTGTTTGAGTATTGCCAACAACATGAAGATGGGCATATATATGAATATATGTTACCATATGACAGTAAAGAAGTAGAAGCAAAGAAAATGTATGTTTTCTTACAGCAAGAAGATATTCTAAAATCAGGACAGCTTGTTAAGTACAAGTATGAGCACGGTCAAGAATTTGAGTCTGCCATTACTAAGTCATTAGGGAATGCTTTCACTGATTTCCAGGTTGATTTTGTTTTGCAAACACTTAGACGCTTGCATGGAGAAATTCGTACCTTCGAAAGAGATATGGAAGTGAATTTTGTAGACTTTCACAACCTTCCAGATCGTCCAGAAGATATTCCTGAAGAGCTACAGTTTTTTGAAGGGTGGCACATGAACTACTTTCTGTCGATTGAGCAAGCTGACAAGGGGTGGTGGGATTGGAATGCATTTGCTTGTGCTTCGCTCGGTCTTGCTCAAGTAATAACAGGAGCTGTTTTAATAAGTGCTGGATTTACTGCTTTAATAGGACAAGCACTTATTTCTGAGGGGATTAATGATATGATGTATGCCACTATGGCTGGATTAACTGGTACATTTACTTGGAAGGGCTACTTGATACAAAAAAGTATCAGTTTAGTACTAACCGTTATTACAGGCGGACTAAGTGCTCTTGCTAATCCTGTAAAGGGTGTTGCGAAGTTAGGATCTGCAGCTCCCTTCAAAGTTTTTATCAAAACTATAGCGAAAGCAGCAGAGGAATTTATACTTAATGCTACCACCAGCTTTATCTCAGATATAGTCTTAGATGAAGTTCAGGAACGTGTGGTAGAAGCTACCGTCAGTTATATCGAGGAGCATATTTTAGCCCGCTATCGGGATAAACTTCAATCCCATCTAATGAGTTTATCTCAAAGTGTAAGCAGTGATGATGAATTTCATCGTGTGTGCGAAAAAAATAGAAACCATTTGATATCCTCTCTTGGTGTTAATGCTGTACTCTCACCTCACTTTGATATGATCCGATCTCAAGTTGTGTCATGTTTGCAATCGAATTACAAAAGAATCGCTGAAAATTTAGGAAATGGTTCTGTTGCACGTTGCATCACCACAGGTGCTAAAGTAGCTTATTATGCAAACAAGGCCATCTCTGTGGTAACTGCTGGAGTAAGAGTAACACAAGCGTCAATCGTTTTGTTTGATATATTCAAAGATAGCTTTAACTTTTCCGACCGTGTACGCCAAATCGAAGATATTAATGATGAATTTGTTAAACGTGAAGCAATGGATATCGAAGCCTGTTTGAAAGAAATTATCCGTGCACAGCTTCGGGACAAACTTCGAAGAGCAGTGAATACTACCATACGACACAGCCTCAAAGGTGTTGCTAGAGCTAGCAAGTTAGCTGTGTCTCGAGCTGCTGATAAAGCTTTCCCTCAAACTTTCATGGACCATCCCACAGCTGCTTCGAGTGATTTAGAAAGTCGAACTCAAACCAACCTTTCTCAACAGGGACAAGCTGATGATACATCAGGGCGGCATGATGAAAAGAACGAATCCCTTGACTTGCAAAAAAGGGATACCTTTCAAAATAACATATTAGAACAAACACAAGATAACGAACAAGCACAAGATAAGCAGGCAGTGGATGGTGGCACAACTACAGTGAGCAAGAAAAAGAAAACTAAAAAGAAGAAAAAAACTAAAAAGAGCAAGAGCAAGAAAAAGAAGCGAGGAACTGTAATACTCCCACCACCACCACCACCACCACCACCACCACCACCACTAGATCTACAACCTCAAATTCCACTGAGTCCGTTTGTGGATGTTCTAGCCTGTGAGTATGGAACCCCCAAGGGCATTTATCTACACAAGAAAAAGACACTAACAGGGATACCAACATTCAAACCTAGTAATCAAAGATTCATGACTCGTGTGTGAAAAAAAAGCAATTGCATGATAATTTATAATTAGTCTTTACATTCTTATAAAAAAACAATTTTTGAGTCTACGTACTTTTATTTTTGAGCAACATGTCCATAATTACATACATTCAAACCTAGTAATCAAAGATTCATGACGCGTGTGTGATGATAATTGCGTTATTCGAGCGTCCTTTACCACACTTGTTCATTGCGCATGTACGTAAACCATGCAGCTCCACCTTCTTTGTGTTCTAATTAAGCGAATGCAACTCTAGAATAATATTAGAAAGATACACAGTCAGCCATGGCTTTCATGGACGAGACAAGAATTCCTCTGTTAGCAGGTACAGAGGAAGATGAGACGTCGCAAGAGCAGTTACAGGAGGACGTTCAAGTAGAGTATGCGCTCATGTCACCTCCACGGGACTCTAGCGAGGAGCACGCGAGTGGTGGTGCTGTGAAAGTGAAGAGAAGAAAGCATTACTCTGGCAGCGAAATGATCGTGGCTGTGTTTGTAGTAGCTTTTGATACCAAGAAAGGTGTGTGTGTGTGTGCATTTTAACCAGACTGCTGGATGAGCTATGAGCCACTGTAACCTGATACCTCAAGCTCTATATTAGTGCAGTTTAGCACCTAAATTTATTGTCATTACACGTACCTCCATACTAAAAGGCCGTGTGCACTCATTAACACTTTAGCCTTGGTGGGATCCCAGCCCCTCTTTAGTATTGTAGTGATGCTAGGCATTTTGTTCAGCAAAGAGACACAGATACGGGTAATTATGTAGTATTTTTTGAGGCCGAATTGAGCACTCCTAAGGCATCTTGTATAATGCATGTTGAATGCATGTTAGACGCGTGTTCAACACACATCATTGTTGCCTCAGTGTGTGTCAGCACCATATGCTGTCAACACTGGTCGTAGCAGTAATTAAACCTGGTCCACAATGGAGCTTATATTGTGTCAGTTAAGCCTAGTTCAGAATATGAAATTAGCTCAGCGTAGCGTCAAAAACGCTCGACTAATCGAGCTTTTTTGACGCTCGTGACGCTACGTAAGCTCCAATGTCATATTCTAAACTAGGCTGCTTTATGCAACAATCAAACACATACTTCTATGGCAGCATAGTGTTAGTGTTATGTAGTGTAGCGTCATAATTATTGTGAACCAGGCTTTATTATCATACCATTGACTCAGGCAATGTTGTGGAGTGGCGCTACCCAGAGGAGGTGTTGTTGGAGGGAGTGGAGTTCAAGTCAATGGCCAGTGGTCTGCACAACGTGCACAAGGACTTTATGTAAGTAGAGACATAGCGACTCAATATCTTTGAAAGGTCATAACTTTTATTCTGTTTGTCCAATCGTAATAATTTTATGATATTCTGAAAGCCCAGAAAAAACTCTATCAGATGGTATGTTCAGCTCAAAAGTTTTAAAATGGCTCATTTTCGGCATTTTCACCCACTTATAGCCCATGGTTTTTTCTTGAAAATAGGCTACATTTTCAACCTGGATTTTATTACAGAATATTAAAGAGTTCACTTTAGGCTTCCCAAAAAACCAAAAAAATCTGTGATCTGACTCTCAGAACTCTAGTTATGGCCTCTTGTAGTTTGTAATTCACGATGCGATTAATCTTCTCTTTTCCACACACGTACGTACACTGACAGTTACTTCAAGCAGAACCAGCTGTTTGGGCTGAGTTGCTATGTGAAGATTCCCGTTGCCAACCAAGAGGAGAGAGGAGCACGAATGAAGAGTGTCGGACTGCTGGCTGTTGGCTACTTTGACCTACACCTGCACATGGACTTCCTACAGAGACAGGCCAGGTGGGAGGAGTTTTATTAAATTTACTGGCCTAGTGAGGGACTTAGTAGCTAGTTTACTGATTAGAGAATTGGTTGACAAGTTAATTAAGGTCAAGTTGGTTTGAGTTGAGCCCAGGCAGTAGACAAGAAGTGGTTCAAAATGCAGCTACACCTTTGACTGGACTGGTATGTCCGTTTAATTAACGACTATTTGTTCAAGGGCTCAAACTATTTGTTTAAGAGGTTAAAGTATAAGCCAAGTTATAATGTTCAAATGAGGGCTCAACTCAAACCAATTTGACTATGTATAGTTTACTGACTAAGCAATGAGCTATCTTACTAGCTGAGCAGAGTTTACCTGTTTAGGTAACCAACCTTCTGTTGGGTGTGCAGTAATTGGTTTGTTGGCTCGGATGTGAAGTGGTTGCTCATTGTTTAGTATTCTCATCACTATAATAGCACTATCTATGCTGTGTGTGTGTGCCAAGAGTCTGTCCACCTTTTGTCCCGAGGCTACATCACAATTTCAATAATACCGTATATACACACTGTTGTTTTTGAAGGGTGAAACTTTTGACGGGAATATTTTCATGGACTTTTCGTATTTTGATCATTCACAGGGGCGTAGCCAGGATTCTGAAAATAGGGGGGCAAGACCGCGCGGAGCGCGCACTTATGCACATTAGCCGTAGGTAGTCTCATGAATCAGCCGCCCTCCTTGTGGGAGAGGGTCTGAGCACTCTTGTTACAGTTTTGTTGCACACACTGG
>VSKX01002526.1_pt1 | contig 15593 bp, 7 predicted proteins | sample 4799481 | NCBI WGS metagenome assembly VSKX01 (sample SAMN12179537, study PRJNA552185) | sponge metagenome | biome: deep-sea hydrothermal plumes; feature: spots directly above weak diffusing fluid; material: sea water; isolation source: sponge from the Swan site of a hydrothermal vent ...
CGGGTAAGTGCTAGGTAATCAGTATGATGAACATATGTGAATCCACGACGGAAGCGTTATGACTGAGCAGCGGAAGTGGTTTACACGCTGTAGCTAAATAAGCAATGAGAGCAGGTAGAGAACTAGGAGGCTATTTTCTCGAGAAAGTACAGAAAAGATGTTGAATCTGGAACATCATATTTGTCAGCCTCTAATCATTATGAGGTTAATTGAACAGCTTATGATAACTCTGAATATCTAGATTCAGAGGCTCGATTGATGAAAATTGCGACTAAATTGCTATTGTTTTTTGTGACAGCACTGCTTGTGTCAACACAAGTACAAAGTGATGCAACAACGTTTCGAGGCAAAGTTAAATCTGAATTACCAAAATTGAATTCATATACATCTGAAGTCCCTGTTTCGGATGTAAAAGAATTTATCATGCAAGTCTACGCAGATGCAGGTATTTGCCGATTACAAGATGATCCTATTCATGCCAACAATCATGCTGGTGGTAAAGTTTGTTTAGTACAGTGGCGAGATGATTTCGGAGCAAAACAGTCTGGGCTAGGAGTGAAGGGGGTTGTTAGTGGATCTGGAACAAAACAGTTTAGTTATACATTAACCATTTTTGACAATGGTGAGTTTTTACCTTTTACAACAGGCGTTGAGACGTATAACTTTCTAGAGCCAGTTTTACCATCGAACCCAAGCATTGAGTCACAATGGAGCATTAAACCAACTTCTACTGAAGTAACGCACGATATATACAATAAATCAGAAGTCATGCAAACATTGATCTTTACTGCTACAGAAAGAAACTACCCTCAGCAGATGAATTTTGGCGAACATTCTTGTGTCATTCATGTTTCAGAAAAAGAATGTATGATTCAAGTTGAGCATGGGTTCGCAGAAATAGAACATGGAACAGGTACGGAAAATTTTGAATATTCATTAACTGACTCTTATGACTTCTTTAAACCAGATTTACAAAATTTTGCAGTAAGCTGGGATTTCAGGCCAGCAGAAATATTAGCGTACCATGTCAATACTCAAGATTCACGATTGCCAATGGTCATCAGTGATTACGAAGAAACCTTAGTCTTATATCCAGATCAATTCGCAGTCGTAATTGCATCTCCTCATGGATATAAAGAGGGAGACTGGTGGTATCCCACCAACCCAGAAATAACCTTAAAAATTGATGATGATTTTGATTATACGGATACACTTTTATACGAAGATAATCCTGTTAAATTCCGTTTAAATCTAGGTGAAATTGGAGATCATTATTTATTAAGTCCATTAAGTAGCCCAAAAAAACTTGGTGACAAATTAGTTTATATCTATGATTTTTCGTCTGTCAGCGATGGTTTGTATGACGTCGATATATCGACAAAAGACAGCAATGATAATGGCGATGTAGTTAAAATAAATGATATATATATTGATAGATTACCAGCAGATTTACAATTCATTGTAAATGGTAAACAGTTTAATGGGCGCAGTACAATATTGTATGCAATGTCAGATGTAACAGCGATTGCATGGGGAGGATGGGACGACGGAACAAAAATAACCAAAGCGACACTGAATCAAGAACCAGTTGAATTTGCTGGTGGCACAATTAATATCAAGCATTTTCCTCACGAGCTTTTGGATCTTAATTCATTAAATGTACTGACAGTGACAGCTCTGGATAATGTTGGCAATGAAGTAACCAAAGATCTGAAGTTCAGATTCGCCCCTTACTCTTTTTATCATCAAGCAGAAGACGTAGTAAAACTTGTCGAACAGGCTAGGGTAGATGTAACACAACGAAGTGGGCTGAGATGCATATACGCATCAAGTCCTGATTTAGCAACCTTCTATAGTGACTCTCGCTGGTTTAGAGGTTGCACAATTCGATGGGAAAAAATGCCTGAAGGGTTACTGGCTGTTTTACCTGAACGATTCTCTAGCAGTGCAAATATGATAGCAAATGGACATTTTGCAGCCGAAGGGGATTATGAATACAAATTTATTATTGATACATGGGATAAGTATGGCGATTCGCTAGAAGTCTATTCAGGAGAAGGTATCCTGAATGTTGCTGAACTATTAAAACCGACATTAACGGTTGGATATCCGTCTGATATTGCCAATTATGGTGAAAACTATATCCACAATAAGCCTATAAACCGCGCTTTAAATATACCCTATGCAATAGACAAAAGGTTACGCTCAAATGTGACGGTACAACTTCTAGATGATGAAGGTGGTGTAGTGTCGGAACGAGAATTTACTCGAAATACAACAAATATTAATGGCTACATGCGCTTTCAAAGCGAAGACATTCAAGCTCTAACGCTGTCTCAATATTCAGTAAAAGCATTTTATACCGGCCATTCTGATATTTTTGATGTAAAACCGTATCGTTTTTATAATTCTCCAGCGACTAACGTAAGGTTATTTACTGATCATGAAGTCACGCTTGTTGAAGACACTTCTTTTTCTGTCAATGCAAGGATTACACAAATCATCGATGGTGAATATCAGTACAACAGTGACATGGGAGTGTGGGAGGTTTATCTTGCGCAGTTGGTAGGCAATGAGTATGTCGAAGTCAGTTCAAAACAAATAACAGATTCTAATGGACATACACAAATCACTGTAGATGCTAATACCATTAGAGATGGTCAAAATATACACATTATTGCAGATTTAAAAACACCTTACCCCGATGTCAGCCATCGCTTGATAAGCCAAACACTCTCAAAAATTAAAGTGCTTCGTCTTAACACTATTTTAGGTCAAGTCGAAACGGATGAAGCACGTTTGCCAGTACCCGCAAATTTCATTGTTAGGACAGAACTAGATACTAAATCAGATTACGATTCCACTTTAAATTTGATCTGGGAGCAATCAGATGATGGTGAGCACTGGGAAGATGTAGACACAAAGTTTGGATATTTAGCTCGTTTTTTATTTGAAGAACCAACTGTTAAACATATTCGAGCAAAACTGCAGCATAAACTTACGCAAGAATATACGTTTACTAATTCAGTAAAGCTTACCGCCTTTAATCAACCCCAGATTGAGATTACAGCTGACCAGCGCGTTGTACACGGTGCGAGAGCTATGGTTACGGTAACAACAACGGATTACACCAAAGATAATGCTGTAGGCCCTCTTGAGTGGTCTTTGGATGGAGAGCAAACTTGGCAACCAATGTCACAATCAGAATCGATTGTGGTTATAAACGATATGGACATTGTTGCTAGGCAATTAATCCGCTCTGAAGATAAAACTGAACCAAATTTTTATGTAACAGATACTGCTGCAATTAACGTGACCCCTCCAATCGCACTCAGAGCTAATATTGTTCAAAGTCTAAGAGCTGCAGAGGCAAATGAAGTCGTTAATTTCAATATTAGACTCCGTGATTTTAACGAATATGGTGAAGACCGAATTAGAACGAGCTTTACTCTTCCAAATGGAGATCATCTAGAAGGCTTAGATTTAACTCATATACTCGAAAATACTGACTTCATTGAGGGTAGAGCAAAGTTTATCTTTAGAGCGTGGATAGATGGTTATAAATTGCAGACATTATCGACTAATTTTCTGTATGTCAGAGAAATTATTTATGAGTTTCCTGAATCTACGTTAGGTATTTCTCATAATGAAATTGTCATAAAATCGCCGTTCACTGCATTAGTTGCTCCTAAGACACTTCGATACGTTCCAAAAACTGTTTTACTTGAATCTATTTGGTCAGCGCCAGAAGGAGTAAACATACTCAAAGAATATGCAAATGGAATGGGGCGAGTCTTAGAAATAGAAGAGCCTGGTGTTCATCAGCTGAATGTTGAATATAAAGATAATAGAGGAAATAGCAAAATTCATACTGTGTTTTTAGAAGGTCTTGAAGCACCAGATATGATCATTGACTTTGTCACAACTCCATCTAATGAATTTATGCGTGTGCCGCTAGAATACATCATTCGAGCTAAAGTAAAGCCGGGTTTACCTAGGGATTATGTCTCCAACTATGATTGGTCTTTAAATGGTGACAGTTTGGGGGTAACTCAATATTACACCGAAAAATTTGAATTTGAAGAACCTGGGAATTACGAGATTTCTGTGACTGCAACAACAAAAAAAGGTCAGATACACACAGAAAAAAAAGCAATTACAGTTATTCAAAACCAACCTCCACAGTGCGAGCCTTATTGGGAAATAAGAAGTTCTTCTATTGTTATGCATTCAAATTGTAACGATGTGGATGGTGTCATCACGCACGTCGATTACACCTACTTAGATCCAGCTGGTAATGAACAAACAATACGATCTGTTTCACAAGCGATACGATTTGCGAAAGCAAGTTATGAACGGATAGTTGTAACATTTACTGTTAACGATGACTCTGGGGATACCTTTGAGAAACAAGTGACATGGCCTGAGTAAGCGTATTTTAAGTAAATTTCATAAAAGGAATTATCAAATGAAGAAAGTTTTCGGTCCATTTATTATGTTTCTAACATTTTTATTAGGATCACACATCTATCAACAATTTGGGGAAGCACCTTCAAACAACGAAGAAGAATTAAGTCAGTCAGAACAAGACAAACTGCAACTAAGAATAAATAGCCATGAAGATTGGGGTTTTTGTACTTCATTGTCGGTCTTGCAGAGCGAGTGTGTAGATATAAATAATGGTAAACCAGAAATACAGTCTGAAATCATTTCAGCGGTATAAATATACGCAATAAGCGGAAAGGGTTCATGAGCAGCTGTTGAACTGAAAAGGAATAAAAGAATGAAAAGGATATTTGGTCCAATAATTTTGTTTTTGACTTATTTTTTAAGTTCAATGGCTAATGCGCAGCTGGTGGCAATTTCTGCAATCAATGAAAATGGTGTAACAACAGTTGAATCACCATATCTTGTTGGAACACATACTCAATTGAAGTTCAGCGTTACTTCTGGAGTTAATCGAAAAATTGAAGTTTTAATCAATAATGTTGATGGTGAGATTATCCATCATGACATAAAAGAAATTGTTGAAATCTCTGATAAATTCATTATTGATGGCGTGACATACTTTGGCTTTGAATTTGTTACTGAACGATTGGCTGATGGAATGTACGTAGCTAAAATAAAAGTATTCGAGGGTGGTACTGTTATTTCAGATTCAGAGGAAGAAGTCGTCATTGATACAGTTGCACCTGTAATTGATGGGGAATTCTTTTGGAATAGTTATTACAAAGCAATTCATACCGACGGGAAATTGATCGTTAGTGTCAGTTCAACTCACAGTGCGGGATTTCCATCTGTTGATATGGGAAGTTCAGGTTTTGATAGAGGCACATTTACGTCAGAGTATATAGATGGTGATAATGATGGGGAAGTGTATGCGACACAGCCTTTAAATCTAACTGATGAAGGAAAACTAATCATTGGTAAGGGGACATATGGCTCTGTCAATTCGAATTATATTCCCAATAATACTAGACGCGAAATGAAACTCACATTTACGGTTTATGATCGCGCTGGCAATTCGAGCGAAAGAAGTACCAACGTATATGTTTCCACCAAGCATCCCAAAAAACCAACACCATATGCTGTTTATACTGGAGCAGATGTAAACTTGGATGGCAACAGCAAGTTTTATGGTTTTGAGTCTTACTCGGCTGGCATGGTTGCACCTTCCAATCCTATCAGAATGATTTATCGTGCTGATAAAAGAGAATATGTAGGGGGAGGGGGAGATGCGGATATTTATGGCGGATTTATCCGCTCTCGCAATGTTTCTAGACCCAGCTATTTAGCTCATGTTGATGATTCTTATGTTTACTTTGATATGACTGGTTCGACAGAAGGAAGAGAGTTAAATTACTCGCAATATTGGGTTCGTGGGATCAACTCATGGAAGCTTTCAGGTTACTTAGCACATGATCTTACCCTTCCTGATGAATTGAAGCCGCCAAAAGGTGTTCGGGTAGATTACTGGTTAGAAAGTGAAGCTAAGTGGAATACGGGGGTTAAGTATACAAATAAAGATGCCACTAATGATAGAACAGATAAAATCACCAAAGCTCGGATTATTGTAGAACCACGAGTATATGATCAAAAGTTCTCATTTTTTAATACCAGCTGCATTGTGAATCCAAATGATGATTCTTGTGAAGTACAACTTGACTTACCGTTTCCGGGCAATGATATCAATGTTTATAGCCGTCACAATTACATCGTGGGTATAGGCAATAACCTGATCAGTCCTTATGTTAGCTCTCTTTGGTATTACGATGGTGCACCAGCAGAGATTGTTGAAGAAGGAATGTTAAATGATGAACATAATAAAACGCTCTCATTTACAGCAAAAAAGAAGTATACCAACAGAGCTTGGGGAACATCACAGCTCAGGGATATGAAATTAAGGGCAAAGAGCCAGTCTGGTCAAAAAATTGACCTGCAGAGAACGGCATTTACCACTTTGGCAAACCAAAATTATGAGCAGCTAGGTAATGCCAGTTTTGATTATCGTTCTCTGGAGGATGGTATATACAGCTTTTATGCTTATGTAGAAGATGGCTTTTACAATACTGTGCGACATAGGCGGGAGCACTTGCTGTACGAAGGAATTGTTGTAGATGGCAGTCCTCCAAAGATTTTAAGCAACTTTAATGGTCGTGAAATTGATTCATTAAGTGAGATCCAAATTGAACTTAAAGATACGTCTGACTCTGAAATTGAATCAATACTTTTAAGCGGTGGCCCACAGAGTGCAATCATATCAGTGCCAGTAAAGCAACTTTCTGAAAATCTCTATAAATTAGAATACATCTATATCAAACCATCTGAAGGTCAAGATTATCAGTTAACAATTATTGCTCGAGATGCAAAAGGTAATAAGGGTACTCTCGAAGGTTCGTTTTCATATGTACCAAGAATCGTAGACGTTGAAGATACTTCAATTGCTGCAGTAGCATCGCCATTAAGATCGGCTAATGGCCGAGCAAGTAATCGAATCGTCACGCCGCAAATAAAAGACAAAGATGGAAGCGTTGCGCGTGGTAATCATATTGTCTTTTTCAGTTTAGATTCTGAAGCAGACATGGCTTTGATCGTGAACGGGAAAAAAGTAGTTCCTGGTGGAATCCAAGAGTTTTTGATTAATTTAAGCTTAAACAATCATAAAATCGCATTGGAAGTTCATCCTGAAAACACTGGAGAGGAATCTAGCCAAAAATATGAGATTCATATCCCTGATATAAAAATTAACGTCTGTCCTGAAGACTTTGAACAGCAAGAGAGTGATTGCGTTAGAATTTCAATTGGAAGTACAGCTAAACACTGTAATTCACCTTATGAGCTGCAGGAAGATGAATGCCGAACACTACTTCAATACCCATTAGAGATAGAGTGTAAGGGTGGGTATGATCGAGTGAACGATATTTGTCGAGGTCAATATGAAGCAAGACCAGTATTGACTTGTCCAGATAGACACGGTTTAACGCAAGACTCCAAGTGTATCAATACAACTTACACAGCAGCAATGCCATGTTTGAATGGTAATGATGATGCATATGAATCAGGTATGTGCAGTGGAACGAACGATAATTTTGTTCCGACGGGTACATTCTGTGATGGTCATGATATGTCCAATGGTGAATATTGTACTGATGGACAATGTTATACATACGACTCAGAATTAAATGCATGTAAAATAAGTACTTCCGGCATTCCTTTTAATAAATGCAATTCAGGCGAATTAATTGGTAATACTTGTATTGTTAATCATGAATATCAAATGAATTTAAGCTGCGATGAAGGTTTTACGCGAAACAACGATCAATGTGAACGTTTAGATATTATAGACTCAAGGTATATTTGTGATGATGAATTCGAGCTAAGTGGTGAGTATTGCCTTAAAGCTGAATTTGTGAGTTTTATCGGCTGTCCTAGTACACATGCTTTCGTTAATGATCGTTGTCACGAGCTAGTTCCTGTTTCAATAAGTTGTGAACCAGGTTATGAGTGGGATGGAGCAGCATGTAGTCAGACTATATCAGAACCTGCTAATCCATTTTGTCATGGAGAAGATGAACTAATTGATGGTGTCTGTAATGAAGAGTTTGAGCGCCCAGCTGATGAGCGTTGCCCTGAAGATTATTCATGGAATGGGAATAACTGTGAATTTACGAATCCTCTGACAAATCATCCTGATTGGGCTGTTATTGTCCAACCAGAGATGAATTGTTCAGCTGGGCAGGTTTTGGATCGTGAGAGACAGAAATGTGTTGATATCGAGCCTACAACAATACCTGCATCTGAAAGGTGTCCTATAAGTACACCAGATTATGATGAGGGAACTAATACTTGTTTTCGTACTGAGCGCAGAGTTGCAACTCCAATTGATGGTTGTCCAGTGGAGTTTACCCTTTTTCAAGGACTTTGTTACCAAACTACCAATTACATATGCCCAACACCAGTAATTGTCATGGGAGAAGGACTTGATAGATTTGAACGGATGATTTACAGCAGGCCGGAACTTGTTTCGAATAACATGTGTATTTATGAAGAAGCTATGCTCTGTACTACCAGAAATAGAGATTTAGGTACATTGAAAAAATCAAAAAATATAGGTATAAGTCGTCCCCACTGGGACTGTGGGATAGTATTTGCTCCAGATTTCCGCTCTCCAGCCAAACTAAGTTGCGATGGTAGTAGAGGTATAGAATCTTGCACGCCAGAGCAGATTCGTCCTATAGAACAAATATTGACTTGCCCAGTAGGTTATACATTAAATACAGGCACTAACCAATGTGAACGAAGAATCGTGAGCCCACGAGAATATTATTGCGCTAACGACTGGGTTGGCCCTGATAGTGGTAATCAGTGCACGAGATACAAAGAAACCTATCCAGGCAAGATCTGCAGTTCGCCATTCAAGATGTTCCATGAGGAAAGAAATTTAGCGTTTTGCGGAATAGAACGATATTCCGATAAAGAAAAGTATTGCGAAACAGGCCGCTATGATGAAGGTCATTGTATTGGACGTAGGCCATCAACAACATATTATCAGTGCAACGATGGTTGGAAGTTAGAAGATCAACTTTGTTTCTCTGATGTTTTCGTAGATGAAATACGAGAATGTAATCAAGGAACTCAATTTGATAGAGAAAGATGTCAAATGCCTTTCCCACAAGACGGTGTAGGATTATGTCCGGACGATTGGTTGAGTGATATTGATGATTGCACCCGAGAAACAAGGCTTGATGCTCAATTATTTTGTGATGTTGGTGAATTAATTAATAATCGCTGTCATAACACTGTTTTTGATGACTTGAATGCAGATTGCAACATCGACGAAGAGTTGAACGATGGTGTATGCGAAAAGATGCATGGTGTGCCATTTATTCCGAATTGCAATTCACCGTTTGCAATTTTGAACAACCAAACCTGCCAACACAAAGTGATCATTCCCGTCTTCAATTAATTGTTCAAAGTATGTCGTGCTTAAAAACACGGCATACTTTAGAACGAAGCCAGAAGTTTATCTATTAGGCATAACATTTTGCTGTTCTCTAATAAAACATAAATCCACTTAATACTGCTAACTTTATCAAATTGTTATGAAGGACGCACAAAATGATAAGCAGCACTACTCAGTTCAAGCTTGCCCAAGTAAGGCTTAGTGGATATCAACTTTGGATGCGGTCAAAAAACATCCTTATAATCTTTATTGTTGTTTTCTGTTTTTTAGCTTACTTCAACACTCGATATCTTCTCGGTAGAAATGGTGCGATATCAAATTGCTTACATACGCATTATTTTCTTGTTGATACGTGGGATAAAAACCTTAATAAAGGTGATATTGCGGCTTTTTATCAGCAAAACAAAAACCCTTTTTTCGAGACAGGACAAAAATGGATCAAAATGGTTGCTGCGGTCAATAATGATTCTGTAAGAGTAAACCCTAATTCAATTGTTATTAATGATAGAAAAAAATATCAACTCAGAACGCAATACATCTTAGGTAAACTCAAGCGTGATTTTGATAGTTTGAAAACAAAGTGGATTATCCCGAAAGAACAATATTTCTTTATTGGTCAATCAAACACAAGTTTCGATTCACGTTTTTGGGGAACAGTAAAAAGACAAGACATAATAGGAAAAGCATATGCGGTGTTTTAATTCGAAAGTGTTGTGGCTTGTACTGATTAGTTTCTCGATCATAGCTGAAGATTCAAATGTTTCTTGGCTTGAGGAAAATAAAAGAAAGCAGTCTGAAATGTTAAAAGCATTAAAGAAAGAAGGGGTGCTTGCAGAATTTGATGAAAAATTAATTAATAGTAAAACCAAAAAGTACCAACAAGAAGCTCAATCTTTAGCTGAGCAAGCTAGTCAAACCACCAGCAATTTCATATCTCAATATGATGGATTAGATTTAAAATCAGTCTCTGAATCTAGTGAATTGCATCATAGCAAAGCTATTTTTGTCAGTTTTAGCTTAAGTGATGCAGAATTGAAATCGGCTTTCATAGAAGCCGGAGCAGCTAATGCTGACATTTACCTTATGGGCTTGCATCCGAAAGATAAAAATATTTTAGATACGATGTTGAGATTGAAAAAAATTGGAAGTGAAATAAAAGTAAAACCCTCAGCAAGATTTCATCCTAAAGCTTTTAAGAAATTCAATATCAAAAGTGTGCCTACTATGTTGTTAAACACAGTTAATGGCGCTTATACGGCTTCTGGTTTGTTAAATTTTGATTGGCTGGAAAGTCAAGTAGAGCAAAATAACAATAAGCATTTTTTAGGGAAATTTGGTCCGACAAAAAGCGTAGTAGAAATAAGCTTACTTCAAGAGATAACAAAAAGAATTGAGAAGTTAGATGTTAAAAAATTAAGAGAAAACGCTATCGCTCGATTTTGGTCACATCAAAAATTTATCCCTCTACCTCCAGCCACTGAAAATAAAATTTGGTATATAGATCCTACAGTCAAGGTCAATGAAGACATCATAAGTCCCAAAGGGCACGTGCTTGCGAGGAAAGGTGATGTTGTTAATCCATTGAGAGCCAGTCCAACTCACAATACTTACTTAGTATTTGACGCGACACAACCCAAGCAGCTCGAATGGGCTAAAAGAATTTCAACTAAAACGTCCGATACGACAAAACTCATGTTGATGACGAATAAATATAAGTCGGACGACAGTTGGGCTCATTTGTCTGAGCTCCGTGAACATTTCAATCGTGAAGTGTACTTACTTCCGAAAGAAATGGTCAATCGATTCAAATTAACTGCACTACCGGTAAAAGTAGAAACTGACGAGAAGAGATTCTTATTGAAAATCGAACAATTTGAGATGAAATCATTATGAAGATTGGAACAGCATTAATTTTTATTGTTATAGGGATCTGGTTGGCTTATGCATACCCATCAGAAGCATCTCAAGTGCTGATTTGGGCTCAACAAGGAATTAATTGGGCTAGAAGTTTTATGAGTTCATTGTGATATAAGGAAAAGACAGAGCATGGTTAATAAGAGTATTGCAGGTTTAATTTTTCTTATCACAATGTCTTTTGGTGCTATTGCGGATGATGCTAGTTCTTCAACTGACGTTAATCCCGCGTGTGATGATGCAAATGTATTTACGAATATTATCACTCAAATCTGTTGGGACTGCTTTCTAGATAGCCTGATTATTTTTGGTGTAGGCAGTAAGCCAAATGGTGCTAGTGATAAGTTAAACATTCCTGTCTGTGCCTGTACTGATGCACTAGGAATTCCGGAATTTGGATTCCCTTTAGGCTTTTGGTCTCCAACAAAAATAAATGAAGTCGTAACGACTCCTTGGTGTTCACCTTCGTTGGGAGGTATAAAGCTTCAAGACTCATTAACAGGACTTGGACAATCGCAGTTACGTAAAGTTGGAGACAGTGAAATGCCATCTGGCTTTTTTCAGTATCATTATTTCTCCTACCCTATAATGGCGATGCTGGAAATGATGGTATTACCTGGCTGCTCGGATGAATATATTGATATGGATCTGCTGTATGTAAGCGAAATAGATCCTATGTGGAATGATGATATTTTGTCTTTATTGTTAAACCCAGAAGCAATTATATTTAGTACTCCGTTAGCTTTCGCTTGGTGTGCAATCGACTGCGCATTGACTACAGCAGGTAATCAACAGGAAGAGTTCTACGGGTGTGCAGGTTGTGATGGTTCATTATATCCTATGACTGGAAATGTGTTTCCACTCATAGATCCTGTAGCTGGCACTTCATTGATTACACAAAGAGTTTTAGCTAGCCTTCATCGTAAAGGTCTAGCCAAAAGAACTATTGGTGATGAAGCTATGTGCGATACCGAGTTTTTCCCAACAATCCCGCGTACCCAATATAAATTTAGCATGATGTATCCAGTACCCGAATCCAGTACTGATGCATCGAAGGTCATAGTTCCTTCATTGGCAAACCCTAGTGATATTGAAGAAGTAGCTGCAAATAACTCAGATAATGATGCTGGTACAGCGGGAGTAGCTGCCGAACCTTTACTGGAATGTTGTCATGATATGGGGATGTCTACGGCGAGATGGTGCGTACCTGTTGGTGGGAGAGTTAGACCAGGGAAAGACAATGCTTACATTTACATGATTTGGAATTATAGAAACTGCTGCATTAGAAACTATGGCGGAAACGGTGGTGATGGGGGGGGGGGATGGCGGTGAAGGACCTGGAGATGGCGGAGGTGATACCTCATAAACTAGAACCCATAAATCAACCTGTTCTATTACTTTTACTGTGAAATAAACGTTTTAATCTGTTAATAAGTTTATTTTACAGAAAAAGTTAAAGATGATTAAAAAACAATGGATTACTTATTCAGTAATATCTACATTACTATTAAATACTTGTTTGCTGACAGAGTTGGTTTTAATAACCTCTATATCATCTTTCTTTTCTCAAAATGTTTATGCAGAAACAGTTGCATCTGATACTCAAAAGCTGGACGAACTAAAAGCCAGATACAATATTAACTCCAGCAATCGTCATCATCAAGAAGATACTTTGCCTCAGTCGGTCCAAGATTTAATTGATAACCCTCCAGCATCCAGAGACTTATCAGGTCGTATTAGTAATGTCTTATCGGACCCTATTCCAACAAGAACAAGAGATTTAAATCGACATGATTTAGGTCTCACTATGACAGAAGAAAGCAAAAATCAAGCCGCTAGAATCAGTAAGACACAAGGACAGCCCGAGCAAAGTGCTTCAGGAACTGGATTTACAAATTCATACTCGAAAAGCGGTACTCGTGAATTTTATAGAGATGCGAATGGTAAATTACAATTAAAAGTGATCGAAGGTGTAGAGCGAGTTAATGGACTTGAGAATGAAGATATACTTGGCTACGAGGGAGAAAATGAAACATACAGTGGCCAACAAAATAAACAAGACATGTATGGTGATGGACAAGCAATTTTTGACGAAGGCAGTGTCATTCACCAAGCGAATAAAGATCCTAACCTTGGAAAGAATGCATCGGCAAGAGGCTACAGAGTAATAACCAGCTCTGCAACTAGAGCAAATAATACCTCTATTGCTCCAGATGCGGGTTGGTTGGCCCCCTCATTCCAGACAGTAAAGGATGTTGAAGATAATACTGGTTTATTTGAAGAGACATGCACAGAAGTAGAAATTGACAGAAATCAAGAAATTGAAGTTCCACAAATAACTGAACATTTCTGTCAGGATACTGGTCAATTGCAGTTCGATTTTTGTGAAGTAGAACGTGATATAAAAATTCCAGCTTGGGCGCCGACAGCGGGACTCAGAAGTTGCGGTGTTGGTTGTTATGAAATGGATACTCATATCAATACGAGAAAATCCAGCAAATGCAGAAGAACGTATGGTTCAACTGTATATCGAGATCCTTGGGAATTTACAATTCAGCTCAACGCCGCATTAGGCATAAAGATAAAAAAAGTAACAATCAAAGGAGATGCTGCAGATCATTTCAAGTATTCAGTAAATGGTGAGTCAGTTTGGGCTTCAACAGGTAACTCCCAAAGCCGAAATGGTAACTTAGAATCTGGAAGCTGCAATAAACACAGCCATATGCATCAAATCGATGTTGACGTTACTGATTACGTAAAAGAAATTGTGGGACCGATTGAAGGTGATGGTTTATTTCCAATCCATTTTAGAGGAGATATTCGTTGGAAAAGTAACGGCCACTTAAACTCTACAATTCGAATAGAAATAGAAAGTATTGATGGTTCTACACTTGAAGATGAATATATCCAACATCCTGAAGGTTGTTATGATGCTTTAAGGCTAGAAGATAAGCAAACTCGAGGTTTACGAGGTTTAACCAATGGAATAGGTAGTGGAACACCTCCGTCATCAACAAGAACTGTGAGATATCAATGCAGCGCAACTCCAGCAACACCAATCTGTGAGACGAATCAATATCCCTTTGGGCATACAGGTAGAGAAAGTTGTTTTTCTGAGCCTATCATTCAACAAACTTGCTCTGCCGGAACATATAATTCAGAAAATAACCGCTGTGAGTACACCGCAGATTCGACTTGCTCGCTGGGCGGTACATTAGATGGTGATGTGTGTGTCATTCCCTACACAGAATCAAGCAGTTGCTCTACAGGTGGAGCGTTAACAGCTATTATAAAGTTGGGAGAGTCTTTAGAGCAATGTAAACATCCTATTACTCAGTTATCTTCTCAATCATGGAACTGTTCAAACGTCGAAGGTACAGTAACCAATTTTGATAGCTCAATATGTACTGTATACCCTGAAACATATCTCGATGAATTTGATAATCTAATTCCGACTATTGATGACGGCGGGTTCCCTTTACCTGCACCTGTAGACAGTGAAGGTCAACCCATTGTGTTTCAGGACACAGCAAATTGTGAAATGCTGTTCCAAGAATCTGTTACTTCATTAATTACATCAGCCATTGATGAATGTATACCTGCAGATGATGGAGCTGACTGTGAACCATTCCCAGAACCAGATCCTAATCCAGTTGTTATTCCAAGTGGTTTTTGCACCTTTGATGATTATGAAACCATTGAAGATGGTAATCGAAACTTACCACCAGAGATTATTCAAAGAATCCCTCAATGGTTTACGGGCGATGCAGGTAATAAAACTTGGAAAGTGAATCTTAATGGATACCGGTGTGATCCAACTGATGGTCATTCTATCTGTAATATTGATCCTGCAACGGGTCAAGAAGTTTGTTACACGTGGGAAGATTTAAGAAATCAACCAAACGCTTGCCAAGAATATTTTGATGATCCTAATTGCAGCGAGATTGCGAGAGATTGTCCTACAGGCTGGTTTGAGCCAATAACGGGTCGCTGTTTATCAGAAACGGTAACGTTTAGTTGTGATAACAGCAGTGTAATTGATTTCCCTGTCACTGAAACTACTAATATCTGTATTGGAATGCTGCCTTGTTCTGGAGGAGAGTGTGAAATTGGAGAGCCAGAAGTCAATACAAACTTTGTAAAAGCAATGGTTGCAAGTGGAATTCTGACAGAAACACAAGGGGATTTAAATTGTACAAACCCTGATGAACCACAG
>VSKX01019628.1_pt1 | contig 15592 bp, 15 predicted proteins | sample 4799481 | NCBI WGS metagenome assembly VSKX01 (sample SAMN12179537, study PRJNA552185) | sponge metagenome | biome: deep-sea hydrothermal plumes; feature: spots directly above weak diffusing fluid; material: sea water; isolation source: sponge from the Swan site of a hydrothermal vent ...
GTGACTATGAGAGTGAATGCAGTGAAGGTTCTCATTAGACCAGTCATTCCCAGAGAGAAGAGGTAGACATTGGTGTTGTTGTTGACCTTGCGGGCCTTGCAGATGAGAGCTAATAGCAGGATATTGGATACCAGGCCAATCACAAACACGGCTAAGACAAGTGGAATGAACACACTGAGAGCATTCACTATCTGTACTGACTCTTGTGTAACTGTTGAGGAATTCATCTTTGTGTCTCACTCAATTAGCTAGCTACCTTCTTTAGACTTTTTAGTCAAAATTTGTCGTTTTCCACTATGCAATTATACTTCCAGTTTGCAAGGTATATATAACACTTACAGTACAGAACTGGGTCAGAATAGTATTGGATCTGTTCAAAAGCTGTGATAAATATTTAGTGTTTATCCTTTACTTCCCTGCACATGCATGAGCTGTATGACTGCTCCAAACACTGTTATAGTAAAAAGCACTGTCAACTGAATGCAAATTGTTACAGCAAGAATTTTATATCGCATACTTGTGTATGGTTTTGCATGCTCCCATGCAGTAATAAAATGTTTTCTACAGCATTCGTCAAAGAAGAGCCTTGCTGTACACAAGCCTTTGTTTGAGGTGGTTCCTAACAAGTGTTTGCTGGAGCCATATCAGTCTGTGGTCGTCACTCTCAGGGGACACTCAAATGTGTAAGTACAAACACTGTATTTTAATAAGCCTATAACAAACACACTGATGTATAGCATACTGATATACTTTGCATGCATGCGTTACATAGTGTGGGATTATTGAATGACTATGTAACCCGAGTTGTGGTCAATATACTCATTTTTATAAAGCAGCCCAATTTCAGCATTTTTACCCTCTTACATAATCCATGCTTTTTCACAAAAATCAGCTCATTTGGACTTGGCAAAATGTTGTAGTCTGGGCACATCATTTTAATGGCCTATTAACAGGCTACAGAAATTAATGCTTGTTTTAGTTTTGAAAATTGGATATTCCAAACTTAAGTTATATAGGGTAGTACTGAAACACCTATGCACATTCGTTAATTTCTCTGCTTGCAGTCCGCAGGTGGTGAATGAGCGACTCATTTGTCATGCTATTATTGGCAAGAACCCTCTTAAGGAGAGGATAATGGCTGTTGATGTACGTGCCACCTTTGTGGCCCCTCTGTTAGAGTTCTCAGCACAACTGTTACACTTCAAACTGCATCAGGTACCGTGCTGCTACAGTAAATGTGGGGCATGCTTGTACACACAGAGCTAGCTCTGTTGGTGTTAACAGGAAACGACGGCTCAACTCAAATCAATTTGAGCTTAGTAGCTAGGTATAGTTAATACTGTAACGTATAGCTGTTCAAATTGTCTGTTTGGGTTCTGCAAATACATATAGACTGCCGTGTTTCATCCCTGTATCCCTGCATGTGTGTGTGTGTGCAGGCTCCTGGTAGCAAGCTAGTACACCACAGTCAAGAGCTAGGAGTGCGTAACACATCTCCCCTCTCTGTCTCCTCTCTGCTGCTCTGTGAGTACCCATTCTCACTCATCAAGAACGAACTGCCTTTAGCACAAATGGTACGTAGAAAGCTTGATATGCAAGCAACTTGTAATCTAAACATATCATTTGAAAGGTATTTCTAAAAGTGTACGCATATAAATTATAATGTGGTCATCTTTTGTTATATCATGCATTGCATGCACTATATATGTACTCATGTATAACATGCTATTAGGAGCTGATATTGAAGCCTCAAGAGGACTCCAATGTGACAGTGCTCTATGACTCCACGTACTGTGCTGACAAACAGTCTAGACAAGAGGACACGTACCTCACCGTAGCTTATAGAGAACACCCACAGAAGGTGAGTGATACGTAGGTCATCCATCATGCAGTTATTCTAGATCTAGGGGCCGTAATTCTCATCAAATCAGTATAAACAACTCTTAATGGTACGTGGGAGGTCTAAAAATGGTGTACAATTTGTGTCAGTCGCTTGAAATCTGTACGTCTATAAGTATACTGTTTAGGTACATGGCTATTCTTTGCTTACAGGATCGTATTGCTCTAAAAGCAGAAGTTCATTTTCCTAATTTGGTATTTGAAAGCGATGAGTTAGAGTTTGGTTGTATTCTGAATGACACTGAGAGTGTTGAGCACATCACGATGACTAACAGCAGTCCATTAGAGGTGGCCTACAACTGGTCCTTCCTCAAGAGACCGCCCGTCCAACGTGTAGACCCTAGTCAACATGATGAGGGGGTAGATATGCAGAGTGAGTGTGAGACTGACTCCCTGGATGAACAAACCGATGATGATGATGATGAACCAGAACAAATAATGCCCTCTTCTTTAACAAGTCACAATTCTATTGAGCAAGACGGTTCTAGCTCAGTCCCACCTCAAAGTGTACAGTCTACAGTGAAGGACAGTGTACAGGGCTTGCTGCATGGGGTTGAAAACAACAGTGATTCTCATTGCCCTAGAACCTCTGAGACAAAGGGGGACACAGGCAGCCCAGAGAGTAATGAACTACAACCGTGGCAGCTTCTAGCTGATCCTTTCACGCCCATCAGAATCGAACAAGTAAGCGCTTACATTCATAATGTTATTCGTAGCTGACAATAGTAACTGATATACTACTCAGTATACTACTATAATTATAGTGTACATTGTATAAAGCGATCGATCGCTGATCATGGCTCAGACTATGTGCTTTTATATTTTATTGTAGGTGTTTGATATTCTTCCTCTCCATGGAGTGCTAAGTCCTGGTGGCTCACAACAGGTTCAGTTCTCATTCTATGGTCACAGTGGAGTGGCTACAGAGGTGGTTGCAGCCTGTCGGGTAAAGGGAGGACCAACTTATCAAGTTAGACTGAGTGGAGAAGCCTCACAAGTACAGTACCGCTTCAGTACAAACTGGATTAACTTGGAAATGCTGGTAAGTAAGTGAATGTGGTACGTACGTACGTAGCAGGCTAGAAGTACCTAACTTTGAGAATTGGGAACATAAAAAATAAATTATGCATTTTGTAGTTCTTAATTAGATTAGAGTTTGTGTCTGGTTTGGTGGAAATCCATCAAACTTGAAGGCTATGATGAATTATATAGCTCTAAGTTTGTACGCCTCATTCCCACATGCAGTCGTATGATCACGAGCACACTAGCCAAGTAGTGCTGTACAACTCTGGCAAGGTTGGTCTGGACTATTCTACTCTGGGAGGAGGCAAAGACTCTACTCCTGGTTCAATAACTGTACACCCTACCACGGGTCACATCCCAGCATTAGAGGAGCAGCTCATCAGCATTACCCTCCTACCTGGCGTGCCTTCTGTATTTGAGAAGAGTGTACAAATACAAGTGGCTCATTTTGAGCCTGATGTTATCACTCTGTCAGGAGAGGCTGTGTTTCCTCGCATTGCATTCAACACTTGCCGAGATTTGTCAGCAGTGACTGAGTCTGTTGTAGAGCAAGCTAAAACTAACGTGTCTGTGAGTGAGGCTGGCCCTGAGCTGGAGGCTGAAGTAGAAAGACTACTTATTTTTGACCATGCTCAGCAGATTACTTCTGCCTCTGGAAAAACACCAAAAACATTTAGGTACGTATGACAATATTATGGCCTGGTTCACAATAATATGACGTTGGAGCTTACATAGCGTCAGTTGCACACGAATAGAACATACTTGTATTTCAGCATTACAGACCTTATGTGTATGATAACCTGTGCTATTTCCTATACAGAGGGTTGCCTTGTTTTCACCTGGACTTTGGTTATGTGGTGTATGGCACACTTGTCTCTAGGATTCTCCACTTGACCAATATCAGCCAATTTCCTGTGTCCTTCACCACTCCCCACAAACATTTACAGAGCACTGGGTTCTCGATGGACTTGGGGGATAGAATCAAAGCATTGCCTCCAAATGAGAGCTTGGAGTTCACTGTAACATTTGACACTGCTGCAGTACAGTCGCATGAACCTGTAGGAGACAAATGTGTAGAAGTTCCCTTCAATGTAAGCTATAAACACAACACATTGTACTGTACACGGCTTCATGTGCCACCACTTAACAGCCAAGCTATACAGCAGTTTGCAGTGAACTTGCCACTGATACTGCGGACAGAAAACCAAGTATTCGTGGTTGATAATAGCACTGTAGAGCTTTGATTACATGCACAAATTATGAATTTGTGTAAACTGTTTACTGTCTGCTGTACTCATTTTTAAAAGTGGCAATTTCATTTCAAACTGCTGTACATTTTTAATACTTGCATCGGTGTAGTCTTCATGTTATTAACTTATGTATACGTATATGTACGTATGCTCATAATAATTATGCTTAGTGAGTGCACTAATAATTATGCTGTATAAACAAACATTGTTGTAGCTTGTTGGCGGTCCAATGTATCCGCTCAAGCTCACTGCACAAGCCACTCAACCTGGTATGAGCTTCTCTGAGACCTACATTAACTTTGGTACTGTGGTGTGTGGACAGTGCAGGATTGTCACCATCAGGCTAACAAACCCTCGACCTGTCAGGTGTGTGTGTGTGTGTGTGTATGTGTGTGTGTGTGTGTGTGTGTGTTCGTGTGTGTGTGTGTGTGTGTGCAATGTGTGTGCCTGTGTGTGTGTGTTCGTGTGTGGACGGACGGGTGTGGCTGAATAATTGCTCATATAATTTATTCACCTCTATGCTTTAGCTGTGAATGGACTGCTGTTACTGACAAGCCTCCTAAGAAGATCCCTCGTCATGTTCCGTTACATCTTCGTAAGAAAATGAAGGAGAAACCTCCTCCAAAATACTTTGAGGTACACCCCTGCACTGGTGTACTACTGCCTGATGAGATAGCAGATATCAAAGTCATCTTCATGCCTAGTGAAGAGGTGAGTGCATGTGCGTACATTGTTGCACTATAGCAGTGCTGTTGTACTGACGGATAACTGTGTGCTTTGTTGTACTGACATGCAGTAATGTTGTATACTCTTCAATTTACTGATTTCCTGCCTATGTCTAGATCCACTATGTTGAGAAGATTCCATTCACTGTATATCAGAATCCTGACAGTGATCTGTGTCTCCAGTGTGAGGGGGGAGGAAGTGAGCCACAGCTGATATTCAGCCCCAGTCTGGTTGAGTTGGAACCATTGCTGCCATTTGCACCAGGCTCTGAGGCTCTGGTTAGGGTCAGCAACCCAATGCCTTATCCTGTAGAGTTCTACTCCCTAGAATTTGACAAACAATATCTTGAAGAAGAAGAAGTACGTGTGTGTACATTATACTTTAGACAGAGCATCTGTATAATTATAGTAAATATATGCAGATCATGCATAAAATGCTTAAAAACTGATTGTACACGCTGTATAAAGGCAGGTTTATAGACACTAGCATTAAAACACTGATGCTACGCTGGAATAGAACATTGTTCTAATCGAGTGTTACTTGACGCTAGAACGCTACATCAGATCCAGCGTCATAATTATTATATAAACCAGCCTTTTGCGTCAATACAGATCATGAAGTGGTTGTATACTGTATATGCATTACGTGTGTGCGTATAGCTAAACGTATCGTGTTGAGTCCTATATTTCCACTTGAACAGATTCTACGTTATATCAAGGAGTATGACAGTCAGAAGAGACTATTACTCCCACCTCCCAAACTAGGAAAATCACTACCTAGCGAAATATTGAATGCTTACAAACAGCAAAAACGTGATACTGATCAAACTGACTCTCAAACTGCTGCTAATGCTAACCTTGACAGCAATAGCTCTATACACGACCTCCCATCTCACTCCACCATTCAACTATCAGACCACCAGACAGAGGACTTGAAAGCTGTTCAACTCAGCACCAATGCACTGCCTTCGACAATGGAACTGCCTGTTATTGAATCACTCTCAACAATTCAACAGCTAACTGCACACACTGCTACTAGCCTACCTGAAATGCTGTCACCTGTGAAGCAAGCAATTGCACGTTATTTGGGAATAGATTTGTCTCCAGAAGCAGAAGAAGCTGAGAGAAGAAAAGGAGTCGGTATAATCATACATGGTCCACCTTCATCTGGACGAAGCACGCAAGCTCAACGTATAGCTAAAGCCTATGGAGCTACCGTCTTGGTATTGGACGAGGTCATTATTGAGGCAATATCTACTGCCAGAACAGAAGCAAGTCGTCAGGCACGCAAACACTGTATGATTGCAACTAACAAAGAAGAGGTATCTGAGGCACCGGCAAACGTAGCAGCTGTCTCAAAGAAACAAGCAAATGCTAAAGAGAAAGAGAAAGAAGCTGTTCCCGAAGTACCCACTTTTCCTACAACCATAACTAACTTTCCTGTTAATGTGCTCGAAGATACCGAATTGGCAGTTCCCGAGGAACAACTTTTGCCTACAATTTTACCCGAAAAACTCATCACTACAATCCTAACGGAACGACTGCACCAGTTTGATTGCTACAGAGGAGTTGTTTTTGATGGAATCGAGTCACATTTTGCAGCAAATAATCAATTGTCTAGCTGCATTGTACTGCGAGCATTGAGCCATCGTACACACATTTACTTTGTGAATATCGAAATGTGCTGTAAAGAAGTTCAGAAAAGACTCGTTGATATCGAAGAATCTAAACATTTGCACGAACAAAACATCAAAGAAGAGTTGCTACTCAAAGAACAGATTGAAAACGAGAGAATTGAACGACTTTTAACCCTCGATGAAGACGAGTATGAAGCGAAGAGTGTTGAAGAACAAATAGAAATTGATTTAATACGACACAAAATAAAGAAAGACCAGCGGGAAAAAAGAAAACAAGATAAAGAGGAGCAAGAGCAAAGAGAAAAAGAACTCCATGAAGAAGAAATTAGGCGACTTGAAGAAGAAAAAATCCGAAAGAAAGGTCGTAAAGATGCTAACAAGCAGGTTCGTCCTAGTCATATTGCCAAGCCACCAGCAGTATCTGCACTATTGCAAACAGGTACACCACCCACCACCACCCAGTCAAGGCCACCCTCTCAAACACAGAGCATACCTATTGGACAAGTAGCTTTAACTGCTTCAACAGCTGATCTACAATCCAGAGCCGAGTCACCTGCTGGAACACCAACAAAGAAAAAAGGAGCAAAGAAAGGCTCAGCTCGAGCTAGTACAATTCTTGACAGTGATCAACAAGTCGAGGATATTCCCCTGCTTCAAAGGAAGTACAATTATTACGCCTCCACAATCAACAGTATCAAATGCTTATTGGAAGACTGGGATCGACAAAAAGCTACTATACATCCAAAGAAGCTGCCAGAGATGGAAGACAACTCTAGCAGTAAGCACACTCCTTCTAAGAAAGCTAAAGGTAGCAAACTGAAGGAAGAGCCAATCATAGAAGCTCAGCCTGAAACAATTGAAGAGAGTAGGGATGGTCTTGGTGTGCCGCTACTATCAGTGCAGGGATATCAAGAAGAAGATGCTATAACAAAGCAATTGTTTTCTTTAGGATTTCCGTCTGTTGAGTCTATATTGGAGGGCTTGGGATTGTCTACGGATCAGGTGCCTCTGCCAGGACCAGTGGAGTTTCAAGTGTATCCTTTCCCCCTCAAGAGGAGAAACATTGACCATGTCTCCCACGAGAGATTCAGCTTTATTGCAGCCTCTCCTGAGGACCCGTACGTTGTGCAACTGTGCTCTTATACACTATAATATAATGTACTGCATTGAATAAATTATATAGCGTATCTATATGCTTATGTATAATTATTATAGCCAGGCTCCATACATTGTTTTTATCTCTGTGTGCCTGCTGTTCAACAGTTGCTAGTTATATTTTGTGTATAATAATGTGCTTACAAATGCTTGCCTGCTCTATACTGACTTCCCTCCCTCCTCCCCTCCCTCCCTCCTATCAGAAATGCCCCTGACGAGGAGCCCTCTAAGCCTCCTCCGGAGCCAATGGAGGAGACACCCCCAGAACCCACTGAACGTGAACCCACAACATCCAGGATGTCTAAACGTGCTGGTTCAGTTCGCTCAGCAGACAGTGGTGACTCAGGCTCACATAAGAAGTCACCTCAGAAATCATCTCGTAAGAAGAGCTCTCTCAAGACATCTCCTTCACCATCTCAGCTAACCACAACAACCGAGGAGCCAGCTCCAGTGCTGGTTAAAACTAAACCAACAGGCCCTGTCAAGTACGTTTCTATAGCTACTGTATTAAGACCATCCAAAGTTTTGTATTTTATGATGCACTACACTATACGTACGTTGCAGATTGGTTAGGTTTCGTTGGGTTGTACCTGCGGGTGGACAGACAGAGCTTAAACTACTCTTCCAGTCCAAGGAAATAGGCCAGTTTGATCAAACCCTCAACTTTGAGATCACAGGGACTAGGAGAAGGACTCAGTTATTCTGTCGTGGCAACTGTGAGGTTCCCTCCATCTGTCAGGAACCAAGGTGCATATAGCTAGTATGTATATAGTAGTATTTGAACCCAGCACAAATTTTAAATCTAAGCAGGTTATTTGAAATACCTTCTCAAGAGCTATAATAAATTATATAGAATGTGTAGAGAACCTAACTCAAGTTAAAGTTATAGTGGCTGAAACATGAACTGTGCATTGAGTTTCAAAAGCCTATAACTTAAGTTTCATTTGTTCAATTCCAATTATTTTATGATTTTCTGAAAGCTCATCAAAGACTCTATAAAATGATGTGTTTGTTTCAAAAAATTTGAAACGGCTCAATTTGACAAAATTACCCACTTATAGTCCATCGTTTTTTTCAAAATTTCATACATTTGGGCTCGACACAACTTTTAAATCTAAACACATCATTTGAAAGACCTTCTCAAGGGCTACAAAAGGAACTCATTAGGAGTGAATATTGACATTCCTAACTCAAGTTATAAGCTCTCAAAGTTAGCGGTGAAATATGAGTTGCATCTTGAGTTTGGGTTCATTTTTGTGGATTTTTATTTATATGTAGAATTGTGTTTCCATCTCGTAAGAGGACAAAGGGCAGGGAGGAGATTGTGCATAAGAAGTTTGTATTGTCTGACAATACGTATCACTTTGGACCACTCCACTGTGGGAAAACCAGAGAGCGGTACAGCATATACAATATAGTGTATCTAGGCCTGTGTACGTATGTCATTAATATTCTACACATTTGATGATATTAATTTCTCTAAATTTAAAATTTCATACTTACGTATATAGCTACACATTTGATGATATAGATGTACGGTGCATGTATGCATGTGTATATTTATGTATTCCTGCAGATATAAGGACTGTAAGTACCCTGAGAACATGGACGTGTTGCAGATGAAGAACACTAGTCTGGACACAATTGAAGCAGAGTTTTACTTCCAGAAAGACCACAATGGCACCACCTTCCTACTAGACCCCCCTACCATGACTCTGGAGGCTGGAGAGACTGAGGTACCTACATCCATGCATGTGTATATAGTTTATTTGTTGTGTGTGCCTGTCCTTCCTATATATAGCTGCCGTATAGCGGGAAATTTTCGTCGGGTATTATTTTCTTTATTTTCGTTACGGAGAGCCCCAAAACGAAAATAAGACCACGAAAATACGCTTTCAAGGCCTGATAACGCCAAACGAAAATTTCCCGCTATATGGTGTACATAATAATATATAATACTATCAATTTGTCCCTGCATGCAGACTCTCAGAATCTGGGCCTACCCGAAGTCAGCCAATGAGATAAAGGATGCTCTTGTGTGTTGTATCAAGCACAACCCCAATCCCATCGTATTCAACATAGTCTGCAATGGTGTTGAACCTGAGCTTAAAGTTGATCGCAAACTTATTGAATTCAAGAAAATACTGCTGCATAGAAAGCAAACGAATGTTCTCTATTTGCACAATTCCACAATGTTGCCCGTTGCCTGGAAACTGAGTGGTCTTGAAGTGCTCGGAGAAGAATTCTCATTTAGTCAAGTTGAGGGAATTGTGCAGCCTCTCTCTGACTATCCACTGTCAGTACATTTCAGAGCCTCCAAGCAAGTCAGTCACGCCAAGAAGGTCTTCAAGATTGAGATATCAGATGTTGAGAAGATCATGGGTCTTATGCACGTAGAGAATATACAGGTTGTTGCTGAAGCATACGACGTTGCACTTGACATTAGCTTTCCGAAAGGCACGGATGGAGGGCTGGACTTTCCTTGTACACGTGCCTGTGATGAACAAAAGCTCACACTTCATCTCAAAAACAAGGGAAGATACGACATTGCATACAGGCAAGTGAATTGATTAAAGCTTGGTTCACAATAATATGACACTGAAGCTTGTAGTCTGTCAGATTTTTCAGAGAGTCTGTCCAACTTTCAGATAGCGTTAGCAATGCAGAAAAATATAGCTAGCTATAGCGTGGAGTCAGCATTGCGTTACGTATAGCGTCACATTGTGTACCATTGCATGCAGGCTTTTATATATTCCTTGAATGGAGCTGTAACCGTGTGCGTGTCTGAAATCATGTATCCTCTCTTGTGCTTGTGTGCATGCAGTTTCCTGTTTGATACTCCTGGCAGTGGTATAGCATACACTAAGATGTTCTTCATCTCCCCCACCCATAACTCACTCTATCCTGGAGAGAAGGCTCAACCAGTCAACGTGGTATTCAAATCAGATAAAGAAGTCAGCATTGTAAACATGCCCATCTTGAAATGCCAAGTAAGGACAATTTTTAGTTTGTGTAGCAACTATAGTGCATGTATCGTTGATATTTAAGCCTTCTCGTGCAGAGAACATGTCATCATGCTTTTTAAATGAGCCTAGTTCATAATAATTATGTCGCAAAGTACGAAACGGTAGAATAAAAATATGGTTTATTTGTTACAAAACTGATGCAACGCAAGTTCCAGTATCATCTTATAATTATCGTGAACAATGGATATTGATACATAAGCTGTCAATTTAGTCTTAATTGCTGCTTACAAGTCTAAAGTGTCCTCCTGCATGCATGGTTGTATATACCCTATGTGTGCATGTGCAGGTGATTGATGCTCATGTTGGTGAACAAGGAGAAGTGATAGCAAACATTCCTATACGAGTCAGTGCCAAAGCTGTGTTCTCGTGCCCCATCGTCTCACCAGCCAATGATATTAACTTTGGCCCTATGACTATCAACACTCGCAAGAGTGCCTCATTCACACTGGAGAACAAAGGACACTTTGACTTCAGATACGCCATTGCTAAGAAGATGTCTGCTGAGCAGCAGAAGATGAGGGCTGTTAGCATGGCAGCAGTGGCGGCTAAGAATCGCAGCAAGTCTAGAGAAGGTTCAGCTAAACCGAGTATTTCTAAACCAACAGCTCCCAAGAGTAGATCTGATGGTCCACCAAGGTACATATAGGTCAATGTGTACCTGTGATTCACTGAGGTACGTATAGGTCAATGTGTACCTGTGATTCACTGAGGTACGTATAGGTCAATGTGTACTTGTGATTCACTGTGCATGCATACTGGTTTAGTACGAATGCAAACACTATAAATTCTGCAATATTTCTGTATAAAGTCTGGTTCACGGTATGGCACAATACTGACACAACATACAAATAGAACTCTGTTCTATGTGTGCATAACTAACGCTGTTGATGTTACGTAAGCTCCAGTGTCATTTTGTGAACTACGTAGGCTTAGTACTTGTGCATACATTTGGATTGTTTAGGCTCTAATAAATGTAGCGCTGTATATACTCAACGCATGATCTGATACTGACTCTGCTTCATGTAGGACTGAGGTGATTGGTGGTAGTCAACGTTTGGTGTTGGGTATGTTCACAGTCAACTCTGCTATGGGCACTATATCAGCAGGCCAGTCCCAGCTCATCACCGTGGACTGTATAGCAGACGACAAGCCAGGATACCGTGAGGAGGTGCTCACTATTGAAGTCAGTGACAGGCCTAAAGACTCCCCTGCTCTCAATTATAAGATATGTGGTGAGGTGCTTCAACCAGAGATTAATACACTTGATGTGGCGTCTATATTCGAGGAGCATCGTATTGTGAGACGACTAGGTGTGTTGAGAGAGCATCAGTTTCACGGGGTGGATTGTGTCGGGGTCTATGGAGAAGAGGAGAGGAGATTTGTGTTCAAAAGTGTCACTGTGGGGCAGTCAGCTAAAGCAAGATTCAAGATCAGCAATTACAACAAGGTATGTATAATATGTATATACGTATATATAATAATGTGGGCATGCATGGACGTAGTTAGCTGTGTGTATCGGCAATAATATTGTTGAAGATATAAATCAAGTGATCAGTGAATTAAAGCATCTTACACCAGTAGTATTAACTTGATTTTGTGATTTTGTTGTATGTATAGATTGCATGTGATGTTCTAATGTCTATCAAGTCGCTTACAACCAAGCAGAAAGGCATTGTTGAAGCTTTTGAAGTTGAACCTTCCTCTAAAATAGCCATACCTGCTCACACTCACTTTCATGCTACTGTCGCCTTCAAACCCACTGCTATGCAAAGCTACAACACAACTTTTGAAGTCGTCCCAGATGGTGTTAAAACGACCAGTCTTGTGTTTGAGCTTCAAGGTGTGGGCAACCTTCCTCAAGTAAGCATCACACAACCTACATTACACAATGTCAAGGGCAGCACAATCTTACTCTTCAAGAAGTTATTGCTTGGTCAATCTCAAGCTCTGCCTGTTACACTCAAGAACATTGGATCTATACCCGCTAATGTACTGTTAGAAAACACTGGCAATAAGGCATTTACTGTGATGAACTCTGATAATGAAGCTACGAATATCGAAGACTTGCCGACTGAAGACGATTCTCCTACGTGTAGTGTTAGCCTCGATGTCAACGAAAGCAAGGACTGTCTGGTAGTGTTCAAGCCTCTTTCTGTCAGCAACTATTGCAGTGAGCTGTGTGTGCGCATACAAGACAATCAGTTTGAGAAGCCAGTGGTCCAGTTGTTGGGAGAGGGCTATGAGGAGGAACTGTGTCTGCAGAATGTACGCGGTGAAGTGGTAAACTGTAGACTAGAGGAGGTGCCTGATGATATACGAGGTGAGCACTGCATGCAGAGAGTCTATACATGCACATAAGTACTGTACAAAATATCATATAATTATGTGCCTGTGTAAAATTCGTTTGTAAAATATAGCATAACACACATGTATAATACTGATTGCAATGTATTCTCGATCTATATATAGCTCTACGTAGCTAGCTAGACTTGAATGTATAGTGTTCTTTGTATAGCTATCTCTCTTGTCTTTCAGCTGCTGTAGAGAATCACCTTCACTTTGGTAGTCTTGCTGTTGGAGAGAGTCGACAGGTTGTGTTCACACTGGCTAACCACTCTCAATCTAACACTATCAAGTTTCAATGGCCTACCACACTGCCTTGTATAACCTTCTCTCCCTCAGTGGGGCACATCAAACCAAGGGCCACTAAAGACATCACAGTCACATTCAAAGCTCAAACTAATCCCGAGTCCCTTACAGCACAGAGAATTTCCGCCAAGATATGCAAGATTCAGTTCTCCCAGCCATTGTGTGATGTAGTTGACTGGGATGATCGTATGAAGTCTGTACGCTGGGTGAATGCAGCACCACCTCGACCGCCCTCCCTCGATGGTAGTGGTACTAGTAGCATGCTAAAACAGAGTGTCACAGCATGCGTAGCAACTCCTGCCAAGAAGAAAGTAATTGAGACAGATCCTGAGCCACCACACTCAGTACTGGACGATAGTCATCGCGAATTAGAAGTGCTAGTATCAGCTGTGGCAGATTTCACAAAGTATGCGTGCCATGTAAAGGAGGTTCGATTCAAGGACACTCTTATGTACCAGAGTAAGGCCTTTAGATTCCCCCTAACCAACACTGGTGCTGTTCCAATGGCTTACAAGTGGGTGACAGATGATTGTCAGTCTGACATGGCCTTCTCTATTGAGCCTTGCACTGGAGTGATTCAGCCGTATACTGAGGGCATATTTACTGTCAAGTTCTCTCCACTTGATGTGCTCAATGCACAGTATACATTTAGGTGCAAGTAAGTGCAGCACAGCTATAATAGTGTGTGATTACTTGCATGCATGGTTATATTAGTGTTAATTGTGAGCAAGTATTGGCCATGGGTATTTTATGTATACGTCTATATGCACTATGTCATTGGCTCATGGCTCATACGTATACTTCATGGATGCAGTATTACTAATCTGGATGCCTCATTGGATCCCCTGACTGTCCCTGTGTGTGGTCGCTCTCTCATGCCTTACTGCCACTTTGACCTGGAGCCTACTGCTGACTACTTTGCTCAGAGGAATGCTGAGGATCGAGGTGGCTTTGGATTGTCTGGGGGGACTGTGGACTCCACCACTACACGTGTTATACAGTTCAACTCTTGTGGGGTGGGGATCAAAAATACCAAGTACGTATGTCTGCATGTCTGCATGTATACGTATAATTATAGTATAATCATTATTCTGTTGTACAGCTATAGATATGGATTACTTGTATAATTATGTGAGATACTTCCCCATAGCTAGGTATTGTATATTAATGTTATGAGCTGCATTTTACAATAACGATGTTGATGATACGGTTATATACTTGCTTATTGTACGTATACCTGAGATATACTAGTGGTTAGCATTATATGCTGATGAGTGTTGTACTGTGTACAGATGTTTTGAGGTGATTAACCCGACTACTGCTGGCTATCAGTTCCACTGGACTGCCGACAGTTCTCTGCAAGCTGACAAACACTTCAAGTGCCTAACTCCAACAGGATACGTAGAGGCAGGCAAGAAATATGAGGTGAAGCTATAATAGCTTTATGTATAACGGACGGACTGTCTTAAATATACATATCAGTTACGTACGTGTGCATGCATGGCTATACAATAATTATTTGTTGTTTACTTACTTGGACGTGTCTTAGCTTTTGCTTTAGCATCGATACAAAATACACTGTGTGTGTTTGAGATGTTGTTGTTTTGTCTTGCAGATGATATTTGAGTATACACCATCGTCTTTGACTAGTGCTGAGAGTGTGTGGGTGTTTGGTATTCCATCGATCAGTCTCTCCCACACCTTCCTGTTGGCTGGCCACACGGACGAGCCCTCGGTGGACCTGGATAGAGCATATCTCTCTTTCAAAACCATGCTCCTTGGTGAGACAGGTTTAAGCTTATAGTATGCACTGTGCAAGCTCCATGCATTGCCCTCAAATTAAAGTGATGTCAGAGGTACTGCATTTATTGTTTGTTTGTATATAGGTTCTAAGAGAAAGGAGACTGTGTATCTGGTGAACAATGAGTCTACTGCATACCAGTTCAGCTTTAATGAGAGGAGCTGTCATTGTGACGGTCACTCTGAAGGACATGTGCTAGTCAACCCAATGACAGGAGTCATTAAACCTAACACCAAGTATGTAATAATACATATAAAACTTTCTTGCATTGTGCACCCAACTGCTAGTGTGATTTGCAGGTTGGTTGTCAAGATAAATAGGGAATGGGCGTTGGCATCTCAAGTGGTTGCATGGTCACGTAAGCTTAGCTTTGCTCTGTACAAGGATTCAATCTTCATAGATCAACCACTTGAGATGCCAACGCCCA
>VSKX01094640.1_pt1 | contig 15592 bp, 16 predicted proteins | sample 4799481 | NCBI WGS metagenome assembly VSKX01 (sample SAMN12179537, study PRJNA552185) | sponge metagenome | biome: deep-sea hydrothermal plumes; feature: spots directly above weak diffusing fluid; material: sea water; isolation source: sponge from the Swan site of a hydrothermal vent ...
CCCAATTAAGGGGGGCCGCGTGATGGTTCGTTTTCTCAGGCCCTGTCACATAATTATAGTCATCATAGTGCAGCATCATCAACATGACAGTGAAAAAGCCTCTTTGTTTCACTAATCGGTTTCAGCTCTGATGACCTAAACACGATGATAGCTACTGTTTTAATATTGACGTCCATTACCCTCCTGGCTACGAAAAGTATTCCGGCCAAAACCGGACTGGCCGGACTGCTTGCTACGCCCTTGTGGGTATATAGACATGCATGCAGTAAGTTGCTTATAGGCTAAAAAAAAGCCGAGTCTTGGGCGTGTCTGCTTTGTTTTTAACTGTAAAGTCAAATAATTTGCATATAATATAGCCAGCTATCTTTGCTTGGCAAATATAGCTATATATATCAATTAATTGTTGACTGGTGCCTCCATGGTAATTATGGCTTTATAACCAACCTTGTCCTTTACCATTGGGTATCACAGGTTATGTGCCATGGCCATGCATGCATGCAGTCAATAACCACTATTTTATATACATAATATGTACGCTATTCTGATGATATGCATGCATGGTAACAGCTATATAATAATATATATGCTGGTTCTCTTGATATAGCTATATATAGCTATAGCTATAATTATGCATGCATGCAGTATATATGAAACATGGTTTCCTGTTTACAGAGTTCCGAGTCTGCGCCCAGCCTGGGTTGCACAATGTATCTACTGGAGACAACATTTCTTTAAAGTGTCAATTAAGCCGCATCTTTGATGATCGTAGGGTATCCCTATTAGTAACTTACTTCTCAAGTGGGTTTTGCGAAACGTTTGCACTAGAAAGATGCCAATTAATTCCATTCGATGATTTTATTTTATTGGTTTCAAGACCTATAACCTTGGCAGAAACATGTTTAATACTATGACAAATATATTTATTTTCAATGTAACGAAAGAAACAAGCCTCAATATTTTTTGTGCTTCTCTTCTACCCCAAAGTCCCAGTCAACTACTGGCCACATCAATTAGTACTCTAAGTGTTCAATTCATGATGACACCTTCTGAAAGCTGCATGATGCCACCAGAAGAATGCCCAGATATTAATTGCATTTGTAAGTTTATAATTATTATAGCTATAATAGCTATAGTTACATTATATATAGGTAGTCATCATAAATTATATAAGCAATATTTAATGCATGTATATATACAGGTTCAACTGAAGCAATTCATGGTTAGCTATGGAATAACTATCGTCATCTTGCAGTTTTGCTCAATCATCGCCGTTATATTATGTATCTGTCAGAGAGATTCTGATGACTAGAACAATCTATACTTTATTAGCATTATACTTTAGACCCTGTGGTTTGTGGTCATGTACTTGGGAATGTGCTAGATAGATACTTGTTAGGACTGGTATACTCTAGAACTTTCTGTGATTTATTGTATATAAGTTGTGCTGTAGAATATAGGATAGAGTTGAACTGGTTATTGTTGAAGAGTTGTTATTATCAGTTGTCAAGCTATCACAGTATCACTTTTTGTTTTTGTACCAAAGGTATACACTGTAAGCTATATTTTAGGGTAGCTTTATGTGACTGCATACGCATGCTGGCATGTAGCCAAATGTAATGTTTTCTTTGTTACCATAATAGAGTTAAAAATGTTCCGAAAGCAAACGAAGAATTGACAGGATAACTATATAGCTATAATTATAGTAATAGCTAGCCATGACTCCATGCATGCAGGCATTCTTATATATTTTACATGCACTGTTTTATACAATCTAGCTCTATAGCTATATATATTATAATAATTATTATTAATTGGCATCTTTCTAGAGCAAACGTTTCGCAAAACGCAGGGGGGGGGGGGAGGGTTGTGGTGTATAGCTGTGACGAACACCACGTGCATGCATGCATGTGTGGATACATGTGTGTACGTACATGGCATGTGTACACATGTATGTATGTGCACACATATTCACAAGCTATGATGCTGCTTTCCAGTGGTTCAATTAAGGGGTGTGTGCCACAACATCAGATATCAGTCTGTCTGTGAGTGTACCACTATAAGAGTGCACAATGAATGTCTTTTAAAATTTATATCTATGAATAAAGGTATGAGAGTGTGCATGTGAGAGATTCATGAAGTGCAGGTGCAGGGAATACTGCATTTTAAAATTAGACATTCAAAGCACAAATTATGCATGGGCTCTCAAATGTCATGCATTGGTTTTTGAGTGATTTTGACCTGACACAAAACTTTAAACTAAAGAGATTGTTTGAAAGGACTTTTAAAGAGCTACAGAATGCTTTTTAAAATTGGACGCTCCTAACTCAAGTTATAGGCTCTCAAAGTTAGGTGCCAGAATGGTTCATTTTGGGAAAAAACGTAAGGCTGTTAGCTATCTTACAATTTTGAGGGATTTCCAGTTATTATTTGAAAGGCTATTTCAAGTACTATATAGTTTTATAATTATAAATAAATCACAATAATGCAAATTTACTACAAAATAATTAGTTCACTTAGCTAGCTATATACCTGCTATTTTTATACATAGCTAGTTATAAAAGCAATAGCTATAATTTATAAACGTTAAACTATAATTGCAGTATTAATGCAATCATGGTTAGTATTATACCACATCCTAGATCGTACAAGAAAGGGCGCACACCACTTCTTGGTTCCATAGTAGAAGGGCACACACCACTTGTTGGTTCCACAGTAGAAGGGCACACACCACTTGTTGGTTCCACAGTAGAAGGGCGCACACCACTTGTTGGTTCCACAGTAGAAGGGCGCAGACCACTTGTTGGTTCCACAGTAGAAGGGTCATCTGCATGGGTTGACTGTGAAAGTTAAATATAAACTGTAGTTAGATACATGCAGTGAAACCTTCGAAAAGCGGATATCTCGAGAAAAGAACACACTCCCTAGAGCTGATGCATGTGATGGATTTGAAACACTATACTTTTAATGACCTCAAGAAGCAGACACTCTCAACTCTGGTCGGCGGACACGATAGCAAATGCTTTTGTAATAATTATAGCTATATTCAATTCCAACCCCTCCTTCACCATGCAACTACATGCAGACCTATATACTTGCAGTGAACTGAATACTCAGTTTTGTGTATCAAGTTTCTTGATTACGTTCTAGAATGTTTAATGACGTCAACATTGTGAGGTGTTTTCAAGACAAAAAGTACAACATTCTTGAAGACGGCAACCTCCGAAGAGAGGACACTGTCACATTCCCAAAGTGTCCTCTCTTCGGAGGTTTCATTGTAGCTATATAGCTATATATTTAATTATGTTACATTAATATATGCGTGTATATTGTTATAGCTATAGCTATTATGTATGCATGTAGCTAAACTTACAGGTAATTAAGAATATAGTTTGTTGCATACTACAGCCTGGAGATGGAGACACTATGGTGCCATTCGAAAACATGGTATTTGGCATGCATGATATCCTCAAGTTATTATGCTCTGACGTAGCATTGAAAATGAACACTTCAAATTTTTTTTCTTGTGCACGGAAAAATATATGTTTATCAATGCTATGCCAGTAGTTGCTTGCTTTTGGAAATGTGACACATTGCCTCCCGTCAGGGGGGTAATAAGAAACCATTGCTAAATTCTTCTGTAAACTTTCATTCTGAGACGGTGGTACAGTGCACTCTGCATAGGCAGTCTCACCAGCTTCAAGAGTGACATTTGGTTTCAGGCAGAATATAAAACCTGCAATAAAATATATTAACTATAGCTATGCATGGCTGCAACTTTATAGGTTCAGTCACAATTTCAATCATCAAGTATAGATATATATAGCTACTAAGACATATTATTTCCTCGAAAATAAACTCAACGGGTATACGATTAACCCGAGGTTGATCTGCGGGTACTATTTGGGGTGCGAGGTCTATTCGAGAAAATATGGTATACACATTATTTAGGAGGTACCTATCATGTTGACTAATAAGGGCCCAAAGGGTCATGCATGCATATAGCTATATAGCTGTATTTCTTGAGAGCATGCAGCGATGGTAATACTAACCCGAGGGCTTATAAATTCCATAGCTCTATAGGTACCAAGTGTGGTTCTAATGTCCTTGATAAAACACATTTGACCAAACAGAAGCTGCATGCAGGCTTAACAAAAATGCATGCATCGTAGCAAGCTATATATAAGCTAGCGTTAGCTAGCTATAATATAATGTTATACGTTTTAAAATTTATCTTCTATAGGGAGTCAGTTATGCATTGTAGCCTCTATAATATTATAGGGAGAGTATAGCTATAGCTATAGCTATACAAATTATATATTTTGGACCTCTGGAAAGCAAAATTATTGATAGCTAATTAACTACCCTGTAAAAGTAGCAAATTGATATAGATCTATTAGCTATTAATTAATAACTCACAACTTGAGCAATTTGCCAATTGCGAAAAATTTGTAATGGTTGTGACTTCAAACTCAGTCTGATTAGTACTGACATCAGTGCAGTTCTGTTGCTGGCTCTGGGCCACATTAAATCCTATGAGCTATAACACAGGAAAGTTCTGTTTAACTGCATGCCATGCATGCATGGTTGTAAAAGCTTAATTTATTAGCAAGACTCTTACCAACAAGCTGAGTGCTAGTAGTAGTACTGTAATACAGTCTGTGTCATATCTGGCCATGATCCATGCACGCACACAAAGTACGTGTTAGCTAACACGGAGGCATATATAGATAGCTGCATCATATTGCTTCCTGACACACCCCATTATGCTTCCTGGAGTGTGGTATATATGAATAATAATTATAATACATACAGTAAATATCTGATAGCTAATAGCCTATAGAAATAACTTATCATGTATGGTGTGAAGGTCAGGGGTGCTCAACTCATAGTACTGTGCATTATATCTCTACTTGAAGCTACTTTTGGATGTGAGTCTTCTGACTATTATATAGCTATAGCTATAGCTAGCTAATAGAAAATACCTATCAAAATTTTTATTGCTGCAGGCATTTATACACATCCACAACAAGTTACTGGATACGCTGGTGAAAGACTATCATACATTTGTGACGCTAATTGTGGTGAGAAATTTTGGAAGGTAAATAGTTTATTTGCTATTGAGAGAATGTACCCGTACGAAGCAGTCATTAGTCGCAGTGGTCTAAGAAGTATACTATCAGTTGAAGCATCTGCTGCCACCAACAACACTCTCGTCACTTGCTTGGTGTCCAACCCTCCTAATAATGTGGAGAGCAGTGTCACTATCATTGTGCAAGGTGAATTAAGAGGCTCAGTTTGCATGGAGGAGTAAAAATAATGTATAATCTAAGGGGGCATGCAGCTATAGCTGCAGAGTATAATGAATTCATAGAGACTGAGTGACGATATAATAATAATTATTATTATTATGCATGGTGTCTGTAATTTTGACGTTTATATGTAGCTGTTACGGCATTTTCGATAAATATATATGCATAGCTATGTGACAGAATAGTATGCGAAAGGGGTAGCTAGCTAACTATAATTTCACGGTAAAATTGATTCTGTAGTATAAAAAAGCAGTTAAAGTTAAGTTTGGCAAGTAGAGCTACTATCACTTTTACCAAGAGTCTTCATGCATGCACTCCTGCCTTTTACACACTGAGTCAAAACAGTGTATCTGATAGGAAGGTCAGTTTTTACAGTTAATTGAGAAAGTTCAGGATGAGCTTGTGGCCGGTAGACAAGACAGAAATATTAGATTTCCCCCAACAGCTGTCCAAGCCTGGCTGGACGCCCAGGTGAAGACTGACCTGATGAGTGGAGACTTCGAATTCACAGCACGAGAGATGAATTTAGAAAACACTTGCCTTCAAGTTATCCCCTTTCTCGTATTCTGTCACATAGCTATAATTATTATTAGAGTTAGAAGGTCTTCACTTTAGAAACAACATTTTATAGCTCAGAATGTCACTTAATTTTCTATAATGGTATGTTAAGTCACATAATGCAGGTACTACTGCTGGACCTGCTAATTTACTGTTTAATTACGATGAGAACTATGTCAACCTCTCGTGGAGCAGGCCCTATATTCTACCTAACACTGAAGTGGAATTTATAGTGAACGTTTCCACAGAAAGAAACTTCAGTCTGTTCACAACAGCTGACACTCAACTATCGTTCCCTTACACTATGCTCGACCTTGACCCCTGCCCTTTGAATCAGACTGTCACCATATCAGTTGCTGGTATTAATGGAGCAGGAGAGGGGGAACCATCGATTATCCAACCAGTAATTACACAGTTGGAAACAGAAGAGAACTGTACACAAGGTGTGTTACGTGCATGTGTACGCTATGGAATGGTGAATGTTTAGTACATGCTAACCCTTAATTTTATAATTTTAAAGGCATGTGTGTAAATAGTAATAATAGAGTTGTTGACTATTATTGAATAATTTCTATGTGTGTTAGCTATACTAAGTTATAAATTCCTTCAGTTGTTTTCCCCCTCGGAGCTCCAATCAATGTCACTGTTGTCGTCAAGAACAACTCATTGATAATATCTTGGGAACCACCATCGTTCACACTCCCTAGTGATATCCTTGGCTACACAGTGAGAGTAAATATCACTGCTTCTCAAGATCCACTTAACTCAACGACACAATCTGTGTCAACTAACCACACCTCCTTTGCCCTCCCCCTATCCTCGCTTGGCATTGATACGTGTGATGAAGAGTATCATTTTGCAATAAGTGTGTCTGCGGTTGACTTGACTAACAGAGTAGGTGACTCTTGTCTGCCAATAATAGAAATTACTTCGATAGAATTGTGCCCAATAGCAACTTCAGCAACTTCAGCAGCAGGTGTGTGCAAATAGCCATAATTATAATATTATACTGTCGTCATGTTGGAACTGTAACAGCAATTGTACCTGCATCATCTGGTATGCTGCTGATTTGGTGTGCTCACATTTAACATCACACGGCACTATAAAGCACATGCATGCATGATTAGATAATTAGCTATTGTTGACATGATGGCTAAACTGTTTAAACTTACACATAATAGGCTCATCATCTGTGATATGGATTGTGGTTGGTGTTACAATGGCTGGTGTTCTGACCACTCTTCTAGCAATAGGTACGTACGTACGTGTATAAGTATTATTCTACTTCTGAATCTGACTTGCCTTCTGAACTAATTAACCTGATTACTTTATTTTGATAGTGGGAGTTTTAACCATCATAATATTATTACTGCTGTTCTTGAGAAGGCATCGATCGAAAAGTGTAGCCACTTATTATCACAAGCGAAATTCCAGCATGAATGAGAATAACGCGTATGGTGTGGCACTCAAGAGTAATGGTGGCTATGGCTGCGATTCTGACGAAGAACCTCATATTTACGAAGAAATTGGTGTGAGAAAATTCGATGTGCCTGTAGCTACAGTTTGTTAGAGCAAACAAAAGCAGCAACTGACTAGTATGACATTGTGCATTAATAATTATTGTTGAACAGTTAATTAAATACCGTAATCATAATGAACAACAAGTTCTCATGCTCAAGCATGTGTGTTTGTCACCTAGCTCATTCAGTTTTATTACAACACATCGATCATTTTCAAAATGTCATTATAATCATTAATAATAATCATTTAAACATTTTATCAACAGTAATTCACAAATTGAGTACAGTCATATAAAGAGTTTCACTATAGCTACACACTGAAATCACTCGTAGAAATGCTTTAGCTAATTAATTAAGTTTTTGGTGTTTCCATTCCTCAATTCTCAGTTTTAGTTCAGTGTTTGGTTGCAACATGTCAGCTGTGAGTGGAGCTCTGTTGAACGGGTCAGTCTGATCACTGCATGTGAGGGTGTGTGTAGTGAAGGGTATAATTATGAATAAAGGTGCATGCATGTGTAATATTAAACATGTGCAACTATTTCTACTGAGTCTGGGCGCACTCCTCCTCATCTTGCTTGTGCATTTGGATATAAAAATGTTAGTGAGTACTTAGTGTCCACCCTTAAGTGCAAAATGCTGCCTACTACTGAACGTGCATATCCTGCTGGTATATACACAATTATGACACATACTCTAACAAAACTAAACGTACACTATAATTATATACAATATGCTAATACACGCACTATATGGAAGCAGACTAGCTACTATAGCTACTACACTATCCCACAAGCCTCACCTCAGCAAGTGTCTAATGATTGATGATCGGTCCATCACATGACCTGACGTGGGGAGGGTCACCGGGTCATTCATTAGCTCCTGTGTCAGTGGATCAAGGAACTCGTCGGGAGCCTGTGTGGGTGTGTGTGTGGAGAGGGGGGAGTGCAGAGTGTGTGTGCACTTGTGTGGGTATAGTGAATGCATGTGTACACACATGTGCATGTGAATACAATCATGCATGTACATTGACGGTAATAATTATAGTGATATTCATTCCAAAAATTAATTAGCTTAAACTTGCTTCGTCATACTGCTATAGCTATTCATTGCATAGCTTTATCGTGTCCTGCTTCCTGTATGAATAGCTTTGCACAATCCTACGTATATACGTAGCTATGACTGTCAGCATGGAATGAATATCACTATAACACCGTCAATGTATACTGTCAAAAGATCAAATGCACATACCACATTTGTGTTTTAACTCACATCCTCTAGTGCCAGTTCCTGTTGTTCCAGTTTCTCCTGACAGTCTCTCACTCTCCTAGCCAGTGCTCTGAACCCAACCAACATATCATCAGAGTTGTCTAGCAACCTGTTCAGATGTATGGTGCAGTGGTGTAGGGAGATGTTTTGACATATAGGATGGTACTATTTTAGGAGAAGTATGTTCGCATGCAGTGGCGTAGGAAGATGTTTTTTTGACATAGGAGGGTACTATTTAGGAGGAGGGCAACGTTAGTTAACAAGTTACCTTAACATGCAAAGCTATATACATTTTTCTTTACAAAAACTCTATTGGGTTTTTACCACTTTTTGTGGCTAACGAGGGTATGAAATAAGCTGAAAGCTTGTCGAGTTAGATCCCCCGGGACCTCTGGCTTTACATCCCATCCGTCAGGATGCGGTGATAAACACCTACTCATTTTTCAGGGCAAAGCTGATAATAGCCTATAGCTCAATTGGGAAGTTATGGGAGGAGGGGGTAACACATGGCATGCATGCAATAGAGCTGACACAGTTAACACAGTAATCTCACCTGATGACCCTCTCTGCTTGAATGAACAGGTCCATTGAGAAGGAGCGACCGTCTCTAGGCAACGCGGCACAGAAGCTCTCCTCTCGTCCCAGGTTGAGGTAGATACTGATGATACCATTCACTAACTTACGAGGCTCAAAGTGATACTGAGAAGCATCCTTCACCTGTATATATGTGTGTGTGGGGGGGAGCTGACTGTAATAGTGCAATGTGTGTGTGTGTGGGGGGGGGGGGGGGGGGGAACTGACTATATAGTGCAATGTGTGTGTGTGGGGAACACCATGGCACATGTAATACCGTATAGTGTGTGTGTATTATGTGTTGTGCAGGCAAGATTTTTTCAAGCAGTTTAAAAAGTGTGGGAAGGTGCCACGACATCAGTCTGAGAATGTAGAAACGCCACACAATGAATGACTTATAAAAATCATACATGCCAGGTGTATATGAATACTTAATTATACTGTTAGAGTGATCTTTCTGACACCATATTACACATAATAATAGCTAGCACATGCATGTACATGCACTGTACCTTCAGTTCTCTGGATCTTGGCCCCACTAACAGTAGTAGTACATAGTTGAGCATGGTGGCCATACGGTCCACGAGGGCAGGGGTGATAAATGCCTGCCGAGTATCCATGGTGATGAATTGGAGGGCGTGTACTGTACGACTACCCAACAAGTTCCTGTTACGAGCCATTGCTTTGGCCTCATTCAACTGTTGCTCATGCTGTGTTTGTGTGTGTGTGTGTGCACGTGTGAGAGATGCATGAAGTGTGCGGGAATACAAATCAATAGCTAATGAATAATTATTTGATATTTTCCACAAGCACAAGTTAAGCCTGGTACAATATGACGCTGGGCTAGCGTTTCCGTAATTCTCCGTCTTTTTTTTAGCGTTCTATACGTTGGAATAGACAGAATCCTATTCGTTGGAATAGACAGAATCCTATTCCAGCATCAACGTTGCGTCGACCTTGCGTCATTATTATTGTGTACCAGGCTTTATGAGCTCTCAAAGGTACGTAGGTACGTAGTTGCCTAAACAGTTCATTTTTAGGGAAAATGACCTGTCACAAAACTCTAATCTAAACACATTATATGAAAGGGAATTTAAAGAACTACATAATGCAGGTTACACTTCTAACTCAAGTTATAGGCTCTCAAAGTTAGCTGCTGCCAGAACGGTTCATTTTGGGGAAAAACCACAAGGCTATAGCCTTTGGTTTTGACAAATTTGAGCGATTTCGATCAATTGAGAAAGTCTAATTCAAACATATCATTTGAAAGACCATTTCAATAGCTATTGAACGCAGAATTTAGTTTTTAAAATGGACACTCTTAAAGTTATAGGCTCTCAAAACCAGCCACATCGACCACCACAAACATGCACATTGTACAACTCTATACATGGACGCTACCTGTTTCTTCTCCTCGTTGTTTAGTGCCTCCCATTGCTCGGACGCCATCACATCCTCAATCCTCTTGATCTTGGACAGGTACTGAGGGGGGGGGGGCGTGGTAATGCTGGTTAATATACTAGCACATATAACAGTACAGTTCGTGTAGCATATTTTTGGTACGTACGTATGTGGTGGTAAAATAATTTTGAAATTACCTCTAGTCCCTCGTCCAGTTGCACTGTGGCATCGTTAATGATCATGTTGAGGAAACGTAGGAATATAGGCGTGTTGAGCAGCTCATGGGAGTGAACCACCTGTGTGTGTGTGTGGGTAGTACACGTGTGTGATGTGTGAGGGTGTGTGATGTGTGATGGTGTGTGATACGTGAGGGTGTGTGTACCTGCTGACAGAGGTGCTCTATGCTAGGTCGATAAGAAGGTGTGGTCCACAAGTACTCCAGTACATCGTACATCGGCAAACGATACTCTAATTTCACAAAGCAAACAAACAAACACATCAAAATAACACTCAACAAAACTCCACGTAAACAGATAGAAATATTACTACATTACGCATCCATTACGCATCAATGCATGTCTCTGTAGCCACACCCCTAGCCACGCCCACACTCACGGAACTTGTCCTCAAACTCCATAGACTCTCCAGTGAACTCAATGTCAATGAATATACTGAGCAGTGCCTCGATGAGGTGACATCGTGCCAATTGGTGGGACGAGAACCACTCCCTCTGTTGAACCTACAACGTCACATGACATGCTATATTGTACATGAAATATGGGAGGAGTTTCATTTAGCATCGCTCGAGTACAGTGTATTGAACGACGAAACTCAATTAAACTACGTAACTTGAGTTGAGCCCTCATTTTCTTGGCCATGCAAATGTACTTCAACTAATTTTCTAATTCTCGCACAAACAGTCTTGAAGTTAAACAACTCTTCTAACATACCAGTCAAAATTTAATGATTAAAACCACTTTTGTCTACTTCCTGGGCTCAACTCACCTTAGCTTGTAAAAGTACGTAGTGTTTTATTTAAGTGCATATCACATGCACATCATATGGATGTCATTGTTTTGTACGTGCTATTGTGACTGCATGTGTACTCACTGATGATAATGACATCATGTTCTCATCGTCCTCATGTTTAGAGGAGTCCTGACCAGTCATTGCGTACAGCAGCTGAGTCAGCTTAGCACGGGTGTGAGGATTATGGATAAACTTTGAACTCCTACGGCATTAAGAAAAAAATAAGAACTCTGGTTTTATAATACGTACGTAGAGTGTCAATAGCCCCAGTAAACGGCTGTATACGTGCAAACAGAATTTTAAAAGGAGCATAAAAAAAATGATTGATAAAATGTGTCCAGCTATGCATGCAGAGTAGCACCGTAATGAAGCCACACCCCTTACCCCATGAATATGGTGATGAACGTGACCAGGTCGTGTGTGTGAGTGGCAGAGAACAAAGTGTCTGTCTTAGCTTGTCTGCATGAGTCAAGGGGAGAACAAACAATCTGAGCTTGTATAACATGCACGACTTTATAATGTTCATAACAGTGGTATTTGTTATTACTGTATAGCGGGAAATTTTTTGTTGGGTTAAATTTTCGTTATCAGCCCTTGAAAGCGTATTTTCGTGGTGCCCTGAGCACGTCATCATAGTAGTCGATTTCCGTGGGCTAATTTTTCGTTTTGGGGCTCTCCGTAACGACAACAACCAAAATAAAACCCAACGAAAATTTCCCGCTATACGGTATATCATCAGACAGTCAGCGAAACAAACACAAACCTTAAGAACATTGCAAAGTTAGCCATGTTTTCAACAAGACACTCTGGAGCTGAGCGCAGCTGTACTGGTGACTGTGTGTGCGTGCGTGAGAGAGAGGAAGCTAGGAACGTTTTGTCACAAAACAAGAGCTGGAAATATAATTATAATAAAGTACGTAAGAGCACATTTTAAACTTTAATTACTGGCGACTGCGTGTGTGTGTACGTGAGAGAAAGAAAAGAACGTTACGTCACGAAACAAGCATAAGCCGGAAACTATATGATAATTAAAGTATAAGAAGCTCATTTTAAACTTTCAGAAAAACGTTTAATAATTTATCAACGTTAACGTTAAAATAATTGACCTACAACAACACTTGAGTGAATGATGATTGCATGGCCAAAGGTAATAAACACAAATTACAGATTTTAGAGCTAAGAAATTAAAAGTTTGTACGTACTTTGTCTGGTAGTGGGAAGATGCTCTCCAGAGGATCACCTGATGTCACATGACTTGGTGTGAAGATGCTCTCCAGAGGATCACCTGATGTCACATGACTTGGTGTGACGATGCTCTCCAGAGGATCACCTGATGTCACATGACACGGTGTGACGATGCTCTCCAGAGGATCACCTGATGTCACATGACTTGGTGTGACGAGTTGAACGAGCCACTGTGCAGTAGTGGAGTAGAATGATAAGCACTGCTCCAGCAACTGAGGGTGCATTGCCTGAGCCTGCATAGGGAGAGGGGGGGGGGCAGATATAGGTAACAAAAGTGCTCTGAATAACTTAACAATTAAATACGTATAAAACACAAATTAGTCTAGAAAAATAATAAAATACCTCTAGCTAGCTAATTACATTACAGCACTTGCTATCGACTGCATGGCACATGCACCATTCTGAAGTCTTGTAAATAAATTCTACTGAACACATGTACTTACAAGAACAGATTCCTAACTACGTACGTACGATACTATATTGTGCATGTACACTAGCTGTTACAATAACTTTTAGTGGAACCTATTCTTGTCAAATGACATCACCTTGATGGCCAATGCTTGTGATTGTAGCAATCTCATCCTGCCCACTGCCTGATGACCCATACTGCCCGGCGTGTTGCTCAGGGCACCTCTTAATACCAACTGCACTGTCTCGTACAGCTGAAGAGTAGACGGGGAGGAGTAGTATACTTGCAGTATAGTACATGCACAGTAGGTACATACACACATACACTGCAGGATATATGCATGATTGAAATTAAAACATTTGTCGTTATGTTGTATTAATTAGGGGGAAAACAACGATAGATCTGCTCGGAATATGGAGAACTGTTGCAACAATTGGTCGAGACTAAAAGTAACTATGTATGTACGTGGCCATGCATAGTTGAAGTAACTCACCCTACTAACAGCTCTGCTGCGATCTTCAAACTTGTGAATCACTTGAGTCATTCCTACATACGTACGTATGCCAATGAGCATATGACACACAGCACAGCAGAAATGTAAACACACACACACATCAACACACATGACACATACTGCACATGCTATCCCCCACAGCTTGCTATAGTCTGCCCCACAGCTGGCTAGTCGGCCTTACAGCTCGCTAGTCAGCCCTACAGCTGGCCATCTGCCCCACAGCTGGCCAGTCTGCCCCACAGCTGGCCAGTCTGCCCCACATCTGGCTAGTCAGCCTCACAGCTGGCTAGTCTGCCCCACAGCTGGCTAGTCTGCATGCCCCACAGCTGGCTAGTCAGCCCCACAGCTGGCTATAGTCAGCCCCACAGCTGGCTATAGTCGCCCTATATAGCTGGCCAGTCTGCCGTACAACTGGCCAGTCTGCCTTACAGCTGGCTAGTCTGCCTTACAGCTGGCTAGTCGGCCCCACAGCTGGCTAGTCTGCCTTACAGCTGGCTAAGTCTGCCCTACAACCCACCGAGAATGAGACACTTGTGTGTGAGGAAAAAAATATGAGTGACAAAGTTGAACTGCTTGGATGCCTCCACTGTCTCTCCATCACCCTCCTCAGAATCTGCGCATATACGAGGAACAGTTAATTTACACACCAACAGCATCACTCTCAGACACGTATGTACTTCACAGAACTATAACTCTAAATCTAAACTTACCTGGAACGAGTTTGCTATCATTCCTGAAGTCTAATACAGAGCTCGCTGTCCCACCCCCCACAGAGCTGCCAGTACGACCCCCCGCAGAGCAGTAGGTGGGGTCTACGCTAGCAATCCTGACCACTCTCTTAGCCCCGCCCTCTCTACTAAACGGTGCGCAGAGTCTCAACAGAACCCAGGAGAGGTTGAGGAAGAATCCATCACTGGCTGTGGACATTGCCGCCAATAGACTGGCTCTGGGATCTATCCTGGTGGCCATTTTCTCACGGTCCGTGTTGGAGCTGAAACACCTTACTAGCCACTGTATGAGGGCTTCTTTAGCCTCAGGGCTCACTCGGAACAGACGGTCAAACAGCTGCGTTAAAAAGGGAGCACATGACTAGAGTGGCTACTCATCCTTGTGTTGTAGCTGCCCAAAACAATTTTTGGGGGATAAAATGCAATGCTATTCTAAACGCATCACTTGAAAGGCCTTATCGAAAGCTACAAAATGCATGTTTTAGTTTTGAATTTGGACATTCTTAACTCAAGTTATAGGCCCTCAAAATTAGCTGCCAAAACAGCTCATTTTTTAGAAAAACTGCAAGGCTATAGCCTTTGGTTTTGTCAATTTCAAGGGATTTCGAGCCATCACAAAACTCTAATCTAAACACATCACTGGAAAGCCCTTTCAAAGAGCTACACAATGCACACTTTAATTTTGACATTGAACATTCCTAACTCAAGTTATAGGCTCTCAAAGTTAGCTAATATATGTAAAGGTTCAACAGTATTATACATGTGTGTTGATAGTATAATGTACCTAAATGCCATTACTGACCTGATAGATATTCTGAGTGTGGTAGTCTAATTGTGATTGCAGTGTGGAGGTAGTACCGTCTACCTCATCTTGAGTTATAGCTCTATCATGAGGGAAGAACTCCTGCAGCATGAGGGTTTGAGCTTGGGTTCTTAATCTGCGATTAATATCGCAGGAGCCGTTTCTATGGCAAAAGAGATGGGAGCTGGTCATTGTATTGTTACTATTTTGTGTGATTCTGCGGCTCGTTATCAATCGC
>VSKX01010006.1_pt1 | contig 15542 bp, 14 predicted proteins | sample 4799481 | NCBI WGS metagenome assembly VSKX01 (sample SAMN12179537, study PRJNA552185) | sponge metagenome | biome: deep-sea hydrothermal plumes; feature: spots directly above weak diffusing fluid; material: sea water; isolation source: sponge from the Swan site of a hydrothermal vent ...
GAGTGACTCACCAAATGATCAGGAAGAGAGAGACTAAACTTTGATCCACTGCTGTCTGATACATACAAATTTCCAGCTGTTGAGTCTGTCAAGGTAAACAGTAAAGCAATGCACATTCACACACCTGTTCTCAAGCAAGCAACACTGTACGCACACACATACCTGAACCATCATACACGTGAATAAAAGCTCCTGTTTCATGAGTCGCCATGACTGCATAAAACTGCAAAATGGCGATAGAGTTAACAATAGTTATACTCGATAGTATACAAAACCCACTTCTTGATCTTTAAGAGAGGGTAGCTGTACTTCAGTAAATCCAACTTTCCCTGATAGACTGTCATAGTTGTCAGACACGTACAGTCTGCGCGAGTGCTTGTCAGCCTGCTTGTTGTCAGTGTTGTTCTTGCGAGAGATGAACAGATAACGATTGTCGACCCGGAAACGATAGGTGGATTGGTCGATTACTGGAGAGCAACATATGTACATACATGTACACTGTATGCACTACGTAACTACGTAACTACGATATTCAAAAGTACAGCTGAGGGAAGCTGTACATAGGTTTAAAAAATTTTTTTAGCTGGTAGGAATGGCCGAACGAAACTAAAACAAGGTTGATTCGAGATGACTTGCCAAATTTGCCGTGATTTACAGTATGTAATATATCATATAACTGGTATATTGCCACTGATGACCTTGCCCCAATATATACTGTATGACGACCTTACAATCTTTCTTCCTTGAAGATATATCCATTCTATAGAGTGGGTTGGAGACAGAGAATCCATTCTGGGTCATATAGTATAAATGCTCTCCCTGGTCTGTCCTACCACTACAAATAAACACACACACACACACACACAACAGGAGTTAGCAGGACAGGGACTGAAAGCTAATACACAACTCACAATGCAGCATTTAGTACTCGCATTGCAACGAGACTCCAGTGCTCCCCCAGTGTGTCTGACACAAACAACTGCAAGTTAAATACACAGAGCACGTTAAGTACAGATACTGTACAGATACTGTACATACACAGGACAAGTGAATCTGCGAGTAAAATTGGGACATTTTAAACATACATACAGCATAAGTTTGGGACTAAAATGGGGGTACTATTAACTTACGTCCCCTCCTCTCGAATTGATGACAAGATGTCTTGGATCTCGCTCACTGAGGTATAAGCTGCCGATGGGGTCAAAGTCCGTGGTGGGTGTGGTGTATTGGTCCCAGTCCACACCGTAGTTGCGACTGACAAAGATATAGTGTTGTGAGTAGGATACAACAATAACTGTGTTGCGAGGCGCCACTGTGGAGACTTGTAGTGAGTCTGAGTAAACTGTGCTCTTGATGGCTTTGATATTTTCCGTGAACTGGAAGATACCTAGACTTTCCTTCACTTCCCTGAATACAAACGATAGTGCCCTGTGAGTTGCAATACACCGTACAGAGATTGGTTCTGTGCCTACATGTACACAATACCTTAGATTGGGTCGTAAATGAAAGGATACATGTTATTAGGGAAATCAAACATTAGTCTACACCTACATGCTATATATCCCGTTTTAGTATACCTTAATGGTACTATTATAGACGGGTATAGTAATTTTGGCACTTTTAGATTTTTTTTTCTGTTTTTAGGGTACAAATTTTGACGATTCGCACCAACGCGGACAAAAATTTAGCGATAATCATAAAATTAGTACCCGTTTATAAGGCACATACATACATACATGCATACAGTTTTTCAGTAAGAATCTCTACATAATAAACACATGCATGCTGCACATACCCTCTCCAGAGAGTGCTGTGACCTTCCTCTGACTTGTCAGATGCTAATATCAGTATAATCTGCAGGGGAAATGAGATCACACCTGTATACGTCTTCGATTTAATAACTTACATCTTTCCCCACCCACACGGCTTGTACTGCCTCTGCTGTCTCCTTCAGCTCTTCCTGCACACACACACACACACACACACGTATACGTACATACATTATCATATTCTTTTTAATTAAAGGGGCATAGCTTGAGTTACGAGTGTCCGATATCAAAACTAAAACATGCATTGGGTAGCTCTATTACAGGGCTTTCAGATGGTGTGCTCAGATGATTAATTGGTTCCTGGTCAAAATGTGCCCATTTCAGGGAAACCATGGACTATAAAGTGGGTGAAATTGTCAAAATTGGGCATTTTAAGCTAAACAGAGTCATTTCTGGGCATTAATAAATTGGACTAACAGAAACTAAGCTATGGTCACAACAGTCGCCATAATCGTGTGTACGTACGTACGTGTGTACAATAAATATACACACACCGGAACACTCTCAAGTTCCCTGTTGTCTAGAGCACAGGACACATCTCTCCTCTGTACGTTATGATGGGAGTGGACTGTTTCAGACACTGCATTGCGATGTTCATCTAAGAGTTTATGACTGAACGAAGAAGGGATTTCCAAAATGTTTGAGATTAAATTTGATTTTTCTAGTCTCGTTCCACGTTTCAACAGAAGATTGTCTTTTGGAAGAATTAGAACACAATGTACTACAGATAAATAGCATAACAACAGACTCAAGTTCCTTGTGACAGCCATGTCTAGGCGCAGCAGGACGAACGAAAGAAAAACAGAACAAAAGCAACTTTCTTGTGGTGTGCTTGTACTGGAAGTTTAGTCACATGACAAAAAAGGCGTGGCTGACTTAGGGAAGTAAACAAAAGCAAACAGGAAACTGAGTCAGCATTATTCAAGTTTCGCCCACGATGTATGCACTCCTAAAATCCTGCAAAGATGACTGGAAGTTTTCACAGACTGTAGTTGAGTTTGCTTGCCTCCAAGGTTAATTTATAAATTAAAGACTTTCTGCCAGCTCAGATATGTTCAAGAAAGAGTATCAAGTTAGTTGTGCAGTAATTAATTAATTGTGCACCACCACTGACTGAGTGTGATATTTGTTGTAGGGAGGTACTCATGTGGAGGTGTTAAGTGCTCATGGGCGTGATCCGCTCACTCGGTGGAAACTGACAGGCTCTGTAAGCAGGGAGTACGTCAAAGATATCCGTGGCTATGTGGTTACTATGGACGGAGGGTCCTCGACAACCAAAACCAAAATGCAGCTACCCAAGGCTGACAAGGCTTCTCGTATGTGTTAGCAATTCTTGTGCTTATCTATACACTCAGAGTATTAGGTCAAGTGCCATAGTGTGTACATGTAGGTCCTCGACACATTAGTCAGACTAGTACTCTTAATCCTGGTTCACAATATTAGCGTCATGTGTCTGTAGTGTCAGGAAATGCTCGAATAGAACCTGCCTCTAATCGTGCTGCTACTGACGCTACCCTACGTCAGCTCTAGCGTCATATTATTGTGAACCAGGATTAGAGTGTGTCGAGGACCTACCTGTACACACTATGACACTTCACCTAATCTTGTTTTTGTTTTGTCTAAGTAAAGCGTGTTTTTTCCGCTGCCTGCAGTGGGTCTGGTGCAGCCGTACTTGGTGCTCCAGCTCATGGTTCCTGGTGGAGCACGATTGGCCGTTGATCTGAGTGTAGTGGATAGCAGTGGCAGTCGCAGGAGAATCCAGATGTCCACCTCTCAGAGGGAGATTGCTGTCACTCCTCTGAACGCCAGAGTACCATTAGCAACTATTACTGGAGAGGTGAGCTCACATACTCCATACTCTTCATACTATGGATCAAGATATTTGCTACATGTATATAGTCTCAGGGCTTTATTCTCTAAATCACATTGTCGTAGACCTCGAATTTGTTTCGTTGCTATATATTTAGAATCTGGTTTCATTCCCAGTGGGTAAATTTATGTATTGACCTGGACTCCCTGGTGAGTGGTCTCTTCAAGGCACAGTCGTACAAGTCATTGGAGGGAGTCACTATTGGAGGAAGCTGTATTCTCCGTCGTGTGTTCACCCTCAAGTCCCAGCCTCCTGATACCACTGCTACTGAGCTCACTGCCCCTAGCAGCACACCTTTGGAGGAGATTCCACGAGCTTGTCAAATACCACCCAATATGGGCACTGTTCAGACACAGGTGCAGTGCAGTAATACCATATCTGCTCACCCAGTACATGTATGCATGTGAAGTGGGTATCGCCTATTACATGTACTTTTGATTCTTTGGTGTTGTTTTTACTATTTGTCACATACGTATCTCTTGTACACTATTATTACAGGTGGTATCTTATGCAAATGTGACCAGTCCATCTCATAGTGGGTCAAGCATTGCAACTGCTACTGTCAGTACATTAGGCTCGTCTTCTTCCGAGAACATTGCAGTCACTACTGAGGAACGTCCTACTCATATCGCATTTGGAAAGAAAGTGGCCATCCCAAGCCATATATTGGCATCAACAAAGCAGGTTAATAAGTAAAAGTATGTCCTACACAGTACGTAGATATAGTAGTATGTTAGAGTAGCTCTTATTAAATATACTGTACAGCGGGAAATTTTTGTTGGATTGTTACGGAGAGCCCCAAAACGAAAAATTAACCCACGAAAATCTAGACAGTAACCCACGAAAATACGCTTTCAAGGCCTGATGACGAAAATATAACCCAACGAAATTTCCCACTATACGGTACGTACATGCATGCTTTACTCAGTTTCGTTTATATATTTAGTCAAGCAGATCTGCTGTATCCAGTCGAGAATCTTCTGCTGACAGTCTGAGGAGGATGGAGGAGATCACACTGGTTGATGGTCAGAGGCTCCAGCCACGACCACCGTCCAAACCAGCAGACCCCACAGTGCTTAGGGTGCAGAAAAACAGAGTTAGAATCATTAGTGGAGGGAAGAAAAAGCCTGACAGCTCATCCCGGGTCATCACAGCTCATTTGTCTCAAACTATAGCCACCACCTCTAAATCTGCTGATAATGCCCTTCAAACTGGTACCAGTGATACTAATCTAAGTACTGCAGTAACTGTTGAAGCTGAGCATGCTGCTTACGATACCTCAAGAAGTGAACCAGAGGTATCAGTAAAACATCACCTCCATGAAGACGAACACTTGGCTCTTGACGTTTTAAAATACAAAGACAGTACCTCTGAAAGTTGCTATGCTAAATATATTGATGTTTTAAATGCAAGTGGAGTCTCGGATGATTATCTGAATTCCACGGGTGACTCACAAATGCTGAATACCAGTGTGGCTAGCAATACAAGGCCATCGGATCTGGACAGCTCGGTGGATGAAATGCTCTACTCGTATCGATCCTTACCACGTTCAGCTGAGAGAAAACAGTCTGGTTTCAAGGTATTTACTCTCTAAAGCATGTAAAGAATGTATGTACGTACTGTAACGGCAACGCTTGTCTTAAAATTCTTACTTGCTTTTTATGACTGCTTAAAATAATTTATTGTCTCTTTGTACTTATTGACAACCCAGGAGTGTTTGGAGGATGGTCGAAGTGCTCAACTTGAGGATGATTTTGTTTCACCAGTCAAAGAAATGCACACAAAATCGTCTGTATCATTTGCACTCCCTGTTCCTGAGGTGAGACCAAGATCCTCTCGACAGCAGACAGACCACAAGCCAGCATCACCAGACAGAGACAGTCCACCTCATGATCAGTTGAACGAAACAAGGCTCTCTGACGTAAGCTTGCTTTGCATGGATGCATATTATTAAGTTCACTATCATCCTGTATATTGAGATATTTTCGTGGCCCCAAAATTTCACGGATCATCTCAGTTTGTCTTTCGTGGATATAAATATGGCAAATTGACTAGTGACGGTGGTTATCTGACAGCTGTTATCCGAGACGACTGTCGCTAGCGTGGAGAAATTTGGTGGATAAAATGTTCACGGGCAAAATCCACGAAAATTTAGGCCACAAAACTATCTCGCTATTTTAATACGGTAGTTGTTTATACCTGTAGTTAGCTGTTTGAATGTCTGTGTGTACACAAACAGATCATCATAAGGCTAGTTTATAATAATAATCCTGGAGCTTACGTATCGTTGTAGCGTCAATGACGCACATACATAGTTTTATTTCAGGTAACGTCAGCGTTTTGACGCTATAGTGTCATACTGGTATAAACTAGCTTATAGAGGGCACTCTTACTGTTTCCTGTTTATGATATAGGATTATGATTGGCGGCAGTATGCTAGCACCGATGGTACAGAATTGACCCAGTCTGAACAGTCACTCAGAACCAGACTGGCCAATGCAACATCATTGTCTGAGCAGGACACAGCACGTGCCTTCACCATAGGACCAAGAGAAGCTGAAGTAGAGGGAACTCTATCCAACAGTGTGGTGCGTGCAGTGTACACACAATCATGCAATGTGATTACCTAAGGTCAAATTGATTTGAGTTGAGCCCTCGTTGTCTTGCTATAACTTGGCCATACTTTAACTATTTCTTGAACAAAATGGTCTTGTAGTTAACAAACTATTTAACTGTTACCTCAAAATGAGGTGATTGCCTACGTACCAGTCAAAAGTTAGCTGCATTTTTTTGTCTGCTGTATGGGCTCAACTCAAATTATTTGACATTAGTAGTCTTAATGCATAATACATGGGGTACAGTGACTAGACTGTGTACACGTGTACGTATGTATTGTGATTACGGATCGTGATCACTACAGTACTAGCTGTAAGTGTATATAGCTTATAGCACACATGCATGTGTATGTGCTGTGGACTGTGATCGGCTAGGAGCTGTTATAAATCAACACAATTCACAATAGACTCTGAGTGGATGGACAGAGAAGTTTAAAGATGCTGCAATCAATCCACTACACGACTCCCTGGATACACAGTGAGTAGACTATTCGCGCTAGTCCTCAGTTTTTGCACTTATCTTGGTGATAATTTGGATGTATTAATTCTGTTTCTAATTAAACACTGCTTCTAACTCTATCGCTTCAAAAAATTGTAAGATTATAGCCAGTCAAACGATCATGTGTTATACATGAAATTTATAATGTACATTTTATTCCGGGTACCAGGTGAATTAATGCCCTACAGTACATTATACACTTAACAATTGTTTATTCATGCGTTTTAGGGACATGGGAGGAATGCTAAGTCCACTGTCAGGCACTCTCACTGAAGAACCAGACTTTGTCAGTGACCCTGTGAAGACAACTACTCAAGGAGAAGAACTGGAACTAATGTATGACCCTCAGTTAAACTGCTTTTATGACCCAGTGACAGGAAAATACTACGAACTAGCACAGTAACACAGTAGGCTTAACATATCCTCTGTTTTACACATGAACCATTCTGCACTTATTTATATTCTTGGTCAAAATGAAGACTTGGTACAATGTGTACATGCATGTACTGCTGTATAGCCTCGATTAGTGGCCGCTTGTCTCGAGGTTAAGGTGCGGCATATGTGAACTCGAGACTAGCTGCTGACTCAGCATATCGTGATTATGAACTTAAAAAAAAAAAAGTTTTGTCCCTAGCTCTGTCATTTCAGTCCACTATCTTACCCTGGAGCTTCCTCACCCTCTAAAAACTCGCCATGGATGATATCTCGCGTGGTGTTACAGATGTATCAGTATTCCAGCTTGTGCAGCGGTTGTGTGAGCACTTGGCTGAAGACGCAAGGATGCCGCGACACACCAAAAATACCTTTCAAGCTCCCACCAAAGTAGCTCCATGGAGCATCAAGGACAACACCAAGCTAACTAGTCACCTGGTGAGGGTGTTCTATGACAGAGTTCTGTTGAGGAGGTGGGAGTGGTTTGGAGTGAGCGAGAGCTCTTCGATCCGATCTCCAGCATCCAGGTGTATGTCCTCCAGCTACCAGCTCGTGTGTGAGGGTAGACACGATGATTCTAGACGTCTAGTTGAGGCTGTGAGCTGGCTGACTGAGACCAGTGTGTTCCGTGAATGCGAGGCTATGTTGACCTTCCTCTCCCTACTGGCCGAGGTGCACACAGACACTAGCAAGCCATTAGTGGTGAGTACATGAGCTGGAGCAATGAAAATAAGAATAGTGTGTAGCACATACATTAAAAATTATGGATACTAGCTAGGTCAATGCATGAAGGTCTGTGGATATCCTCTTTTTGATTTTTTTTTAATACCAGCACACATAATAATAATAAGCATTGTAGTTACCTTTTTACAGATGCAGCCAGTAAAAGAGAGTGAACCGTTTCGATATGAAATGTATCTAAGGTATAGAATTCCACAGACAGACAGCTTGATGTATGTATTGTATTGTTATGGCCCCTACCTTCTCCGCTCAACAGCCCATTTTTTGAGAGATCTCCTCATGACAGTGGTCTGTGTGATGTCAGCAATGACTTCTCTGACAGTATCTCTGTAAGTAACATCTTCCTAAAATATTGGACGAGTACTTACAAAAAGTGAATTCTTGGTATACTCCTTACTGTAACTTCACAATGGTGTACATTTTTAGAAACGGTGTAGCGAAAACGTAAGGTCTGTATTACCCCCTCAGCTGTTTGAGTGTACTCCTAGTACTGGGTTTGACAGTTTCCTGTCAGCCTATCATGATCTGGAGGACAGCACTCTCTATAATGGTCTTGTGCACTGCACGGTAGAGAACATTAATACTCCACTGGGACTGCCACAGCTCCCGTCCAGTGCTGACACCATCACTCTCCTGCCTCACATGGTTTGTGTGTGCGTGCGTGCATTGTGTGTGTATGCATGTATACATGTACATATGTGTGTGTGTGTGTGTGCTGTATTGGTACTGTTATTGTATTATGTACAAGTATGTGGAGGATTGTCTCATAAACCGTATATAATTTTATGATATTAGCAGAAAAAGCTTGCTTTGGATGTCTGTATTTTCTAACCCAGAAATCGAGAGAGCCAGACAAGGAGACGGTGTCTGTGTGTACCACATCGGAGGCACTGAGTCAAGAGCTCTCCTCATGGCCACTGGGTGAGAGTGAACCAGACAGTGTCAAAGAGTGGGAAGGCTGGCAGACACGGTATGCTACAGTATTACTATAAATGGTCCTATATTCCATACATAATGCATTGATGCTCTTTCACTGGTTCTACTTAGGAAATGCAAGTTTTTTTAGGCTAACTTTTTTTACCTGATATCTCCATAGGGTACGTACACCTGTACATTGTTGCAGTTAATAAGGTGGTATTTCTTCTATAGTGTGTGTAACAGGATTGATTTACTGTTGAATTATCTATCAAGCCTCCACCAAATCCCTTCCTCTTCCCTCATAGTTCTCGTCAGTATCTTTGTGATGGCCCGGACTCTCTCGTATCTAGTGCAGTGGAGCTATGTCTCTCCCGCTACTGTCCGTGGGTGGGCGTGGCACAGTCTGATGTGGAGGGCAACAGTTCCCTCGTTAGTAGGCTCATCAGAGATCTTGATGACCTTCCTACGGAACATCTCAACACATTTCAGGTGCTGCAAATAGTTCATGTTGTGCTTTGGCGAGATTGGTGTGGTGCTACTTGTAGTACACCCTGTCTTATATTTTTCCACACCGAGAATGTACATAATTATGATACCATGTGACGCAACACAGACGCTATGTTGGAATGGAACTACGCATGTTATTTTTGTGTGCACAACTGAGGCTACTGATGTAACGTAAGCTTCTTATGCAGCATCGTAATACTTATTGTGAACCAGGCTTTACACATACACATGTACTTGATACATGTACATACATGACATTGTACATGTACATTTATTAATAGACTCCTAGGGGAATGAATTGTGCTGCACAGTCACATATCAAGAGTGAATAGCCTCTGTTTTTGAGTGAGCACTGTATATTCTGTTGCATCCTCTCAGGAGAGTGGCAGTGTGTCTAGGATGTTTGGAGAGGCTGTTCAGTCACTGCAGGACTACTTCAGAGCACAGCTTCATCAGTTAGCAGGTACCGCACTTACAGTATGCTTAGTTTGTGTAGTTGTATCTCTCATGATGCATGTACAGTAGGTGCCACTTCTTCAGACTTGGCCCTTACACTCTCCACGCACTGGATTCTACCCACAATCAAGTATGGTGTACTAATCTGTGTCTATGTAAACACATTATTGTATTATTAGGTTCTTAACTGGCATTTGGAATGGTGTCAGCGACCTACCAAAGGTACGTACACTGTATTTATTGTCCTCCCAGTCTGGATACAAGTTAATTCCTCTACGTACATAAAACTTCATCTACATGCATATGTCCATGTACATGTATACTTTGGTTTCTATAACCCAGAGTGTTTCTCTGTTGGATGCCCTGTACAACCAGGCTTGTGTGACGGCCAGCACTCCTTATTACCTCCTCCTCCTCCATCTACTAACACAGGCTCTCGCTCCCTACTTCAAGTGGGTTTACAGAGAACTCTGCAGACTACTAGAGTGTGGTTGGATGAGTGTGTCTAAGACATAAAATATTCTTTCCCAAGAAGTGTACCTTCTATTCCAACAATTTACTGTGTATATATGTACTACATGCACAGTATAGTGTCTTGTTTTTAGACCAATAGCTAGCTAATGGCAGGAGGGAGTACGTAGTGCAAAGCAAGAAGTATGTCTGTAAGTACATTTGTTGGTTGGTTGTCCGGCCAGATAGATAGCAGGCGTTGGCATGTATCAAGTGGTTGGTCTATGAATATTGATTGCTAGTACAGAGCAAGTACATGTACAGTAAGTAGACCAACCACTTGAGATGCTAACGCCAATTCTCTATCTGGACAACCAACCTGCGATTTACAGTATTTACCACCACTAAAGATCAAAGAATAAACCTCTGTTTTCCTATCTTTGCTATCTGTGTACTGTATATCTATAGACCTGACGTAGCTCGTCTAAAGTCAGGAAACGCTCGATTAGAATAATCCAGCGTAACGTCACGCTAGCGTCATATTATAAACCAGCCTTTACTTGTCTGACTGACTGACTAGAGCTTGGTTCACAATACACATAGCGTGCAGCTCTGTGGGGGGTGCCACGTGCGATTCACATTTTAGTTCTATTCAACGCAGCACGTTGCGACACGTCGTGTCAGCGATTTACGTGTATTGTGAACCAGGCTTAAGTTGGTAAAAAGACAGGAATCATGCCTGCACTGAACTCGCCAAAAATATGGGCATGACCAGAACCTCTTTGCATCGTATTCATGAATATCCTTTTCGGAGTGATTTCGCAAAATATAATTGCCTCGAAATTAACCTCACATATGAATTAACCTCACATATGCAGGGGCAAGTGTAGGGAGGGGGTGCGCTTAGAGGGTTGTAACTCCCAAAGCATGTACATTTAGAGAACATTGATCGCTAGATTGTACAAAATCAGAGCTTAGATTTTTTTCTAGGGGGCAAGTCTCGGACCCCTAAGGGGGCGCTTGCGCGTATAATAAAGGTTGTTTCCTATAATGGCGTTGTAAGGGTTAGGTAAAAAAAACTTCAAAGCTGCCCACCGTCCAACCCATTCTTATAACAACTGTTCTAAGTGGTCTCTCTGAAGCAAGCAGACGGTGATGTATAGCTAGCTTTACAGGTATTTAGCACCTGCAGTTTCTAAGAAGCTATGTAAGTGTTGCCACATGCCACAGTTGCTAAGAAGAAGCTGTTTTGTCACATTGCTCTGCTAGTAGATTAGTCTGTAGAGATGTGGAGAAAAGTATTTTTGGTACTATTTTCTTTCTGTGCATTCACTGCTGTTATCTATGTGTGTGTTCCTAGTGCTACTGGCTCTAAGAAATTATTTTACAGTCGACATTTGATGACCAAAGATGTAGAACAGCAGCAGCTGGAATACCTTCAGACTATGATCACTGTAAACGATGACAAGTGCAAAGACACCGTTGCGCGCCTGAGAGCCCATAATGCTGAGACAAGAAAGAAACTTGATATACAACGTGATATTGTCAAAGACCTTGAGAGGAGAAATCGACAACTTATTGAAAAAATGTCCAACCTAGAGAGTGGTGGTCCTAGAAAAAAAGAGTTGGACTATCGATTGGCTCCTCATATCAAGCCAGATGTGTTGCGAAGTTTGAATATACATCAACCATCTGAATTTGAAGTCATACCATACATGAGCTTTACAAAAGATCGACTCTATCAACTCGAGCCGGGAATGATGAATAGGCCTGAAGCAGCTCCGATTGGAGACAAAAAAAAGGAGCTTCAAGAAATTTTAGAAACTAGTCTGGCTGCATTGAACTCTAATAATGATAGAATGCCGTACAATCAGTGGGACCTGCTTCAAGGGTACTCCCGAATCGATCGTACACAGGGAACACAGTATGAGCTTTACTTCAATAGTAAAGGAAAGAAAAACAGTTTTGAACACATTCAACTGTTTCGTCCTTTTGCTCCTCTTCAAAAAGTCCAATTGCTAAGTTACGACAAAAAGAATGAGTGGATTAATTTGATTGTACCATTGTCTGGAAGAGTGGAGTCATTTGTAAATTTCATGGATATGTTTGCTGAACGATGCATTAAGAAAGACAAGCTAGTTTTTCTGACTATTGTGTACTTTGGCACGGAAGGAAAGGAGGAAGTGAAGTCAATACTAGAACAAGTTACGTCTCAACATCATTTTACCAATTACAAATTTATCGAAAGGCAAGATAGTTTTTCAAGAGGTGTGGGTCTACTCACCGGAGCTGAATCATGGGACGGTGGAAACAGTCTTCTCTTTTTTTGTGATGTTGATGTCCACTTTAAGGATGGCTTTTTAGATCGATGTAGGTTAAACTCTGCTCCAAGAAGTAAAGTATATTATCCCATCGTATTTAGCATGTACAATCCATCTATTGTGTATAGCGAAAAGGATGGAATTCCCTCATACAAAGATTTGTTTGTTATAAACCGAGACTTTGGATTTTGGAGGACATTCGGTTTCGGTATGACATGTATGTATCGTTCTGATTTTCTTTTTATGCGTGGGTTTGATACTAACATTCAGGGTTGGGGATACGAAGATGTCAAACTGTATAGAAAATTTGCAAAAAGCAACTTTGATGTAGTCCGATCGCCTGACCCTGGAATATTTCATATATGGCATGAAAAGAAATGCGATCCACATCTTCAATCTGCCCAATACAACATGTGTTTGGCTAGCAAAGCACTGGGCGAAGCTTCTCAAGCTCAATTGGGTATGCTTGCTTTCAAAGAACTCAAAGATGAAAACGAAAGACTAAATGCCGATAAAAAAGCAGAAAATCTTCCTGTAAAAAGAAGTCGAGAAGAAATTGTGGCTGCTGAACCGGAAGATTTGAAGAATGATTATGACCAACTTTTAGACGTAAATAAGCAGTTTGACAATTATTAGGTGAAATACACTCTATAAATGGCCACCTTTCGGGGTGGCTGTACGGAGTGGTCAATTATGTGAATTAATGATATTCGTTGAATTTCATCAATCATGACAGCCGTCTACCCAGGACAGGTCTCCTTAATTGCTACACGAGTAAAGTGCAATTACTGCTCTGTGTCTCTGGGGGTAGACAATGTTTCAATTTGTAGTTTTGTAAGGTAAAGCTTCGTTCAGAGGATTTGAAGAAGCTAGAACACTGGGCGTTGAAGATCCTATGTTACGACAGTATAACAAAACAAGTTCTGCACCGAGGTATTTGTTATTATTCCTCTCTTTTGTCAGGTTTGTGGAGCAGTGGGTGTTTCAAGGGTGGCTCAACATGGGGGAGGAGTTTGGACTACACGTCAACATAGAGGCACTGGCTAGGAGAGGTACATAGTGTTGACTTGTGCACAAGTTATCAGTCTGTTTATGCCATTTATTATGTCCATGTACACTGTAATAGTGTAAAATTAGCCTAGTGTAGTAGTTACTGTAAGCAGGTCAAGTTCTGTCTATCTAGTTGAGCTGTGTGTTATTCTGTATAGATGAGAAGTACTGGAGTGATGGCTACACTAGCAGTGTCAGTGGATGTACCCCTGGGTTCCTGACTGGTCAGGCACACACAATCCTCACTTGTGGCAAGGCTCTTAACCTGCTCAGGATATGCAAACCAAGTGTGAGCATCTATACGCACATGTACCTACATGTATTATCCAATATCAGAAATGACTCTAAAACCTGTTCTTTCAGACCAAGCTATAGTGTAGCCTGCCTCCAGGCCTATTATTGCATCTCCTTTTCCTCTTCAGATAGAGGAGGCTACGTAGCTGCATTGTTTTGCTGTTAGTTACTGTATGTGATTGTGTTGACTGGTCTGTATGTGTTGCAGCACCCTCTGTGTACTGGGATGTTCTGTTGGCCCAAGCTGAGAGTGCAGCTGTCAGTGGACGCACTGGAGCAATGCAACCTGCAGTGTCAGCAGTATGGCAGAAATGTGCTGGAGAGTGAGCAAGTCAGACACGAACTGTTTAAACAAGAGGTGTGCGTGTGTGTGGAAAATGTTTGGCTCCTTTTGAAACTTTGATTTTACCATGCATATTATGTGATAGTGTTTTCGATTTGGTGGAATCGTGGTTCTCAATCTGCTCACTTATTGAGCATAGACTTGTAACTTTGTCTGCTACTTTTCCCCTTTGCTATTTGCTGTTACTTTCCTCGTGTGTTGTTTTCATGTAATGTTATAATTATACGTAGATGCAGTCAAAGGAAAAGGAACTAAGAGCAGAGGTGCTGAAGGCCAGACAAGAAGCTCGTGCTCATGCAGAGAAAGTGAGATGTAAGTTATGTCACTCAATAAATCTCGTGGACTAATACTATCACCACATCGTCTGTGCAGTGATAGAGGAGTCCTACAAGACTCAAGAAAAAGAAAAGAAAATTGCACTTAGAGATGCACTGTTGGAGCAGATGAGAACAAATCAAGCTGTAAGTTTGTGTTTGCTATGCACACTAAAGTCTATTCGTGTTCATGTGGTCCCCTGAAGTAAAATGTACATTATATTATTCACTGATAAAACATAATGATCTTTTGACTGGCTAATCCTACAAATTTTTTGAAGCGATAGTTAGAAGCGGCGTTCAATTAGAAACAGAAAGATACTACAGTATGATCAAGATACAGTGCAATAACTGAGGACCAGGTGAACGCGAATAGACTTTAATCCAGAGGGGCGGGAAGCTTTCCTCCCAGCCGGTTCGCATAGTCAGTGGTCAAGTCAAGACTGCAACCAAACCTTCTATAAAGCTGCTTTAGGCAGTTGACTACTAACCCAACCCCAATCCTGACTATAGCCCTGGCCATAAGCTGCTCAATTGCAGGCTTATGGTCGAACCGGGTGTTCCTCCCTGGCCCTAGTTTGTGTGTTCAGTATATTTTGTCTAGTTACTCTAAGATTTCTGCTCAAAGTTTGCCGTCGCTCCCCCCCCTGATTTGCTCAAAGAGAACAGCTTTAATGACTACACTAACATTTATCCTAGATAGAACCCTGTCACTGTGTGCATGCAGTAGTAAGTATCTTTCTCACTATCCTTCCAGTGAATGCAGCTGACAACAAGCAACGGGATAAGAAAATGAACACAATCAAGATCACTATCGATCCGTGAGTGTATAATTATGCTATGATAAATAAAGAGGCTGTTGCGCGGACATAGAGATGGTTAATTTCCACCACTGTCCAAAAA
>VSKX01057606.1_pt1 | contig 15505 bp, 13 predicted proteins | sample 4799481 | NCBI WGS metagenome assembly VSKX01 (sample SAMN12179537, study PRJNA552185) | sponge metagenome | biome: deep-sea hydrothermal plumes; feature: spots directly above weak diffusing fluid; material: sea water; isolation source: sponge from the Swan site of a hydrothermal vent ...
AGTCTTCTTACCGCGAAAATTTAACCCCGCGAATATTAATAATTCGTCCGCGATCGCCTATCATTTTCATTGCAAACACGAAAATAAAACCCCCTCGAATATTTTTTAAGCACAGATTTTTGAGAAAACGCGAAAATTTATCGCCGCGAAATTTCGTACCCTTACGGTATTGTGTTGCCGAATTTTGTGTAGCTAAATGTACATTCGTGTGCGGTTTTAATTGCTTTTTTCTTGTCTGCAGCTCCAAACTTGTCAAGCCTGCTACTAAAGTATCTCTGTTGCCCTCCAAACCCTCTAAGCTATTGGCCAAGGTGAGACCACTATTCACAGCACTGTTGCTTACTGTAATTTTTTCTGTACAGGTATCTAAGAGCTCACTTCGTCAGCCAGCCCGTAAAACAGCTGGATCAGCTGCTCCTGCCATTAAACCAGTAAGATACTCAACAGTTAATAAAAAAGCCAGTCTTAGGAACCAGGAGAATGCAGGAGTATCAAGTATTTCCTCAAATCCACCTCTAAAGAGCACAAGGCCCCCTAGTAAAACTCGAGTTCGAACGTCTAGTATTCCGAAACCAGTCCAAGTGTCTAAACTACGCAAGAGTGCATCATCCTCCACTCTAGTAGCACTGAGTTCCACTAAACAGTTAGAACCCAGTCTCCCAGTGCACTCCACACCCATCAGGAGCCAAACTGTCACACCAAGCAGGAAGAGACCACTACCGGCTGACATTGGAGAAAACTGTGCAGAGCAACCTTCTTCGATCAGGTACTCTACACTGGCTGTTTACTGTTAACCTTGTAGTACCTATTGAGGCTACTGTACATGCATGTACGTAACGTACTCTAGCTACAGTATGTGTATGTAAGTAGCTAACCCTGCGTTTACATCACTGTTTTGTCTAAACATCGCTATATACTGTGTTTTATGTTTGTGTGATTAGTTTTGCAAACTTTAAGAAATTTTTCCCAACTTGCTTTTGCGTTATGAGCGACGGTGTTGTCTAAAGGCGGGTTCACAATACACACAACCGTTGACACGACATGGTCGCAACGCTGTCGCAAGAACTGGATTCAAGTCTATTCCTGCGTAAAGTCATGCGACAACCCCCCAACACCCGCCTTTTAAAAAGAAGCATAAATAAAACTGAGTATAGTCACCACTATTACGGTATTGCTACTATGTTTTGCATAGCCTTTGGAAATGAGAGCATACACTGTTGTACCTTATTAAGATAATTTACAGTTTTAGTTTTGTGAGCGCTTAAGGCAGGTTCACAATACATACAAATCCGTCGCTCTGTGGGGGGGTTGTCGCGTGCGATTTATGCAGGAATAGACTTGAATATCCTATTCTTGCGACCAATGGTTGCGTGTATTGTGAACCCGGCTTACTATTGTTACACACTGTGTGTCCACATGTTCTACAGTCTCAGCTCTATAGAAGGCAGTGTCTCCACAGAGAAGAGCAGCGTGGTCACTATGGAAATTCTTAAGACTGTGACGAAGAGAAGGTCTCTACTCCCAAAAGTAAGAACATTTTGTGCCAAAAATCTATTTCGTTCATTCACAAATGTCACCTTTTTTTACTGCACTCTGTGCAGCCAGTGATTGATTCAGGAATACTAGATGGAAAGGCTGTCCAGCAGCCATTGTTAGCCTCCCCAGTTCTGCCCAAGAAGTCACTCAAGCCACGAGCACTACCAGTGAAGCATTTTATATCGAAGCTTGCTCCTAGAGGAGGGGCTTTGAAGCCCAGGAATGGTCCTACTGCCAGACCAAAGCAAGATGGACCCTTCAAATTAGTTGTGAGTTGAATGATTACATAATGAATATATTGTGACTCTGTCCTTGTTTTTTGCAGGCTTGCCATTTTGATGATTTTGAGGTAGGTCATAGTGTATGTATTGACGTTGTGGAGTCCTACTATGCTAGCACTGCCCTTCATAGCTTTGTTGCTAGGCCGCTTTTATCTAATAGGCTAAGAACTGAGACAATCAAAACGGCACGAGGATATTTATGCTCTTTATGTGTTTGTTGTACAGTGTGCGTGCGTACACATGCATGTACTACATGTATACTGTAGCATTCCTAGCCAATTAATCTGCAGGTTGCACGAGCTTCATGATTACTGTCGGTGTGTTATTTTACATTGCAGATGGCTGGTGGTGGTGGTGGGTCCAAAGTGGTTCACTCCCCCCTCAACAAGGAGAGTGCTCCCAGCCCCCCTCGCTCTAAGTGGTCACCCATCAAGAAGACGAAAAACTACAACGGTGAAGATGCCTCCCACATGTGCACCAAGAGAACTGCCAATTGAACACCCTTTATGTGTGTGTACACTAGCCCAATTGAACACCCTATGTGTGCACACTAGCTGTATTATGTCATTGCCTGTGTCTGGGACACATTATCAGTACATGCAATGTTATGTAGTAATTATAATGAAAAGTTCTCCACATCTGCTTAGCAGCTATTATACATGTGTACAATTAGCATAATAATATTATAGGGCCAAACTACATGCTAATTAACTTCTACATATACAACAGAGTCTAATACCTCTACAACGTTAATATTGTTGCCTTTTGCTGTGGTTGCTAACTTCTATAACATAGCCAACAGAGTTATGACTACACCTATAACAATTTGCACCGTATGCACGCTAGATGCCTCTCTTGGGCTGCCATTTGTGATTCGTTTGTAGTCGCTTACAGTCCAGCTAAAATCTCCGACCTTGTTAATACCGGTTGGCGGTTCAGTATGAAACTCATCAGGATACTCTCGAATGATAACACCCATACCCTCAAGCTGATGGGATTCAATGTGACAATGCATAAACCAGTAACCAGGGTTATCTGCGAGGAAGGCAATCACAACATAACCTCCAGCAGGGACAATCACAGTATCTTTTAGAATCCTCATATTAGCATTTGAGTAATTTGATGGGGAAAAGGAGGATTGCCATTGTGGGCTACGGCACAACTCATTATTGCACATTACATTTGGATTGGTAACATTAAGAGTACCATCAGGACGGTATGTACCATGCTGTACATCAAGAACACTAAACGAGTGGCCGTGAAGATGAACAGGGTGGGAAAAATCTCCTCTACTATCAGACCCAACTGCACTTAAAACAAAAAGAATAGCGGGTGGATTTTCACGAGAGAAATTGTCACCTCCAATCTCTTTAACATACGTACATTCACATTCATCACCTGAAACATCATCATTACACTGTCGCACAGCACAACTTCTGACTGGATTAGTTTTGTCCATTTTGTAAGCTTCAGGATCAGTTTGGTATGGAGTCACAGGAGGTTTAAAATTACGACCATTAATGGCACTTGTGTTACCAGAGCCTTCAAAACCAAAATTGAAAAACAGACCAGATTGGGGGTTAACCTTTTGTGGGATAATACCAGAGGGAAAGAGAGCTGTTAGTTGATGAAGATGGATACAGTTCATACCTGGGGCCTCCCCAAATGGACAATTAACCGCTCGGCATGGAGTGATTTCAGAGCATGTTTTTGGGTTGCTAGAGATGCTGTTATAGAGTGTTAACCCTTCAATATTATTTGCACTATTATAGTGCAGAATAGCTTCGGCAGAATTACTAACACCAGTTTCTAATGTCTCTGCTCGAATCCAGTAATTATTAACATCTTGATTCATAACCACAAGAATATCGTAGCGTTCCCCAGTGTGCACAATAACAAAATCAACATCTTGCACAGGCTGAAAGAAGTGTCCATCCGATGCAATCACAATAAGTTTATGATTGTCAATAGAAAATTTGAAAGCAAACAAACTTTGTGCACCGATAAGACGAAATCGATATGTTTGAGAGTGCTCAACATTAAAGATACTGAGTTTACTTTGTTCAAAACTATTTGATATCTGATTGCGATGTCTCCCTCGTCCATTTATAAGCCCTGACCAGAAGGGACTTGGACCAACCTCAATGCCATCAGAGCTTCTCGTACGACTATAAAGAAATGTTCTACTTGCTTGATTGGGAATGCTACCAATTGGCTGCGTAGGGTAAAAACCAAGTGTAGAATGGAGCTGAACAAATAAACTTAGAGACGATTCACGTTGCCAGTCAAGAAATGTTAGAGTGTGTTCCTGTTCAGGCAATGTGAAATTTTCTAAATCTAGAAGTTTACCAATTTCAGTTTGAACCATTAATTGATTTTCTGGACTCTCCCGCACAATGAGAGCTCCAAACAGTCCGTCAGTCCTCTGAGCACCAGCATGAGAGTGGTACCAATGAGTACCAGGAGGGGTCGCATTAAATATGTAAGTAAACTCAGCACCGGGGACAATCGGAGGTTGTGAAACAAAAGCAACACCATCCATCCACGGAGTTTTTCGTTGATGCATTCCATGCCAATGTATAGTAATACCCTCACTAGTCAGTTTATTAGTAACCTTGACAATAACGAATTGTCCCTCTGTCACAACAAGCGTCGGTCCAGGAATGCGTCCATTAACAGCAATAAAGAGACGATAAGTACTCCCATCGACAGTCATTGGAAGGCTACAAGAATTCATCGTTTGCTCAGTGTATGAGTAAAAGGGTTCAAACTGTTGTCTAGAACAACGGCCACACTCAGGAAGACTGCTCCCAATAGGGCAGTTTAACGATTGAGCGAGACTCAGTGTATTTCTATCCCAGAAGTAGGTATCTCCTGGTGTCCGCCGGGTCACAACAGCACCATCTCGGTCAAGAAAATAACTAGTGAAAGTTTGCAACTCCTCCACTTCCAGTTCAAAATAGCATTCCTTTGCATTGCTATCACAAACACACTCTTCTCGTTGATGCTCACATTCGACATTGTCACGTTGACTGTGCACAAATCCTGACAATGCTAATAAAGCAAAAATCCCAAGAAGCAAGTTTTTAGAAGCCATTGCTGATACACTGTGCCTTGAGAAAATGAGTGCAATAATGAGTGTGGAAGCATAGTTTTATGCACTTTTATAGCAAAAGCTATTCCTGGAACTTGAGAACACTATATTCATCATCCCATGCATACACACAGACTTGATAAGGGCGGCTGATTCTGCAAAGCGTTACAGTGTATATAGGTACAAATATTTTGTTACAGTTAATCAGAATAATGCATGTGTCCATATCATGGGGCTACCAACATTGATCAGTGCTGCATCCATTGCACATGCATGCATATTATTACTTTTTACCCAAAGACCTGCATGATAAAACATAGACATGCAGTATAAATAATTCACCATGAATACTCCAAGCATAGCTAGACTATAGACTATGTCCTCTTCCAGGAAAACAGATCCACCCCCTTTCTAAGTAAATTAAAGTAAAGTGAATGCAATAATTGACCATGAATACTCCTATAAATAGACTAAAAAATCCATCCCCATGCATTTAAGTAAAAGCGACTACCAGAAAAGTGAATGCAATAATTTACCACGATTGACTACTCGACCCCATTTTTGCCGGAAAATAATTACCTGTATATAGGTAGTAATACCATCAGTGAAGCATTTTATTGTTAGACAGTGTGTTTGAGTGCCATGAGAGTGACAGTGTTCCGAGTTGACCGACTTATCCGTCCACCATCGTCCCAGTCTGTGCTCCTGTCCAACAGCTGCTACCAGGCACTCTCCATTGTGAGAGAACACGAGGGAGTGCACAAAAACCACTCTGCACAGGGAGAGGAGACGAATTAACATTCACTGCACTATACACATACTCAGTAATAATTATATCTGTACCTATATACCTCACCTGTACATGTATACATGCATGCATAATAATTATGTGCAAGATAAACACATGGAGTGTACACACTGTAAGTATATGAGAGCTGGCCCAGCTGGGACAATGATTAATTACTCACCAGAGGTATAGAAGCAAGGCTCCAGTTATCTGATGATTTTGAGGAAGATTCTATACAGTACATCATCGTGAGTAATTTTAATGGGACAATGTTCATGGAGCCAGACCAAGAATATTTGGAACCATGCAATATCACGCAGCAAGCATAATATGATAAGCATAGCTATACCATAAACGTCTGAACTAACTGAATGTATACATATATACCACTTGGCCTTTCTACCATACAAATTGCTTCTCTTCAACAGCCTTAATTTGTGTGGCTTTTAAAATTTTAGGGCATATTGACTATGCTTGTCAACCATAAAATAATACTTCATGGTTTGCCATGTTCAAGACTATTTGGTCCCTCCCCTCATGGTTTGCCTTGCCTTTACCAAACCACAAATAATACTGTGTCACAATAATTATTACTCAGCTATACGGAGCAGCACGATCAATGTATGTGTACATCTATGTGATCGATATACTGATTTATGTCATAATGACGTCCTATAATACTACTATTAATATTAACTTGTAGACTGCCCTTCGCTGCTATTCAACAGTCATTGGAAGGCTACAAGAATTCATCGTTTGATTAGTGTATGAGTAAAAGGGTTCAAATGAACGTCGAGAGCAGACTATACCACATTCAGGGATATTCATTTCAGGGGAAATCACTTCAGGGCAGTCTAAAGATTGAGTCAGCACATCGTTTTCCCAGTAGTAGGTATCTCCTGGTATCCCTCGGGTCACAACATCACCATTTCGATTGAGCATAATTTATTATAGCTAGTAAAAGTTTGCAATTCTTTCACTTCCAGTTCAAAATAGCATTCATCTGCATCGCTATCACAAGCACACTCTTCTTGTTGATGCTCACATTCGACAATGTGACACTGTTGACTGTGCACAAATCCTGATAATGCTAATAGAGCAAAAATCCCAAGAAGCAAGTTTTTAGAAGCCATCGCTGATACACTGTGCCTTGAGAAAATGAGTGCAATAATGAGTGTGGATCCATAGTTTTATACACTGTTATAGCAAAAGCTATTCCTGGAACTTTTAACACTATACTCATATAATCCCATGCATACACACAGACCTGATTATGGGCAGCCAATTCTACAAAGCGTCATGCAGTTACAATGCATGTACAAGCATTTTGTAACAATAAAAGTCATGGTGCTACCAACATTAATCAGTGTATCAGTGTATTGTATCAGTACTGCATGTTCCCAAAGACCTGACAAAACATATAAACATGCAGTAAACAACTGAGTTAAACCAAACAGTGTACGAAAATAATTATATGAATTAATTGATCATGAATACTCATTAGACTATGACTTATTGTCCTCTTCCACGAAAACAGATCCACCCCATTTTTAAGAAATGTACCTTATAACGTAATTGACCATGAATACTCCAAGTAGACTAGACAAGTCTTCCAGAAAAACAGATCCACCCCATTTTTATAAGTAAAGCTTGTCAATGATATGCAGATATAAACTTAAAACTTAGTCTACCAGAAAAGTGAATGCATCATGATTGAATACTTCACCCCATTTACAAGTAAAGCGACAATAATTAGCTGTATTATGAGGGTGGCACCATCAGTGAAGCATATTAATTGTATTGGTGTTAGCTATATAGAGTATATATATATATAATTATAACAGCAATACAATTAATGCTTCACTGATGGTACTCTCATGATACAGGTAATCATTACTTGTAAATGGGGTTGAGTATTCAATTATGATCAACAACTATTGCATCACTTTTCTGGTAGTTTTTATATCGTTATATCATTGACAAGCTTTACTTAGAAAGGAGGTGGATCTGTTTTCCTGGAAGAGGACATAGTCTAGTCTACTTGGAGTATTCATGGTTCATTTTTCTTTTATAATGACAGTGTGTTTGAGTGCTATGATAGTGACAGTGTTCTTGACCGACTTGTCAGTCCACCATCGTCCCAGTCTGTGCTCCTGTCCAACAGTAGCCTCAGGACCAGGCCGCAGGGAGGGTCGGATTCCCCGCGGCCTGGTCCCAAGGCTAGTCCAACAGCTGCTACCAGACACTCTCCATTGTGAGAACAGGGCTCTTAATAAATATGAGTGCAATCTAATTATAGAAACTGGAATCGGCTGCAATACTTAAAATTGTCGAAGATTTTTTTCTCGCAAAAATAGAAAACTGCCATTTAGTGAGCAATGAATACACTAGCTATAGCTTATGTCTACATTTCAGCTGTACCAAGAGTGTAATGCACTCCTGGCTGTAAATACCGGTATAGTCAGTTTTTATAATCCAATGCAAACATCTAAAGCTGCTGCGGTTTATGTCACAGCTGTCATTATGGAGTATTATTTCCTCAGTTGTTGATATTGCTGTAATCAGTTACTCGTTTGTTGTCGTTGCAGTTTTATTGGCTACGTACAGCCAGGGCACAGGAGCATAAATTGTGATAGTATAATACCCTTTCATAGTTAAACAAGAAACTCGATTGCTTAGATTACCGGTATATTATTGCTGTTAGACAGTGTGTTTGAGTGCTATGATAGTGACAGTGTTCTTGACTGACTTGTCAGTCCACCATCGTCCCAGTCTGTGCTCCTGTCCAACAGCTGCTACCAGACACTCTCCATTGTGAGAGAACATAAGGGAGTTCACAAAACCACCCTGCACAAAGGGAGGGGGTGAATTAATTAACTATGATTGTACCATTGCGTAACACATTGGTAGCTAACCATGCATGCATGTAGCTACATGCATGTGTGAAAGATGAAACATAGAGTGCATGCATGTACACCCTTGTGTATGACCCTTGTGTATGTATAGCTAAGTTATACACAATGTGTATACCGGATAATAATTATCGTGGCACAACATTTTCGTGGTCTACCTTAGGCAGGACTATTCGTGATATTATTTTCTGGTTGACTTCCTGCGCTCGTTGTATTTGTGGAGTTATTCGTGGTCTATAACCTCTAAACCACAAAAATGATCCGCTATACGTACATGCAGTATGTGAGAGCCGTACATGGAGGTGATTTTAGGGTCAATGCTCACTCACCAGAGGTATAGAAAAGCAAGGCTCCAGAGAACGAAATCCTTCTCCACACTTCCAGACACGCACTTCACCATTATTAGATCCTTTAGTACAAGAAAAGTTGCATGCAGGTTAGCAGCATCCACAATGGTACAGCCTTATTTTATGCATTGCAAAAAGCATCTCACAAATACATTTGCACGGTATGCAATATTAGCGATAACTTACCTGATGCTACTAGGTCTGTGTTTGGGTAGGCAGTGACAGCTGTGACCCAGTGCTCAGTGAGAGTGGCCTGCTGGTCAGTGTGAGAGCAAGTGACCATCGGTTTCTTCTTCATCACATTCCACAGAGCAACCCTACTGGGGCGAAAGGAGGCAGCTCTGAGGGCGACTCACTAAAATGATATACAGCTATACACTAATGCTCTCCACTGCATGCACAGATTATCAAATATACAGACATATAAGCAGGAAAATCGAAGAGAGCTACATGCACAGGTTAACATACTAATGCACATGTATGTGCTGTTCTCTCTATTATTATAAATAAGCGTGTCTACACCTACAGGTAACACCACATACCCATCCTGGGATCCTGAAATGAAGTACTCATCATTAATATATCGCACAGCATCAATATATGATCTGCAGAAATAGCATTTAAATTACCACCACAAAAAGAACGACTTTCTCTATGTACTTTCTACATACATACATGTATCTAGTGTTGATTTACTTGTGTCCATGGAAGACAAGTTGTGATTCTTCAGCCACTTTCCATATTCTGACTGTCCTGTCGTTCATTCCAGCACTGATTGGCCTCTCCCTGTGCATACAGTCAATGGCAGACACACTGTCCTGGTGGCCAAACCTAGAAAACACACAGTCAATCAAAATAGTGTAAAAAAATCTTATACATGCAGTATGTACGTATTGCATGTACTAACGCTATCTACTTGTAGCCTCATATGCATGTACTACGCATGCATGTACTGTGCATGTACTTTAAGTATACGCTCCTCAAAAGAACTTACCTTACACACACTGGCCCTGTACTATACATATGATATAGCTACTACAGTAAATGTACTAGTACCTGTAGACTATTGACTTACAGTGTTTCTACATAGGCCATTTCATCAAGATTCCACACTTTCACAGTCCTATCAAAAGAGCAGCTGAACAGCTCATGAGTGCCTCTCTGGAAGGCTAAACCCTACAAAAACATGCTCGTATTAGCTTTTCTTCTTGCATCATAAAAACCACGAGTAAGGCGCACTTACCGAGACTGTATCCCTGTGCCCAGTGAAAGTGTGCAGGTGGCAGTTGGTCTTGACACACCACACATGCACCACTCTGTCCTGACCACCACTAGCCTATGCAAGGACAGGCAATCAGTAATGGCTATATATAGGTGTATAAAATAACCCACAAACTCAAATTATTGAGGCAAATCTGAGTGAGCCCCACATTAGCTAGCGTGTACTGCACTGTACATCTTAGTGCCATGCAATCACCTGAGTTAACATTGTTGAAGTGGCGACCCCTACTATTGCTTTTGTGCGCTTGCATATTGCACCTTTACTACTCACACTATTCATCTACACACGTACACATGATTGTGGGGCCTGTTACATTCTCATAACTAGTCTGATTTAAGCCCAGAAAAATCTATCAGATGGTGTGTTCAGCTCAAATTCCCATTTCACCCACTTATAGAGTTATAGTCCATGTTTTTTCTCCAAAATGGACATATTATTTTTACAAAAGCATCGGGCCAGAGTGTGAGTTGAAGGAGTACCCGAGCAAAAAGAACAAAAGCCGGTAGCAGGACTGACAAGCACTATCAACATGCAACCAGACTGGTGACAACAAACTTGGCAGTTGAGCTGCAGAATGTTCTGACAAAACTGAGGCTAGAAAATTGTATTGTGATTAAAATTGAGTGTCCTGCCACACCCACTAGTAGCCTGTAGGCCATATAGAAGTGACAATCGAGGGCTTACAAGAAACTTTCCATCAGAGCTCACAGCCAGTGCTAGGACGTGGCCAGTATGACCCACCACTCCCTTCACTCCTTTTCTGTGACCAGAGAATATCACTTCTTTCACACCTGTCTCAAGCAACCCTGTATGTATGTGTGGAGTGGGAGGAGCAGCTACCTTAATTAATGTTACTAATATAGACGGGTAGTAATTTTGGCACTTTCAAATCGCTAAAATTAGTACCCGTTTACAATAAGGTATACACTTATAAGAGTGTTGACAAATCACAACTCGTTATCAATACCTACGTATATTACAAATCTGTATAGCTTTCAAATGCATGCTTATATCAAAGTTGTATGATAAAAAATTGGCCTTGCATCATTCACTATAAACAGCCTTTGGTATACGTCTCTAGTTACGTATAGCTCTGCTCACACTTGATAATGCAGCAGTCCTTTGCTCCAGAATAGATGTACTTGTCGTCTGGTGTGATCACCACACAAGTCACGGGCAGGCGATGACCTTTCAACTTACGAACAGCACTAGGGTCGGGAGCAGTATACTAGAGGGAGGGAAATATAGCAAATACATACATGTACAGATTGTTGGATGGACTTCATAGACGCACAGTACCTTATCAGCAACTTGTCTTTGCAATCGTCCAGCTTGCTCCAACTGTGTGTGAGACAACAGTATACTCACTCACTGCTGTTTACTGGCAACAAACTCACCATGTCATCTCTCAGACGATGAGCGATGGCTTCTTGGTCTAAATCGTCATCATCAGCCTTGGCTCTCTCTACACACAACACAATACAGTAAACCAACTAAGCCAGCAGCACCACATATCGTAATGCATTATAGAGTGCATACACTCATCCCGAGTTCACATAAATGTATCATGTAAGAGCAGTATAATAATGACGTATGAGGATACATACTGAATCCTACGAGGCCTGATTGGGCAGGGTTAGATATAATTTATGATGTGTGAACCACCTCGTAAATCTCGTTAATAGCTAGGATACAAGACAACAAAGAAACACACCTTCGTCTTGCAGTTTTGAGAGGTAATCTTTAGCTAGTCTGAGTCTCTTCTCTGGAGCAGTTTCTACAACTTCCTCGTCTTCAGAGCTCACTACTGCACCACTCTTCCCATCATCACTGCATTGTGACACCATACTATAATTATTAGTATATTGCACTGTATTACTCACACTTCGGAATCACTCTCTATTTCTTCATTAAAAGTATTGAACTTTCTTTTTCGGTTTGTAGGCGTCTTGCCATCTTGTTTCTACGTGATTAATTAATACAATTAACAGTATTAGCAGAGTAATACCTTTTTAATTCTCTGTTGCTTTTTAGCCTTCTTGTCTCTTGTTTTACTCTTAGAAGGCAAAAAGAAGCTTGACATGATGCTCCTCTTTTGACCACGTGGGTGTAAATGGTAAAGGTCGATTAGCTAAAAGCAGAATTTAACTTAGACATGTACGCACGTGGCACCACTGACGCAAGATTGACCACGTACACACAAAATCTCAACAGTCTAGTAATTGTTTATGTACACAAAGACCGACACTTTGCACTAGCCAATCTCTGTTTAGCTTACCCATCACCAAGAGACTCACGTTCAGCTAAGCTCATCTCAGCAAGCCTTGGAGCTGCTTGAAGTTCGTGTCATAGATTTTGATTGTGGAATTGTGCATTTATTCTAATAAGAGATCACCATGTCTGGTCCTGTGTCTCTACAAAGTACTGTGGATACAGGGCACGATGATATGATTGTGAGAAACCACACCCACTACACACATATACACACACACCACACTGTAAGTAATCAACCGTGTAGAATCTATATTTCGACAATACTTTCATACCAGAAATCCCTGCCAATGCAATGGTGTACACATTGTTACTCTGCTCCCTTGTAGCACGATGCCCAGTTGGACTATTACGGTAGAAAACTTGCCACCTGTTCCTCCGACCGCACTGTTAGAATATTCGAGATAGTTAATAACACTCAAAATCTGGTCGCCACTCTAGTAGGGTAAGCCTGGTAAGGTTTAGATAGTCTCATTGATTCGTTAGGATGTAATAATTTATGTAATGAGGTCGTTCTCATATATTCAGTGTTGGCTAGTGGTACATGGTATGTGTGTGTACACTATAGTATGCGCTATTGCTATGGTTACACAGACACGAAGGACCAGTGTGGCAGGTTGCCTGGGCACATCCAAAGTTTGGTAACATTGTGGCCTCCTGTTCTTACGATAGAAAGGTGACTTCGATGCTCAGCTTTTTGTTGAGCCATAATTATACTGACTGTTTTTTGTTCCTGTGTGTGTGTGTGTGTTTCCAGGTGATTATCTGGAAGGAGACTAACGGCAGCTGGGGAAAACTGTACGAGTTCTGTGAGCACAAGTCCTCAGGTACTGACAGTGCGTTATGTGTTAAGGTATATCCATCACTACGACCTCTCACAGTGAATAGCATCCAGTGGGGTCCTCACGAGTACGGACTAGTACTAGCGTGTGCCTCATCAGACGAGTCATTCTCAATCATATCAACAACAGGTCAGCAGGGGGTATTGTAATTCATTTTTGTCGTTTTACAACTAATGTAGTTGTTGTTGTGTCTGGTTCTTAAATATAATATAATTGCCTCGCTGTTCACTGTGTGTCGTTTACCGAGACACTATATTCAGTGTAACTGTCTTGTTTGGCGTCACTGTGTGTGTGTGTGATTGCTCAGGTGATGGTAGCTGGAAGTATCACAAACACGAGAATGCTCACACAGTAAGTAATGTGTGTTCTACTCTGTTGGTAAATTGGTTTAACTGCTCTCTTTGCACTCACAGCTTGGCTGTAATGCCATCAGCTGGGCTCCTGCACTCAACCCTGGCTCACTAGTAGAGGTGAGTATCATCTTTTTACATCTCTTGGTCGGTGCTGCTAGTTTATTACCCACACTTTATTTTAGTATTGTTCTGTGTGCTAGATAGATTTGCAGTCGATTGCCAGGTTTGTTCAGCACAGTGCACTGTGTAGTGCGTTTGCGTTACTGTATTGTACATGTAGGGTGGTTCCAGAGGTTCCACTGCTGTGAAGAGGCTGGTCACTGGTGGAGGAGACAACTTAGTCAAAGTGTGGAGGTAAAAGGACTAGCTATCAATACCTTCCTCCCACAGTAGTATATATTGCAGTTATGTTGGCTGCAATGATATATATACACACAGATTAGCTGCTTCAGCATATAAACTCAGCTTAGCTGTAATGCCCCTATTACGTTTTATAACCCCCATACTAGCAATCATTATACATGTCGATAGTATAGTACCAATGTTCTCTCCCCCCAAAACTCCTCATTTGTATGACTTGTAGTTTGTATTTATACTATCTCTTGAAGGCTTTATCGTCAAAAAAGCTCCCCCTTGTGTAGAAAAAGCACTAGTACCTCACTTTACTCCGTACAGAGAGGAGAATGATAATAGCTGGGTGGGTGAGAAGCTAGAGGCCCACACAGACTGGGTGAGAGATGTGGCCTGGTGTCCCAGTGTGGGACTGCCTTGTAGCAGAGTGGCCAGCTGCTCACAGGTGAGTGGTAGGCAGTACTGGGCTGGCCTGCAAGACTAATTGTACCTTGCCCCTCTTACAGGACTGTAAGGTCATCATCTGGACCAAAGACGAGAACTCAGGAGATTCGTGGACTTCAACAGTGAGTCACAATGTTTGTCGGTTTTTACATGTACAGTACATGCATTGCTGTATATTACTAGGTCGGTACAATAATTCATGTATGCTGTTTAATAGTTAACCTCGTTACTGTATAGTACAGTACAGTTTGGGTTGAGTACAGTACAGTTTGGGTTGAGTACAGTACAGTGAGTACAGTACAGTTTGAGTGTGCACACTAATCCTTCTCTTGCTAGTTTATTATAGTCTGTCGTTACTCGTGTGTAGGTGTTGAACACATTCAGTGATGTTGTGTGGCATGCCAGCTGGTCCATCACCGGAGATATCCTCGCCATATCAGGAGGGGACAACAAGGTGGGTGTGGCCAACTAACTGCATTACCGCTCACTTGAGCCTGGTTCTCAATATAACGCTGGACCTTACATAGCCTAACGTCAGTGGCGTACGAATTGAACACAGACCTTCGATAGTGGCACCTTTAAAGACTTGTTATAGTCCTCTTAAGAGCACCCTACCTCTCTACAGTGAACTGATGGCTTACCCCCGCTTAGTTTTACTATCTGCTTACTGTTATTCTACCTCCTAACAGCGGCACCTCCGAACAACGAACTCAGACTGTGCCCCTAAAACTGCTACGTTAGAATAATTTAACATCTCAGGAGCAACATGACCATGCGTAGATTTGAAATGACTACAGATTCTCACTCAGTGTAATATCACACAAACTTGCAGGCACCTCAACAGCCAGAGTACAATACAAAGCTAGCTAGCTCAGTAGGTAACCAACAATTGGAGCATCCCCAACAAAATTAAAGCAGCTAACTTTGAGACCCTATAACTTGAGTTAGATCCCAGTTGTAACAAATGCTGCAATCTGATTGGTCACAGGCAGGGTTCTATCCTAC
>VSKX01083079.1_pt1 | contig 15462 bp, 10 predicted proteins | sample 4799481 | NCBI WGS metagenome assembly VSKX01 (sample SAMN12179537, study PRJNA552185) | sponge metagenome | biome: deep-sea hydrothermal plumes; feature: spots directly above weak diffusing fluid; material: sea water; isolation source: sponge from the Swan site of a hydrothermal vent ...
ACAGATGATGAGTTGAAAAATATAAAAGAACTATTAGCGGCAATAGAAAATGCCTTTGCGCCTTTCATAACACTTAAAAATCCTGATATGATACAAAATCATTTAGAGGCATTGGTGGAAAGTGCGGCGCAATTTTGTGCGACCCCAGAAAAATCAGGCAGAGAGATTTTATTTGCCACCCATGAAGAGAATAAAAAACTTTATGCTTTCCTCACAGATTTATATGGTGTGGCGAGCACCCATAAAACAACCCATGATAAAATCACACACCATGATTGGCGGGCATTATTTGAATTCTGGCTAGAGCACGAGACGATACGTTATGCGGGGCGGGCGAATCCGCGTCTGTTTATTTGGGGTCCCTTAGAGGCGCGTTTAATGCAAGCCGATATGATGATTGTCGGTGGCTTAAATGAGGGCTCATGGCCGCCAACAGCAGATGTCGGGGCGTGGCTATCGCGTTCTATGCGCGCGCAATTGGGTATGCACCCGCCCGAACAAGCCATAGGGCAAGCCGCCCATGACTTTGTGGCGGCGGCTTGTGCGCCGCGTGTTTTATTAACGCGTGCCGCTAAAGTTGATGGCACCCCAACGGTGGAAGCGCGATGGTTGCGGCGCTTGCGAGCACTTTATGGCGATGCGGCAGGAGGCAAAGCAGAGCGCAAAGCATTGGCGGGCGATAGCGCGCGTTTGCTATCATGGACACAAAACCTTGATGTGCCTCTAACACAATCTGAAACAATAGAGCCACCAGCGCCAACACCCCCTGTGGCATCGCGCCCGAAACAATTATCCGTCACCCAAATAGAGACATTATTGAGTAATCCTTATGCGATATATGCCCGCAAGATTTTGCGCCTCACCGAATGGGATGCGGTGGCAGCCCCCATATCTGCCGCACAACGCGGTAGTTTCGTGCATAAGATATTAGAAGAATTTGTTCAAAAAATCACGCCTGAAATGCGCCGCGATAAAAAAGCTCTGCACAAATTATTTATGGAAAATGTGCAAACCCAAGCGACAGAGTTTGCGGGAGGGGGCGTAATAGTAGATTTTTGGCAATCCCGCTTTTTAGCGATTGCCGATTGGCTCGCTGATTTTGAATTCAATCGTGCCGCGACTATTCAGACAAGTTTCACAGAAACAAAAGGAGCGATGTCTCTTGAGAATGTTAAAGGGGGATTCACGCTTACGGCTACGGCAGATAGGATAGATAAAATAGGAGCAAATCATTTCTCTGTGTTTGATTATAAAACCGGGGCGCCCCCTAATCCACGCGCCATAAATACGTTTCGCTCGGTGCAGATGAGTTTGCAGGCGGCGATATTACAAGCGGGGGGTTTTGCGGCTCTCGGCAATAATGACACGCCACATCATGACACTACGCCTATAACTGTGCCTATAGAGGAACTATCATATATCCATATTGATGGCCGCTTACCCGCTCAGCTAAAACCGATAGAGTGCGCACAAATTGAGACATTGGCGACAGGGGCAGTGGAAATGGCGACCCATTTACTGACGGCTTATACGCAAGAAGGGCAAGCCTATTATGCACGGATACATACAAGTCCTTACGAAAATGGCTACGACCACCTCGCTCGCCGTGCCGAATGGGGCAGCAATGATATAAAAAATAACGCTGACAACAAAAGCGAAGGTAGAAGTGAAAGTAGAGGCGATAATGACTGACCCCTCCCTCATTGCTGCCGCGCCAACAAGTTCGGCTTTTGTAAGAGCCAATGCCGGGTCGGGTAAAACTCATATTCTGGTCACCCGCCTCGTGCGGCTTTTGTTGGCGGATAATGAGCCTGAAAAACTTTTATGCCTAACCTATACACGCAGTGCCGCTGCTGAGATGAAAAATCGCCTCTTCCAATTATTGTCGCAATGGGCGTTATATTCTGATGTGGAATTGAGCGCTGCCATTTTTGAACGTTTGGGGATTACCCCTGACGCCGCTTTATTGCCAAAAGCACGGGTGCTATTTGCCCGCGCCCTTGAAACACCAGGGGGGTTAAAAGTGCAAACCATTCACGCTTTTTGTGAATCGCTTTTGAAAAGATTTCCCTTAGAAGCAGGGGTGCCCCCGCAATTTGAACTGCTTGATGCCAGCGCCACAGAAGTCGTGCAAGCCCGCTTGGCTTTACGGCTTTTGCATGACGCGCCTTTACAAAAACGGGCTTCACAAGAATTAAACCCCCCAGAATTAAGAGACGCTTTGGCGCTTATCACCCGCGAACTCAATCAGGAGGATATGATGTTATTGGTGCGCGATATTGTGGCGCATCGGGGGGATTTTGTGCCAAAAACATTAAATAAAATAGCAAGGGCGCTCACTATAAGACTGGATGAAAAAACCGGCGCCCCCCTTATTCAGCCTGAGGATATTATCAATGATTTTTCTAAGGCGCATAAAGAGCAAGGGCGTGATGTATTGCATTGGCTGGCAGATGTTGCGGCAAAAACAGATCTCGTGCGTGCCCAGCAATTACAAGATTGGTTGGGCGGCATTGAAAATATTGAAAGTGATGCGCAAGATACGCGGAGCGCATGGCATTACCTTGTTGGCTTCTTCCTTGATAGCAAGGGTCTGCCCCGCAATAATATCCTCACTAAATCTTATATGAAAGCGCATAGCGATTGGGAGGCGCCCTTGCAAGAATGGCAAGAGGAATTTGTGGGCGTGCATAAAGCATATCTTGCGGCGCATACTTATCAAATGACGGCGGCGGTTTATTGTTTCGCGACGCATTTTTTACAAGATTATGCCCGAGAAAAACAACGCCTCAGCCGTCTTGATTATGATGATTTGATTGAGTGCACTCATACTTTATTGCGGGGGCGCGCGCACACCGCATGGGTGCTTTATAAAATAGATCAAGGCTTGACGCATATTCTGGTTGATGAAGCCCAAGATACCAGCCCCTCGCAATGGCGGGTTATTGCGAGTCTGGTGGAGGAGTTTTTTGCCGGGGCGGGGGCAGAGATAAAGACAGGCGGGCAAAATCAAATGCGCACGATATTTGCTGTTGGTGATGAGAAGCAATCCATCTTTAGTTTTCAAGGGGCAGACCCCGCCGCTTTTGATAAGCAGTTTATTCAATTCAAAACACAGATAGAGGCGGCGGCAGAAACATTGCATGATGTGCCATTGGTGAAATCATGGCGTTCGGCGCCGGCGATTTTAGAGTTTGTGGATAAAGTTTTTATCGGTAAAGAAAAAGCGCTCGGGCAAGGTAAAAATTCTATTCACCATGTAGCGCACCGCAGTGAGGCGTATGGGTTGGTGGAGTTATGGCAGGCGGCTTTGACCCCCGCGACCCCAGCCGATGCCGCCCCAATATGGCAACAAGCCACCGATGGTGTGGCGCAGGCGGCGACACAAACGGGGCGCCTCATCACGGCCGATAAAATTGCGGATAAGATTGCCACTCTTATGAGGGAAGGTTATCGCCCAAGCGATGTGCTTATTTTGGTGCGCAAACGCGATGCCTTTGTTGATGATATGATGCGTGCTTTGAAACGCCGCGCCATAGCCGTTTCTGGTGCTGACCGCATGATATTGACCGACCAGATTATCATTATGGATTTAATGGCATTGGCAGAGTTTGCTTGCACCCCCCATGATGATTTGAATTTGGCTTGTTTTTTGCGCAGTCCCTTTGGCGGGGTCAGTGAAGAGGCATTATTTGAACTGGCACATTATCGCTCTGATAATCAAACTTTGTGGCATGCGCTAGAAGCGGCAGGCAAGGGAGAGGCGGCACAAACCACCAATTCCGCCGCCTCTTTTGCGCCCGCCATAAAAATGGCTTATGAGCGGTGTCATTGGGCATTGGCACAGATTGATTTTAAGTCCCCTTTTGATTTTTTCACTTCATTTTTGAGCATGCAATTTGGTGGCACGAGCAACCCGCACAGCAATCCACAGAGCACCCCGCATAGCGAAGCGATAAGCAGGCTCGGCACCCAGATTGATGACCCGATAGGCGAGTTCCTGCGCGAATGTTTGGCTTATGAAGCGCAACACCCCCCGACCATGCAGGGTTTTTTGCATAATATCAGGCAGGGGGCGCAAGCGATAAAACGCGATATGGAAGAAGGCGGAGCGGTGGTGCGTATTATGACAATCCATGGCGCCAAAGGGTTAGAAGCCCCTATTGTATTTTTGCCCGATACTTGTGCTGCCAGTTCTGGCACGGCAGGGCGCAACGCGCCTTTATTGAAGGTTAAAGATATGCCGCCTTTATGGCGTATGGCGCAACCCCAGCAAGATGTGTTCGGGCTTGCCTTGCGCGGCGCCGAAAAAGAAGCCGCCCAAGAAGAATCGCAAAGATTGCTCTATGTGGCATTAACACGCGCCTGTGATAGGCTTTATATTGGTGGCTATATGGGTAAGGGGCGTAAAAATATCCCCGAGGATTCTTGGTATCAACAGATTGCCGATACTTTGCAAAAATCACAATATGAAATTGATAGTAATGGTGAAAAAGTATGGCGCTTGCAAGACACACATAATGAGGCAAACAATAAAAAAGAAATTTTAGATGATAAAACTGAAGCTGAAACTGAAACGGGGGCGCCTTATGATTTACCCGCTTGGGCGCACCAAAAAGTGGCACCTTTATCAGAAGAACAAGCGGCGACTTATTTTGGGGGGGTCTGGCAAGCACCTTCTAATATGGGGGCTAATTTAGGGGCTAATGTTGAGAGTGGTCGTCCTGATAAAAATGATAAAGATGCCAACACAGACGACACAACCACTATAGACTCTAGTGAAATGCTTTATCCGCTTGCTTTAGAGGATAATAAAACCGATGACTTGGCGACATTATTTTTGCGCGGCACGTTAACCCATAAATTGCTAGAGATATTGCCTGATTATGAGGCGGTGCAATGGCCGCAAAAAGCACAAGCCATTATGGCGCATTATGCTGCTTCTCATGAAGAGGCTTTTGAGGCAGCAGAGCAAAAGGCGATTATCAGTGAAGTGATGGTGATTTTACAAAACCCAGAATTTGCTTTTGTGTTTGGGGTGGGTAGTCGTGCGGAAGTGCCGATATGTGGAAAGTTAATGCGGGCTAATGGCAAGCCGCTTTATTTGAACGGACAAATAGATCGCTATTGCGAGACAGACGAAGCGATTGTGTTGATTGATTATAAAAGTGGCTCCCTCAATAGGGCGCATGATAGCGACCCTCTCAATAAGGCGCATGATAGCGCCTCTCTCAATAGGGCGCATGATAGCGCATCCTTCAATAAGGCGCATGATAGCGCCGGGCATTTATTGGGGCAATATCATCGGCAGATGGCGTGTTATCGGGCTTTGGTGGTGGCGACACAAAAGGCGGATTCTGCCAAACCGATTCGCTGTGGGTTATTATCGGTGCGTGGTGCCCATTTAGAGATGATAGATGATACCATTCTTGATGCGGCGCTCACGAATCTTTTGGGCACTTGAAATAAAATAGGCGCCCCCTTATATATAAAATAGAAAAGCAAATATAGAGGAGATGATGATGAGCATTACCCATACAAATGATAGTGATTTTGAAAAAAATGTGCTGGCAGCCGATGTGCCTGTGCTGGTAGATTTTTGGGCAGAATGGTGTGGGCCGTGCAAACAGATAGCGCCGCTTTTAGATGAACTCGCTAGTGAATATGGGGCGCGTCTCTCTATTGTCAAAGTTGATGCCGATGAAAACCCCGAAATTTTAACCAATTATGGTGTGCGCTCTATCCCGACTTTGATTCTATTCCAAGATGGACAAGTGGCGGCGACAAAAATAGGTAGTGTTGCTAAAAGCGAATTGAAAGAATGGCTAGAGGGTGCTCTTTAAGCTTAAAACTTGCGCCATAAGATAGAGCGAGCCAGAAATCACCAGCATATTTTCTTTATCATCTTCTTTACTCGTGCTGGCATCTAGTGCCGCCGCCAAATCTTTATGGGCAAAAGCGGTAAGTCCTGCCCCTTTAGCGGCACGACATAAATCATCGGCTGTGGCACCCTCTATGACCTCCTTTGCTTGCCCGACAAGAGGGCAAGTGTGGATTGTGATATTTGTATCGGGGTTATATTTGGCAATCTCTTTGAAATAGGCGGCGCAATCTTTATTGCCCATCATTGCCACTATCATGGGCACATCTTTTTTATGCCCGCTTTCTTTTATCCTTTCCTTAAGCCACTGGGCTAGCACCCGCGCCCCCGCTACATTATGGGCGCCGTCCAACCATATCTCGCGATTAGGGTAAGCAGGCAAAGTGATATTTTGTAAGCGACCCGACCATTGCGCTTGTGTCAGACCAGTGGCAATGGCGGTCTCGTCTAGCCCGATAAGGCGGGCTAATTTTATGGCGACGCCCGCATTTATATATTGGTGCGCCCCCGCTAATGACGGCGGGGGTAAGTCTAGCAACCCCTGCTCATCTTGATAGATGAGGCGTTCCTGTCCAGTTATATGTTCAGACATAACTTGCCAATCTTGATTACCAAGCGATAGCGGCGCATTTTGCGCTTCGGCACGGGCGCGTATAATCGTGGCGACTTCGCTTTCTTGCGGGGCGCAGACAATTGGCGTGTGTGGTTTTATAATGCCCGCTTTTTCGTGGGCTATGGCGCTTAATGTGTCTCCTAGAAACTCTTGGTGGTCGTAATCAATAGCGGTGATTGCCGATAAATAAGGGGTGATAACATTGGTGGCATCAAGTCTGCCGCCCAGCCCGACTTCTAATAATAAAAACTCTGCGGGCGCGCCAATAAATTGCGTATCGGCAAAGGCGGCAAAGGCGGCGGCGGTGGTGATTTCAAAAAAAGTAATGGCAGTATCGGCTGATTCATTATTGCGCGCACGGCAAAGTTCCAAATAATGGGTTAGGGCTTCATCTGTGATAGGTTGGTTGTTTAATAAAATGCGTTCGTGGAAAGTGAATAAATGCGGCGAGTGATAGCGGTGATGTGTTTTTTTGGCGGCCGCCAACATCGCTGATAAAAAAGCAATGGTTGAGCCTTTGCCATTGGTGCCAGCGACATGAATAACAGGGGGTAGGTTTTGTTCGGGATTGCCGAGGGCTTTGAGTAAGCGGTGCATACGCCCTAATGATAAATCAATCTTTTTGGGGTGGGCGTGGGCAAATTCTGCTAGCAGGCGGTCGCTGGTGCGCATTATAAAGCAGCAGATTTTTTAGCAGATTTTTTAGTAGATTTTTGCCCTGTTAGTAAAGCGACCAGCCGCCCTAATGTATCGCGCAATTGATGACGATGCACGACCATATCAATCATACCATGCGCCAATAGATATTCGGCGCGTTGAAAGCCGTCTGGTAATGTTTCTTTAATCGTATCCTCAATGACACGCGGCCCCGCAAAGCCGATTAACGCGCCGGGTTCAGCAATTTGGACATCACCCAACATCGCATAAGAGGCAGTGACGCCCCCTGTTGTCGGGTCGGTCAACACGACAATATAAGGCAATCCTGCCTCGCGCAATCGTTGAATGGCAACGGTGGTGCGCGGCATTTGCATAAGTGATAAAATACCTTCCTGCATACGCGCCCCGCCGGCGGCAGTGAACATAATCAGAGGTGCCCCTGCTTGATGCGCGGTTTCAGCGGCGGTAATCACCGCTTCGCCCGCCGCCATACCAAGCGAGCCACCCATAAAGGCAAAATCTTGCACAGCGACAATGCTTTGTATCCCACAGATAGCCCCCTTGCCGACTTGCACAGCATCTTTGGGGACATCTGGATTATTATCGGCAATTGCTTTTTGGGCGGCTTTTTGGCGGGCTTCTTTTAAGCGCTCGCTATATTTTTTTTGATCTTTGAATTGCAAGGGGTCGTGGGCGACATCACGCAAGGGAATGATTTCATATTTGCCCTCATCAAAGGTTTGGGCAAAACGCATTTTTGCGCCAATACGCATATGGTAATGGCACGACGGGCAGACATTTTGTAAATGGGCTAAATCGCGGTGGAAAATAATCTCCCCGCATTTTTTGCAATTTTCCCACAGATTATCGGGTGTGTCGTCGCCTTTGCGGAACACACCAGCAAAACGCGGGCGCACAAAGTCTTTTATCCAATTCATAAAATTCAGTCTAGCACATTATTTATGTGCCGCACCTGCTAATTTTTGCACCAATGATAATGTTTTTGTGACTATTTTTTCTGGGGAAGTCTCAAGATTATTACCGATTTCATCAACCAAAGCCGAGCCGACCACCACCCCATCACCAATGGCGGCAAATTGCGCCACACTCGCTGTGTCGCGAATACCAAAGCCTATCATAATCGGTAAGGCGGTAGCGTCCCGCAATTGCTGCACTGCCGCTTTTACTGTGGCACTATTGGCAGTCGCCGTGCCTGTGACACCCGCAATAGACACATAATATAAAAAACCTGAAGCATGGGGTAAAATCTGCTTGAGCCGTTTGGCATCGCTGGTCGGTGTGGCAAGGCGGATAAAGTGTAAGCCGCAAGCGGTAGCGGGTAAGCAGAGTTCCGCGTCTTCTTCGGGGGGTAAATCCACCATAATCAAGCCGTCTATGCCTGCGGTGGCGGCATCCTTTAGAAAGCGCGCGACACCATAATGATAAATAGGATTGTAATAACCCATCAATAAAACAGGTGTTTTTTGATTATGTTGGCGAAAGGCCGCGACCATCGCTAGTGTTTTGGCAAGGGTTTGCCCCGCCTTTAAGGCACGCAAACCAGCGCGTTGTATAGCGGCGCCGTCTGCCATTGGGTCGGTAAAGGGCATGCCGAGTTCTATAATATCGGCGCCCGCCTCTGGTAAGCCGTCCATAATGGCTTGACTACGCGCAAGGTCTGGATCACCCGCCATAATAAAAGCGACAAAGGCTTTGCGCTTTTGTGCCGCTAAGGCTGCCAGACAAGTGGGTAGGCGCGTATTTAATGGCGTGTTCATATTTTCATCTTTAAATGTTCATCTTTAAATGTTTAGCTTTAAATGTTCAGCGACGGCAAAAACATCTTTATCGCCTCGCCCGCATAGATTCATCACCATAAGATGATCGTCGGGTAAAGTGGGGGCGAGGGTGCCAAGATGTGCCAAAGCATGGGCTGGTTCAAGGGCGGGAATAATACCCTCTAATTTGGTAATCAATTGAAACGCCGCCAGGGCTTGCTTATCGGTGGCGGCGGCATATTCCACCCGCCCGACATCATGTAAGAAAGCGTGTTCAGGGCCTATACCCGGATAATCTAGCCCCGCCGAAATAGAATGTCCTTCAATGATTTGTCCGTCTTCATCTTGCAAAAGATAAGTGCGATTGCCATGCAAGACCCCCGCTTTGCCGCCATTAAGCGATGCCGCATGGTCGGGTGTATCCAGCCCGCGCCCCGCCGCTTCCACCCCGATGAGGCGGACATGAGATTCGTCTAAGAAGGGATAGAATAACCCCATCGCATTAGAGCCACCGCCTATACACGCCACCATTGTATCGGGGAGGCGTCCTTCGGCTGCCATAATCTGGGTGCGGGTTTCGTGCCCGATAATGGATTGAAAATCACGCACCATCATCGGATAGGGATGGGGCCCCGCCACCGTACCGATAATGTAAAATGTATCCGCAACATTGGCGACCCAATCACGCAAGGCTTCGTTCATCGCATCTTTTAAGGTGCCCGCCCCCGATGACACGCAACGCACTTCTGCCCCCAAAAGGTGCATACGAAACACATTCGGTTTTTGTCGTTCAATATCGGTTGCCCCCATAAAGATAACACACGGCAGACCAAACCTTGCCGCCACCGTCGCCACCGCTACGCCATGCTGTCCGGCACCTGTCTCAGCAATGATGCGCGTCTTACCCATCCGCTTCGCCAATAATATCTGCCCCAAACAATTATTGATTTTATGCGAGCCGGTATGATTAAGCTCATCACGCTTTAAGTAAATCTTCGCCCCCCCAAAATGTTGTGTCAAACGTTCCGCAAAATAAAGCGGGCTAGGGCGACCAACATAATGCGTATGTAAATCCTCAAGCTGTGCCGCAAAATTGGGGTCGGCTTGTGCTGCCTCATAAGCCGCCTCCAATTCTAGGATAAGCGGCATTAGGGTTTCGGCAACAAAGCGTCCGCCATAATGTCCAAAGCGACCCTTGTCATCTGGTCCTGTGGTGAAACTATTTTTTCTGTCTTCAGTCATGGAGTTCTTTTAAGCCTTTTTCACGCACGGCTTCAACAAAATCCGCCATAAGTTGGGCATCTTTTTTGCCCCGAACCTGCTCTACCCCCGATGAAACATCAACAATCGGGGCATTCGTGATAGCTAGTGCCGCCCCAACATTAGCGGCGGTTAAGCCCCCCGCCACTATCCACATTTTTTGGCTGGTGAAGCCTTTGAGGATATTCCAATCAAAAACCTTGCCCGTTCCTCCTTGATCAGAATTAGAGGGGGGGCTATCAAATAAAAAGCCAGCACATGAATTAGTGTGGGTATTTTCATAATCTGTCACTTGCTCTAAATCTGCGGGACAGACAAGCGGCAGGGCTTTGATGATAGCGGCGGGATAACGCCGCCCAATATCCACACAGCGTGTCGGGCTTTCTTGTCCGTGTAATTGGATATAATGCGGATTACATGACGCCACTGCTGCTTCTATATCTTTATCTTCGGGGTCAACCAATAAGGCGACCCGCTCTATAGTGGGGGCACAAGCGGCAGCAAGATAGGCGGCTTGCTCCCCCTCTACATAGCGCGGCGACTCTTTGTGAAAAACAAAACCGACCATATCAACACCGAGCCGATTGGCGGCTTCAATATCTGTGGCTTGTGATAGCCCACATATTTTAATTTTAGTTTTTATTGGGGGGGTCATAATGATTAGCCTTATGAGCGAAAGCGCGAAGAAAGCAAACCCAAAAATAACCCCGCCAAAAAAGCAATAAGAAAGGCAAATAATAAAGCCGCCGATAAAGGCAGTGTGGTTAGTTGTGTGACCATAGGGCTGAAAAAATCAAATGGGTTTAAGTCTATTTTGATGAGGGTGCTGTTCTCTATGGCAAAAAAACTGACCGGCACACAAAGGAGGAAAAATACTAATAAAGTGATGATACGGCGCATAAGGTTTATGGGCTATATTATTTTTTTGTTGAGGCGGTCGCGCAAGGCTTTACCCGCTTTGAAATGCGGCACATATTTTGCGGGCACTGCCACTTGGTCGCCTGTGCGGGGATTGCGCCCCATCCGTGCTTTGCGATGGCGCACGGTGAAAGTGCCGAAATTACGCAACTCCACCCGCCGCCCTTGCTCTAAAGCGCCGCTGACTTCTTCTAATATGCGCCTGACAAGTTTCTCCACATCGCTTTGATAGAGATGCGGATAATATTCTGCGAGACGCGTAATGAGCTCTGATTTAATCATAATCATTTATGTCCTTCTAGGGGAAGGTTAGAACCCGAAGGGCGGGGGCGTCAAGCGACAATTCAAGTTAATTAGTCGTCTTTATCTGTGTGCCCAGTAGAATCGGGGGCAGAATCGGGTGCTTCTACTTTATCTTCTGCTTTATCTTCTGCTTTATCTTTCGCCTTATTTTTTGTGCCATCTTTAGGAGAGTCTTTTGCTTTATCTTTTGCTTTATCTTTCGCTTTATCTTTTGCTTTATCTTTCGCTTTATCTTTTGAGGCGCTTTTAGTGACACTCTTGGTGACGCTTTTCAAAGCGGTGCCTAAAATATCCCCCAGAGATGCCCCACTATCGGACGAGCCATATTGTGCCACCGCCTCTTTTTCTTCTACCATTTCAAGGGCTTTAATCGATAAACCAATGCGGCGGTCGCGTTTTTGGATATTGGTGACCATCGCATCAACCTTATCGCCTTTGTTGAAACGTTCTGGGCGTTGGTCTTCGCGGTCTATGGATAAATCATTGCGCTTTATAAAGGCACTGATATCGCCATCACCGACCGAGACTTCAAGACCAGCATCTTTGACATCAAGCACTTCGCAAGTGACGCGGTCGCCACGTTTGAGATTTGCCAATGAAAGGAAAGGGTCGCCATCAACTTGTTTGATACCAAGACTGACACGCTCTTTCGCTTCATCAATATCAAGCACTACGGCTTCCACCGCGTCGCCTTTTTTGTGTTTGGCAAGCGCCTCTTCCCCTGAAAGTTCCCAATCAATATCTGAGATATGCACCATGCCATCTATGTCATCTTCCATACCGACAAACAGACCGAACTCGGTGATGTTTTTCACTTCGCCTTTAATGCGCGTGCCCGATGGATATTTAGCGGCAAATTGCGCCCATGGGTTCTGCGTACATTGTTTAATGCCAAGCGAGATACGCCTTTTTTCTTGGTCTATTTCTAGCACCATGACTTCTACTTCTTGCGAGGTAGAAACAATCTTGCTTGGATGCACATTCTTTTTAACCCAGCTCATCTCTGAGACATGGACGAGACCTTCTACACCATTTGCCAGTTCCACAAACGCCCCATAATCAGTGACATTGGTGATACGACCTTGCGTCTTGCCCTCAAGCGGATAAAGTGCCGCCACATCTTGCCATGGGTCTTCTTCCAATTGCTTAATGCCAAGACTGATGCGTTGGGTTTCAGAATTTATCTTAATCACTTGCACCTTTACAGTATTGCCAACGGTCAGCGCCTCTGAAGGGTGATTGATGCGCCGCCATGCAATATCTGTCACATGTAAGAGACCATCAACACCGCCTAAATCAACAAAAGCACCATAATCTGTGATGTTTTTAATAACACCCTCTACGACTTGACCTTCAATAAGGTTTTGCACAATCTCGCTACGCGCTTCGGCACGCGTTTCTTCCAATATAGAACGGCGCGACACAACGATATTGCCACGACGCTTATCTATTTTCAAAATCTGAAATGGTTGGCGCAAATTCATCAAAGGTGTGATGTCGCGAATAGGGCGGATGTCAACCTGACTGCCCGGTAAAAAAGCGGTCGCCCCATCTAAATCAACTGTGAAACCCCCTTTGACGCGTCCAAAGATTGCCCCTTCAACGCGTTCATCGGCATCAAAAGATTTTTGCAGACGATCCCAACTCTCTTCACGCCGTGCCTTGTCGCGCGATAAAACCGCCTCGCCCATAGCATTTTCAATATGTTCTAAATAAACCTCAACCTCATCACCTGTGGCAATGCTGAGGGTTTGCCCCGTCGCCGCAAATTCTTTTATGGCAATACGACCTTCCGTCTTTAAGCCGACATCGACAATCACAAAATCATTCTCTATCGCGGTAACCCGCCCTTTAATCACACTGCCTTCTAAAGTGCGTTCGCTTCCAAAACTTTCCTCTAATAGATTAGCAAAATCATCTTGGGTCGGGTTCATGCCCGATGCAGTATTCGTTTCTGACACTAGTATATTCTCATTTCAATTATGCCAACTCGTCTTGGTGAGCGGTCTTCCCGCAATCATAGCAGGCAGTTCAATTAGACACGCGCTGTTCTAATGCTTCTTTAATGTTTCAGCAATAAAAACCCGTGCCGCACAAATCGCCCCTTCTATAGACAAATCTGAACTATCTAGCAAGTAGGCATCTGGGGACTGCCGTAAAGGCGCAGTTTTCCGCGTTTTATCCTGTAAATCACGCGCATTAACTTCCGCCAGCACCGCCGCAAATGTAATGCCAGAAGCAGGAGGTAGGGTGGGAGAGCGGTTTTCTAGTTCGGTAAAGCGTCGCTGTGCCCGCACTTTAGCACTGGCAGTGATGAAAAGTTTGGCATCGGCATCAGGGCAAACCACCGTGCCAATATCACGCCCATCTAATATCGCCCCGACTTTTTGGTGCGGCGGGGTGCGGGCAAAATCGCGCTGCACATCAAGAATCGCCGCCCGCACTTCTGGCAAGGGCGCGACCATCGCTGCCGCCGCCCCTATCTCTTGGGTGCGGATAGCATCGGCGAGTGTATCCAGCGCCTCTAAATTGTTGAGTAATTGGGCGACCCCTGCCAGGGCATCGGCAACATTATCGGGCGCGCCTTGTGCCGCCAGCACATAATAAGCCGTGCCCCTGTAAAGAGCGCCTGTATCTAAATAGGCATAATCATAATGTGCCGCTAACGCGCGCGCAATGGTGCCTTTGCCTGAAGCGGCGGGTCCATCTATGGCAATTATAAAGGGGGCTACATTGGGTGATTTGTTAGACAAAGCGCACTCCCAACTTTGCCATATCAGATGTGAAATCAGGATAACTTGTGGCAATCATTGTGGCATCATCAATCTGCACAGGGTTTTGTGCCACCAGACCCAATACCAAAAATGCCATAGCGATGCGGTGGTCGTGATGGGTTGCGACCATTGCCCCCCCTTTTATGTTATTTTTCTCTGGCGCTCCAAAAATACGCAAATCATCTTTATGGTTGCTTTGTGTTGCCACACCATTGGCGTTAAGCCCAGCAATGATTGCCGCGAGGCGATCGCTTTCTTTGACCCGCAATTCCGCTAGACCCTGCATATAGGTTTCGCCTTGGGCATGGGCGGCAGCAATAGCGAGAGCGGGATATTCATCAATCATAGCGGCGGCGGCATCGGCGCCTATGGTGATGCCATGCAAAGGGGAATGGCGCACACGTATATCGCCCACCCGCTCTCCTGCTTGCTGGCGGGGATTGGTGATGTCTATCGTGGCGCCCATTTTTTGTAGAATACGCATTAAACCATCACGATGCGGGTTGAGCATCATATTTTCCAGCACAATATCAGAGTGCGGCACAAGCAAAGCCGCCACCATAGCAAATGCCGCCGATGAGGGATCACCAGCGATTTGTAAAGGGTCGGCGTGGGTTGGGAAGGGGGCTATCAATTGCGGGTGCCCTTGTAGGGTGATGATATGGTGCTCTTCTTCTATGCGGGTCTCTATAGCGGCACCGAATAAGCGCAACATATTTTCGCTATGGTCACGCGTTGGGTGGGCTTCACGAATAATGGTTGTGCCTGCCGCCCCTAGCCCCGCCAATAAAATCGCCGCCTTAACTTGCGCCGAGGCTTGGGGGGGGGTGTAGTCTAGCGGTAATAGTTGCGGTGGCGGGGTCAAGCGTAAGGGCAGTGTAATTTCTTTATGGGAGGACTCTATCATCACGCCCATTTGTGCTAGGGGGTCGGTGATGCGTTGCATCGGGCGCGCGGATAAAGATATATCGCCCGTAAAACGCGCCGCCACGCCGACGCCACTTAATAAGCCCATCATCAGGCGCACCCCTGTACCCGCATTGCCAAAATCTAAATCTTGCTGGGGGGCGCTGAGACCAGATGTGCCTTGCCCGATAACCACCCAGCACTTATTCTCATCTTCATAGGTGATAGAGGCCCCGCAAGATTTAAGGGCTTGTGCGGTTGCCAGCACATCTGCGCCCTGCAATAGCCCATGAATATGGGTTGTGCCATGTGCCAGCGCTGCCAGCATCAAAGCCCGATGCGACTGCGACTTATCGCCGGGCAAACGAATAT
>VSKX01083267.1_pt1 | contig 15421 bp, 13 predicted proteins | sample 4799481 | NCBI WGS metagenome assembly VSKX01 (sample SAMN12179537, study PRJNA552185) | sponge metagenome | biome: deep-sea hydrothermal plumes; feature: spots directly above weak diffusing fluid; material: sea water; isolation source: sponge from the Swan site of a hydrothermal vent ...
CAGGGGTGGGGCCAGACTGTGCCCCAGGCATGCCTGCCAAGGCTTTCCCCACGTAATGGTCTATGTCAATCTGCTGGAAGACGACAGGATCGGTGGAGGGATCAAAAGTAGCAGGGGGTGGTCTGGCCCATTTTCTCTTATACTGTGTACCACCACCCTGAGTAGTGATAGTGGGAGTAACTTCAATAATATCTTCCGTATCCATGGACTCCAGTAAGGCAAGCTCGTCCTCAAACGTCGAGGGAAGGGCTTCAGAATAGTCTTCATTCTTGGTTCTCTTGGCTGCAGGGCCTTGGGCCCCGTTAGAAGCACTGTGTTTAGGTGCTTGGGACATGCTGGCCGGCTAAGTTGTTTTTATGGTCACTTCTCCCCTTTTTGTACAACGATCCATACCTATATTTTGTACTTTCACATGTAGTAATAGTCTAAAACACTAATATAAACCCAATCAATTATGCACAGTCACTTTTCCTATTCCAATACGTAAACAGTTATCTTTCAAGTACTTGCCATAGAGTTCCTTATGAGCAATGAACTTTCCCTTGCCCCAGGGCCTTCCCTGCCGCCCCTCTTCCTGTATCCGACCAGCTGTCACCTCCGGAGTGCTGTCGTGGTACTTGATGACCTCCTCGTAATGTGTCTCCTCGTCGTCCTGGTTCTCAAGACGAACGGTAATGGAGGCTCGGAACGGCCATTTCAGATGTTCGTCAAACTCTCCCCTGAGAAGACTGAGGAAGACGGACATGTGAGTGCCTTTGCCAGTTCCGTTACCGTACACGTCGACACACAGGAGCATCTTGTAGCCCTGAGGGTGCGTGTAGAAGGCCGCAGGACTCCATCCCATGTCCTTGCGTTTGAGTCGGCCCTCGAAATCATCCAGAGTGAAGATAATCGGAGCTATGGTGGAGTGCTCTTGGAGGGCTTGAATCGCCCTCTTGTTAGTATCTTGCTTGTTCTTAAAACGTGTCAGATCGACTTGCAACTTGTTAATATCTGCTGATTGCTTTTGGAGCAATTCTTTAAATTCTTCCGATTGTTTCTCCATCGATTCCTTTAATCCCTGGTTTTCTTCGGTCAGTTTGACAACAGTCCCCGAGATATCGGCGAGAGCGTTCTGTTGGTGAGTGGCCATGAGTTTGGCGTGCTGAGTGACATTGTCTTGAATGTGAGCATCCATTTCGGCAGATCTTAGCTGCAGGGTGCAACCAGCGTACGCAAACGGACACTTCAAGGCTGCGTTAGGACAATCGTTCTCCAGATGATGCTGGATGTCACGTTTTTCCGGATACAAGCCACAGTGGTTGGGGCAGGGGATCGGTCGTCGTGGACACATAGGCCAATGGTTTACGGTGACGTCATGACAGGTGGACTGAAAGGTGTTGCAGTACTCACACACGTACGGGCGAAAGAGACACGAGGCTTCGTGATTGACAATGTCCTTCCTGGTGAAAAGCTCTTCACAGTGAGTACACTTGACTTCTTGATGTTCACAGCCGCTTTGCCGAGCATCGAGGGTAGGATTCTCATTAAGATGCTTCATTAGCTCGCCTAGTTCGCCCACCCATTCACAGCCCTTGGCTTGATGCTTGCATTTCACTTTGTAGCTCATCAAGGATCGTTTCAGTCGCTTATCGGGGAATATTTTGTACTCAGAGTCGTTGCATAACGGACAAGGGGCACTGTTGTTCTTTATTCTCGAGATACAGCTCTTGCAGAAGTTTGAGCCGCAGCAAGTAGCTTGATGGGGCTCACACAAGACTTGCAAACACACAGAGCATTCGTACTGAAGCTCAGTGGGTGGATTAACGAACTCGACTTCGAAGCCACCTTCTAGAGGCTGTCTTCGAGTAGCGGGGTCTAGCGGACTAGCACTACTGTCTTCTTCCAATTCCTTTTCTTTGACTTTAGCATCACTAACATGACTAAAATCTTCAGTACACTGCGCCATTTTGTTCAGTCCTCCTCTTTGGGAAATAAGCCACACCCACGTACACGTCTGCCACACCCATTCTAAAAGTTTCACGCATGCGCATAAGATGTAAGACAATTACGTACAGCAGGAGATACCGTAGTAGAATTGCGTGCAGCTAGCTAAACTTCTCTGGCTAACTTGGAGAGATGTCGATTGGAGGAGATAGTGGTACTGATCCTCAAAAATTAGAGGGCAGGAAAGATGAAGAATCCAAGCCAAGAGAGTTTTTCTGGGACAGTGTGTCTCTGTATGTTGTTGGCGTCATCATTGCTCTCTCTGCAATTGATGTTATTACTGAATTTATCCGTGGAAGTGCTGTGTCTTGTTTCTCTCTGCCTAATCAGACTCTAACTGAAGCCCAGGGAAACTACATTAATAGCTTCTGTTCCGCTAGCTTGCCATCAGCCGAATACTTCCCCGTGTTTATTGTCGTGCATGCTATTCTTATTGCTATTCCTCACTATCTGTGGCTAAATCACTATGGCGGAAATTTTGAGTTCTTTTTCGCTCAAGTCAAAGAGATGGATCGCACAAAAAGTAAAGTAACAGGAGAATACTCGGAGAAAAATCGCACTATTATCCAGCAACTTACTTCTGCATTCACAGCGTACAAGCAAAACTGGATGTTCATTTTGTACGTTCTCAAGCTAATAGTGCAGCTTGTCATCACTCTCGCTGGATTTATAGCCGCTATCGTAGCATTTACCGACTTTAAACAGACATTTATGTGCCCGAGAGATAACAACACAGCTGATCCGTTTTGGCCGCTGGATACTCAAGTTGGTTGTGTCTTCACTTCCTTACGACTGTTCGCTGCTATTCACATTGCTGATGTTATTCTCTTGGCACTCCTCACCGTCTCCTTTGTCTGGTCACTCGTCTGGTGTGCCAGTACCCACCCAACAGAGCTCTCCTCCACAAGCGCTGCACTGTTCTGCTTCCAATCATCTATGGCTCCAGAGCATTACGTGCCTAACTTCCCACTAAAAGGATGCCTGTATCCCATTAAGAAGTGTATGGGAAATGTGTTTCCTTCGGCGTCAATGGTTGGTCGTGGTCCACGAATCCAGACAAATCTCGACTTTCTTGTCCTGAAACTATTCAGAACAGATAGCGGTTTAGGGTACATATTTAGAGACATGCAGATTTTGGAGAAGATACGACACTACAATGACGATGACCAAAGAAGGACGAATCTTCACAAGAGACAACAACAGGCAAAGACATTCGGAGATGGAGGTATGATTATATTTATGATACTGCAAATTAAGGCTGGTTTATAATACGACGCTAGCGTCAAAACGTTGACGTTACACTGGATTAGAACATTATTCTAATCGAGCGTTTCCTGACGTTTGACGCTACGTCGGGTCTAGCGTCATATTATAAACCAGCCTTAATGCACTGATTGTGATTGTATAGGTTCTCTCGATCTCTCCAACGAGGCCCTCAGTCACTGGACCGTTACTCGTACACACCTGAGCCATCAGAGGAGAGATTCAATTGGCCAGACACAACTGCTGTACCGGGAGGAAGGAAGACAAACTCTCTCAAGAAGCTTAAGAAAGTGTTTAAGAGGAAGAAGGCAATGAGCGTCAGTCAATCAGGTGAGTAAAGTGCTACACTGGTAGCAAGTGCAGTGTCTTTGTACTCTATTACATCAGTTACTGACGTATTGCAATACAAATCAGTCATTCTTGGAACAAAGAGACAATTCGCAGCTTGTAACAATGAATTGTTTACTGCCTGCTTATAATTAGTACAATTATCAATGATAATTATTATCATTTCCGTATGCAGATTTGAACGAGGTGATGGCTCAAGCATATCACATTCAGTCACTGCCCAGTTTCTCAGAGAGTGGCTCTACCTCACCCTCTACTCCAAACACAGAGATCCCAGAGACCACTCTCTTTGGCTCAGGGGGAATTCCTCTCACCCCCACCCACTCACTGTACGGCCGTAGTCACAGAGGGTCCACCATGAGTCGTGTGACCTTTCTCCTGTCGCAGTTCAGTCTGGGAGTTGACCTCACTCCTTGCTCTTTGGAAAAGCTCGGTATTGTTCCGGCACGATCACTCTCGAAGGGAAAATTTGGCTCAACTTTCTCTCTCAAGCATCTCAAGTATCCCTCCTCCTCTGAGCTCTTGCAGCCTGTTTTGATTAGAGGGGTGGTCCCTGGCTCTCCAGCTGCTGTCTCTCAGCAGTTCTTCTCAGGTCAGTCAGTGGGCATGAGCGGGCTATTTCAGTGTCTAACTTTGAGAGCCCATAACTTGGAGAGCCCATAACTTGAGTTTGGAGTGCCCCATTTAAAAACTAAAATGTGCATTCAATAGCTCTCTAACAGCCCCGTTCAGGTGGTGTGTTTAAATTGTATACACCATCACTGTGTGTGTGTGTGTGTGTGTAGGAGATACTATTCATTTTGTGGACAATCATCGCATCAATGTTGACAATATTGACACTGTTCTGGCACGACTCTCTGGAAAAGCAAGTTATGAGCTTGCTATTGTATCAAATACACTGCTATGTTCTTGTGCAGGTTAATTTCTTTATAAAGAAGGGCTATCATCGTCCTCTCTCCAGCACACTGCCTCATCCCCGAGGCCCGTCAGCCGGTGGTCTTGTGAGACTAGTGAGCGGCGTGAAGGATGCAGTCCGAGCCCACTCACACCCCTCACACCCTCACACTTCCCTCCTATTATACCTCACATTAGACGTACAGGAAGACGACCCTCCAGGCTCAGTAAGTGACTGTTGTACTCTATCACTCCTCTCAGTGCATGCATTTTTATACCAGAGGAGGTATCACACAAGCACCAATCAGCGTACTAATTAAAACATTACAATGTCTTTTTGCTTTCTTTTATGAGGCAACAGAGAAAGCAAAGACTGTTGAAATGTCTTGATTGGTACGCAACGCATGCCATACCGCCTCTGTTTTTATACTACCAGTACTGTAATTGGCCTCTATTTTGATTGTAATTGCTTGCCTTTTTTTTTTCCAGGACATGCTCTATCAATGGCCTCGAGGTGGTGAGGAAGAGAGGGTGGTGAGTGTTAGAGGTGTGTTCCTGACTCTAGCAGACCTACTGGGGGAGATGACTGCTTCAAAGAGCTTCTGGTGAGAGGGCCTGTTAGTTCTCTTACATACGTACGTACACTAACTTAAGGTCAACATTGATTTGAGTTGAGCCCAAGAAGTAGACAGAAAGCGGTTCAAACTGCTAACTTTTGAGTTAGAAGACTACAAGACTATTATTTAAGTTGCGGCCAAGTTATAACAAGGGCTCAACTCAAATCCATTGTCCAAATACTGTGCATTGATTTGTGTAGCTCAACTGTCACTGTGGAAGGCCAGTGGTATCATGTTGGCTATAACAAGTATGATCAGGAGCTACTGTTGTTAGCTCTCCCTGCCAGCAAGTGAGTGTGTCTCTCTGTATGTAAATTGCTAACACTACTACCACATTGTTCACAGAGCAAGCCCTTATCAAGTACAGCTACTCCTGGAGAAGATTTCTACCACTGTTGAGTTGTTCTATGGAACTGTATCAAAGTAAGGGGGTTTTTTTTGTTTGTGCGTGTGTGTATTTATCCTCCTTTTCTTTCCAAGTGCCTTTACGACAATGGGCTCACATTGGGCACTAGACCATCTCCTGGCACTCATCTTTGACTCTGTTACTTCACCCACTACTTCTCTCCACCCTCTCCTAACAGCCGTACCGCAACTGAAACTCCCAGTAGACACCAAGGTGAGAGACTGACTATACTAGCTGTACTGTATGATGTACTCGCTATCCCTCCACGCACACACACACGCACATCAATAGGTGCGACTGAGTGTTGTATTGAGTGATCTAGACTGTGCTGATCACAATCAGCGACCGGAAGTACTTCATCAGAGAAGAGCTTTCTTTGTTCTCGGCTCCTGCCTTTTCTATAAAGTATGTGTTTTACCAAGCCTTTGGGAGCCTATAACTGGTGTTCAGAGTGTCTAATTTCAAAACTAGAAGTATAGAAGATCTTTTTAATGGCGTGTTTAGATCTGGGTTTTGTGATCTATCAAATTTCCTCAAAACCAAAGGCTTGCGTTTTTTTCTCAAAATGAGTATGTTGGTGACTACTTTAAAAGCTTATAACTTATGATAGGATTGAAACTAAAATATTAAGCCCTTTGAAATGCCTTTCAAATGATGACCAAAAAAATATGATTGCTAAAATTTTCTGTGTGTGCAGGGAGCCCTGGCATGCAGTCACCTTGGTGAGCAGGACCAGAGAGACATTATTCATCTTGCTAATGCCTATCGCCTGCTTGAGCTAACAGCCTCTGACAGTATCAGTCAAATAGTCATCTGGAAACAAGTAAGTCCTGTGTAAAGTAATCAGGATTTACAGTATTGTATGTCCTCAAACAGGAAGTTTGAGTAATTATTTCTCTTGCTGTATAGATTTTTCTATCTCGGTTAAGAGGAGCTGCAAAGAGTCACACATCCTCTGGTCAGAATAACTTTGCGTTGTTAGTTGGTTTAGAGAATATGTTTGTGTGTCTGCTTATGGAGGCCACTGCTCCGTTCCCCTCTCATGCCCCACCCCCCGTTGACGCCTTGTACGTAGACCGGGCACGCTCCCTCATATTAGAGCTACGCACGCAACACCTACTGGCAGAGTGTGAAGAAAAGTAAGCACAACAGATACACACATACATACATGTACAGACTAAAGTCTATTCGCGTCCTCAGTTTTTGCACTGTATCTTAGTCATACTTAAGTATCATTCTGTTTCTAAAATTTGTAGGATTAGCCAGTCAAAGGATCATTATGTTTTATCTATACTGTGCATTTTACTCCCAGGGACCAGGTGAACGCGAATAGAATTTAGCTAGCTGTACATGGCACTGTGTATATACAGTCCCATACACACGGCAACTTTTTTAGGCCAACTTTGGTGGGCAACAACAATTGCCAACCAAAATTAATTTGCTAAGTGTATTTGAAAAGTTGCCTGTTGCTGTCTCAGGCAACGTCTATTCGCGTTCACCTTGTCCTCCATTTTTGCACTGTATCTCTTAGTATTTCTAGTACCATTCTGTTTCTGATGAAACCTCGCGTCTAACTTCAATTTTTTTGTAGGATTAGCCAGTCAAAATATCACTATGTTTTATCAGTGAGTAACATAGTGTACATTTTACTTCCGGGGACCAGGTGAACGCGAATAGACTTTAGTTACCACTAAAAAAATCTTAATGGTTTCTTGTTTTAACGTAGAATTTCACTGTCTGTTAGTGTATCTTAACTCTATGTTGTCTGCAGCTCCACGTAGAATAATTATACTGCAATTGCTACTATACATCGCTCTATATCTGCATTCCCTTAATACTATATTTTATCTCTCCCCCCAACAGAGGTCTGCCCTCCACTCCCCTCCCCAGTGTATCTACTACTGACGTGGCATTGGCCTCAAAGTTCACTCGTCGCTCGTCCCTCTCCCTTGCCCTTCTACCCCCCACCACTCCATTCAGACATCGCAAGAACTCTGCTCCATCAACATCCTCTAGTCCTGTTCTATCGCATCGCAGTAGTAGTAAAGGAGTTGCTGATAGCTCTGACTCTGATGACCCCAGTCTCCCAAAACCCTCTCCAGCCACTCATCATCGTAGCCTTCTTACTGGCAAGACAAAGAAGAGCTCTTTAGTAGTAGAAGCTCATGTTCCCAAAGGAGTGGTCCCTAGACAACCATACATGTAAGCTAAGGAAATCATTAGACACTGTTAAGCCTGGCTCACAATTATTATAATGCTGGAACTTACATACGTAGACTATCATAGGAAACGCTCGATTAGACCCAGATCCAGCGTTTCCTACACTAGTCTTTAAAGCTCCATGCAGTGTCATAATTATTGTGAAAACGGAGTCCTGATGTATTCTGAGCTGGTCTTCACAAGTCAATTGCTTCTGGTTACCGTATAATCATGCATGTATTTGCATTTACAGGTTAACTTCAGGTGTTGATGATATTTTACTCCACTATGTTCACTATACTCCCGGTCGGGGGGTGCTCTTGTGCCCCGCCCACTCTCAGTCCGGCACAGTGCACTCTGAACTCTTGCACACCTTCCGTGAGACCTGCTTTAGCCTCCGTCAGACATTGTGGGGGTGTGTGGAGGATGGTGTGACGTGTGTGGAGAGTGACTCTGAGTCTGATGACTGGGACAATGATGAAGAGGAGGATATAAAGAAAGAAATGTTGTTACCCTCGTCACCGTTTGCTCCTAGAGTCAGTGATGTAGTGGAACACGGAGTACTCATACAGTGTGGCATACACAACGCCGAGAAGCATAAGAACTCTCCTTTGCTAAACTACTGGGTGGTGGGGTGAGTGTGTGTGTGTGGTCATGGTGTGTTGTCATGGTTCAACCGTACAGACGGTTACTGGGTGAGGGTGTGAACAGAACTGAACTGTATGTCTGCTATCAAGAGAACGTAGCACAAGACACTGTTGAGATGGCCTATAGACTGCTGTTTGGATGGACTGGCTGATGAATTCTTATGTATTCTGTATTTTGTATCATTCTTTTCACTACTCCATTTTCTAACGTACCATGATGTGATAGGGGTGTACTGTTGGTTACATTTCGTTAAAAAAAGAGAAAAATCGGTAGAGGGAGGGGCCGGCTGACCTTATTGACCTATACCTGAAAGGGTTTGTGTTTATATCAGTTTTCACTAATAAAAATGGAGTCTGAAAAGAAGATAATACGGCGAAACAGACGAGGCACGTCAGCCAAGGACATGTACAACTGGCCAGATCAAGACTTTGAGGAAATGGAAACAGTATTAGCAGGTAAACCGGGTGTTTCTTACGCAGCTTACCTACCCAGCTATTACTCGTTTGTTTACAGTGCAACAGTACATTCAGCAGCTGATACGAACAGATTCGTCTCAAGTGGATACCATTCTCGAGCCTCCCCCCAGCCAGGATGAGACAACGTGGAAGTACGAACACCTGAGACAGTTCTGTAACGAGTTAAACGGAGTGGCAGTCAAACTGCAAGAAGACTGTGATCCGAAGGTGTGTACGCAAATGACGGCCACAGAGCAATGGATCTTTCTATGTGCCGCCCACAAAGAGCCTAAAGAGTGCTCCGCCCTCGATTACACTTTACACACACTACACGGTGCTGCCTCGCTTCTCAATAGCAACAAATACTTTCCTAGTCGGGTGGAGGTCAAAGAAAGTTCTGTTCGATGGCTTAGCTCCGTGTCTCGACGAATTTATCGTATTTTCTCTCACGCTTACTTTCATCATCGTGACGTTTTCGATGAGTTTGAGGCTAAGACTCATCTCTGCAGACGATTTACTGGCTACGTAACGAAGTACAACTTGATGTCACGAGACAATTTACTCGTTCCTATCGGCGACCACGACCCTCAAGCAAGCAATGACAACAACGAAAGCACTGCTTAAAACTGTACTCTTGTCATAACTACAGTTTTCATGAACATTGTACAGTAGGTGTTCTTACGTTAGCTTGCAATATTCATTGTTTTATACAATTATTATTATTAATAGTGTAATACACTCTATATAGTCAATTTGAGAATGATTGTAACAAATGATTGATAAAGAAAAAGTGAGTTTTAAATAGTTAGCTAGCTAGTCCAGGTTCTCATCGTTGAAAATGTCGTCAAAACCTGTAGAATATAAATTTTGAACAAACGCATTGACTGGTTATAATATTACATACCATTGAAGAAATTCACATGAACTGCTCTGTCATTCTGAGACATGTCTGTCCCTACAGATGTGCCTCCCTGTGAGTGGTGAGTGTGTGAGTGTGTGACATGTGGTGGTGTGTGGGCCTTGTTTGAGTGTTATTAGGGTACACACACCTCCTCAAAGTTTTCATAGTCCATCCACTGTGCCTCTGATGACTCTTCAGCCTGAGAGGAGCCATAACTAGTGCCATAACCAGGCCCAAACCTGTTTTGTGACATATCCTACTAGTGATTTTGTGCAGTCAGTAAAACCACGCCCACGTAGGCATTGGTGGGCGTGGCAAACACAGACCTAGTATCGCGGGCCATACTAGCACACGATGGATTAGTATGGTCTGCGAGACTAAACACATATTGTAGTGTGGCCCGCGAGACTACATCTAAACCTGCACTGGAGATTTTCCGATCTCTCCACATTAATTTATGTTGAGGGACAGCAGAAAACAGAAGGGTATGCTATAATGTGAGTGTGTAGAGCGACAAAGTACCAACATTGAACTCCTGTGTTACACTCATGTGTGCTCCCTACAAAGGTCATAAGACCCTTCCAGTATCCGGTATAGCCAATCAGCCGATCAGTATAGCCAATCAGCCGATCAGTATACTTTCAGCATAAAAAAACTCCCAAGGGTGACCTGTTACGTAATCAGACATTCAGTAATTCAGTATCCAAGCTTCTAGAAGTTTCGCGGTAGAACATTCTAGAACATTCTTGACCACGTGTTGGCCACCAATATAAGATCACCCGCGTGTCTGTTTCATTTCACATCGTACCAACAAACGTCTCTGAAGTATTAAACTCCATTCTTCAAAAGTGAGCACTGATGGCCATGTTTAAAATAATTATTCTTATGCATGCAATAATAATCGTCCTTAGTATTACGTTTTATTTCCTTTCACAGCTTTACAGTAATGGCTGCCAAAGGACCAGCGATTGGTATCGATCTTGGAACCACGTATTCCTGTGTCGGTGTGTTTCAACATGGCAAAGTCGAAATCATTGCTAATGATCAGGGCAACCGCACCACCCCCAGTTACGTGGCCTTCACCGACTCGGAGAGACTTATTGGAGATGCTGCCAAGAACCAAGTGGCAATGAATCCCACGAATACCGTATTTGATGCTAAGCGTCTCATTGGTCGACGAGGCAATGATCCCACCGTCATCGCCGACAAAAAGCACTGGCCATTCGACATCGTTGAGAAAGAGGGTCGCCCCAAAATCCAAATTGAATACAAGGGAGAAACAAAAGACTTCTTTGCTGAAGAGATCTCTGCCATGGTTCTCACAAAGATGAAGGAAACGGCTGAAGCTTATCTCGGAAAGACCGTTACGGATGCTGTTGTCACTGTGCCTGCTTATTTCAACGACTCGCAACGACAAGCTACGAAAGATGCTGGTGTCATTTCTGGCCTGAACGTTTTGCGTATCATCAACGAGCCTACAGCTGCAGCAATCGCGTACGGACTTGACAAGAAGGTGGGAGAAGAACGAAATGTTTTGATTTTTGATCTTGGCGGTGGAACTTTCGATGTATCCATTCTGACCATTGAAGAGGGAATTTTTGAAGTGAAATCAACTGCCGGTGACACCCATCTTGGTGGGGAGGACTTTGACAATCGTATAGTAGATCACTTTACGAAAGAATTCAAAAGAAAGTTCAAGAAGGACCTTTCTGGCAACAAAAGATCTCTGAGACGATTGAGAACTGCTTGCGAGCGTGCAAAGAGAACTCTATCTTCAATCGCCGAAGCCAGCATCGAGATTGATTCGTTGTTCGAAGGAATCGATTTTTACACCAAGATCACTCGTGCTCGATTTGAGGAACTCTGTGCCGATCAGTTCAGAAGTACTTTGGAGCCTGTCGAGAAAGCTCTCCGTGATTCTAAACTCTCAAAGGGTCAAATCCAAGAAGTTGTTCTGGTCGGTGGCTCAACTCGAATCCCTAAGATCCAAAAACTCCTCCAAGATTTTTTCAATGGGAAGGAGCTGAATAAATCTATCAACCCCGATGAAGCCGTTGCCTATGGTGCTGCTGTGCAGGCTGCCATTCTTAGTGGGGACAAGAGCGAGGAGGTGCAGGACTTGCTTCTACTCGATGTGACTCCACTGTCTCTCGGCATCGAAACTGCTGGTGGAGTAATGACTAATCTAATTAAGCGAAACTCTACAATCCCCAAGAAAGAGTCGAAAACTTTCACCACATACTCCGATAACCAACCCGGCGTGCTTATCCAAGTGTTTGAAGGTGAAAGAGCTATGACTGCAAGCAACAACACCCTCGGAAAGTTTGAACTATCCAACATTCCACCTGCTCCTCGTGGTGTGCCTCAAATTGACGTTACTTTCGATATTGACCGCAACGGTATCTTGAATGTGTCTGCTGTTGACAAGAGCACTGGCCGGGAGAATAAAATCACCATTACCAATGACAAGGGCCGACTCTCGGCTGAAGATATCGAGCGAATGGTCAAAGAGGCAGAGGACTACAAAGCTGAAGATGACAAACAACGTGAGCGTATTGGAGCCAAGAACGCACTCGAAAGCTATGCATTCTCGATGAAGAGCACCATGGATGAAGAGAAAATTAAGGACAAGATAACTGAGGAAGAACGCGAGACCATCAACAGCAAATGCAAAGAAGTCATCGACTGGCTGGACAAAAACCAAACTGCCGAAAAGGAAGAGTTCGAACATCAACAGAAGGAACTCGAACAAGTGTGCAGTCCGATCATCACTAAGCTTTATCAAGCTGGTGGCATGCCTGAGGGTGGTATGCCCGGAGGTATGCCTGGAGGTATGCCCGGTGGATTTGGTGGCCCTGGTGCTACAGGAGATGATAGCAACAGTGGTGGACCTACCATTGAAGAAGTTGATTAAGCAAGAACATTTTGAGAATCTTCTTGTGATTTGACTGTTATTATTAGCTTCTATTATTTATTCTGCAATTTGAAAGCAGTTTCATTTTTGTGCTATAATAATTGTGACAGTTGACAAGTGGTTGTATAATTATCATAAACAGTCAAGTGAAAACATGTTGCACATAAAAATTAATAAAAGCAACAAAAAACTATTCAGTACTGGAGGGTAGCTCATCGAGACTAATGTTAGTGCTGGCTGTAACCCCTGAACCAGCTCTTCCCAGTCTCAGCTCAGCCGTTACAGTCCACTCGTTCAACTCTGGGTCATACGCCTCCACAGAACGCAGGTAATCAGAGCCGTCAAAACCCCCCACAGCATACACCTTACCTCCATACGCAGCCGCTGCAACAGCATCTCGTCTGTACCTCATGGGTGCCACCATGAACCAGACGTTAGTGAGAGGGTCGTACACTTCAACAGAGGAGAGTGGGTCGGAAATTTCGTGACCACCGATCGCATACAGTTTCTCAAACAGGACAGCAACAGCTATACCACCTCTAGCCACATTCATGTCCGGAATGTGAGCCCAGCGATTAGTATGAGGGTCATAGCACTCCACGGACTTCAAGCATGCGTTGCTGTCGCGACCTCCCACTGCAAACAGCTTCCCATTGAGGACTGCTACACCGGCCGTACTGCGTGCACAATTCATCGATGACACGTACGACCACACTCGCATGTCAGGATCATACCTGTGGTAAAGATAATTACAGTTTGTGGTCGTGATAATGATGCAACCCTTCAAGGACTATTAATTTTAGCAATCTTGTGTTGACACTACTCTCACCTTTCTACAGAGCTGAGATAAGACCATCCATCGTGACCGCCCACTGCATACATAGGGCCTGACATCACTCCCACGCCTACGCCGTGTCGGTATGAGCACATGGGAACACACGCTTCCCAACTGCTAGTCAGAGGATTAAAACAATCAACGCTATTCAAAGTCCTGAGTCCGTTTCGACCACCGACAACAAAGATTTTAGAGTTGAGAATAGCACAACCGAATTGCAATCTTTTACAGGACGGTTGTGAGTTTAGCATTAGCGACCATTGATTCCTACGAGCATTAAAGAATTCGACTGTACCTTTGTTGTGGGTAGACTCCATTCCTCCAATGACAAACATAGTTCCCATTGTTCCTTTCCGTGGAGTATCGTTTAGTAGCCCTTTCAGACGCAGTCTCATTTCCGGCACAGAGTGATATATCATAGCATTCGTTATCAAGCTAACACACTGTGGATTGTGTCGAATAATTTCTTTCGTGAAAACTTTCTCGGCTAGAAAACGAGGCTTGAGAAGGGAGAGTCGAATGACGGAAAGCATCTCAAAAGCAAAGGCCTTCCGTATGTAGGGGTCATGATTTAGCCAATAATAAGCAGCTTCAAACACAATTTCCTCGTCAGAGACATTTATATTGTCAGAGGAAAGCAGTTTTTTAGCACGATCAAAACTTAGTGAAGTGAATTCATCGGATTTCACAACTTTGGTGAAATGATCAAATAGGTATTGTTGTGCAGAGTCTGCTAGTACGTTGCAACCGTGTGCTTCGGCAAATGAATATATGCCTAAACAATTAGAGGGATGTAACTGGGCACATAAGAAGTTACAACACACACCAACGACTTCAAACAGCTGTAGAATAGCAGCAGCCTTTAGAAGCGGCTGAACGTTGTCTTCGTTTACCGTAATCTTGGCAGTATAAGCAAAATCTACGAGACTTTTGACAGCTTGCGGGTCCATGTCTGAGAGAGTGACTGTTTCCTGCGTACTTTCCATCATTTTGTTGGTAAACATAGCGCAAAAGTAGTTGCTGCAAGCCGAAAGGACAACCCGGTGTGCATTGACTGTACTGCTCCCTACATTAAGCACAACATCACATAGTTGACAACCTCCAGCTCTTAGAGATGCCATTTGAGAGAGTAATCTGGTTGAGTGGCCTTCAGCAGTGAAGACAAGACCTTCTGCTGTAGTTTCAGTGTGTCCGTTGCGCTCTTCTATACGCGCTTCCATTCGTACATCAGGCTGTGAGCAGCTCAGCTCAGAGTAAGGCGAGCTGGATCTAGACTGTCTTTCGGGTTCCATGGCCATTATATCACCAAGGGCATACGCCCTTGATATCACTTAGCTTCTTTTATTTATTCCGCATACCGCTGCAGAAATGGCCCTTTAATTGCATCGCTAGCTGCAAAGTACGTATCCATAGAGACCGTGAATAAATGCACATGGCCTAAAGTGAGATTGAACTCTGACTGTACACTACATGCAGTAATGGCTTTGTGGTTCCCAGACAGAGTCCACAGGACAGCAAAACAGCAAGATAGCAACTTCAACAATCAAGGACAAAATGCAAAGAGACATCACTTTGCTCAAGCTGGAATTGAGAAGGAATCTGGAGCAACTGGATTTGCATATGGCAGCAACGATACTTATGATAAAAGATTTATGAGAAGTGACAGTTTGAAGGGTCACAAACTTGACAATAAAACGTGAGAAGTATCACCCTATAATAATAAGTTATCTGACAAATTGTTTATAGATCTGCAGAGAGAGTAAAGTTGAAGAAGCAGCAACAGGAAGTTGGTGAGCGGCTTAGTTGTACATAGTGACTATTCTTACGGTACCGTACGACCAGCTCACTTGCTATTCTTATGGCAATGACCTTTGACCTGGAGAGGGTTAAGGCTATGTGCGCGCGTAGCCGGGAGAGGGTTCAGGCAAGGATTGGGTTCGGGGTAGGGATAAAAC
>VSKX01064321.1_pt1 | contig 15351 bp, 9 predicted proteins | sample 4799481 | NCBI WGS metagenome assembly VSKX01 (sample SAMN12179537, study PRJNA552185) | sponge metagenome | biome: deep-sea hydrothermal plumes; feature: spots directly above weak diffusing fluid; material: sea water; isolation source: sponge from the Swan site of a hydrothermal vent ...
AAGACTATCCATGCTGTAAATGCAGCGCCATGGCAGCCAGGTGAGGAGACTCAGACGTTACAAACAGACAGACAGACAGACAGACAGACAGACAGACAGACAAACGGACTACTGTAACCCGCTGGGCGCGGCGCGACCTCGGGTTAACAAGATAATCTCTCACCAATCAAAAGTTAGCTATTTTCATTGTAGGAGAGATTTAAGCAAAATTTACTTCCTGTCACTGCCTGGGCTGGCTCAACTCAAATCAATTTGGCTCTAGTGTGTGCTATTCGTTGGAATGCAGTTACCTGGAAGTGTGCATCATGATCTTGCAATAATAATTATGTTATGACCGTTTGAAGAACGGCATTTTTCCATATTTGTGTGAACAGATGTAGCTACTGTTGTGCATTCGTACGTGTGTAGCTACTGTTGTGCATTCGTACGTGTGTAGAAAATGTGATTTGTTCACTGACTGGCCAGAAGAGGCTCTGCAGGAGATGTGCTTAGTCAGCAAAACAGCTGAGGTAAGTGATCCATCCACCCACCGCATTACTCCTCGTGCACATCACACATACACACCACAGCTACCACACAGGCTCACACACCACACACACTCTCACACACTTGCCATGCATGCACACACATCTACTCCATGCACTCACTCACTCACTCACACGCCCACACCACACGCCCACACACACGCACACATCACAGTATTCGTATGAAGAGGTTGTGGACAGGAACACCAGTGAATCGGAGTTTATTTACATGGCTGTCAAGGTGATTTCAATGAATAGTTTGTTGGCACCGCTTTGTCAATTATTGTAGACCTCTTTAATTGGTAAGCCCCCTCCATGCTAATTACTGGTTTCCGTGTTGGGTATGTTCTTTACCTCATAACTCTTGTTTGTTGATGTGTGCATATTGTACTTGGCTTCACTCAACCACTTCTGCCATCAAACTTTAGAAGAACAAATTAATCTTTTCAGCCAAACCTCACTCAAGAGGAAAAAACAAGCACGTTAATTCTGTATCCTCCCTCCCTCCCTCCTCTGAAGGCATATGCCAAGCAATAGACACGGTGCAACTTGTTTGTTGGGTGCATCCCAGTGCAAATAAGGCTCTAGCTCTGCATTGGCCTTTAGTTACAGTAGACTCCATAGTAACCCAATTTGCATAATCAAAACCTTGGCCAAGATATTTTTTTACGTTTTTAAGGAGTAATTTTTGTCTGGTATATCATCAGTGAAAGCTATGTTTTGACCATGGTAACTGCACCCACACTACATCATCAAAGCTATGGTGTGTGTGTGCGTGTTGTGTGTGTGTGTGCGTGTGTGTGTTACTATGTATTCTGCACACGAGTCCTTGTTTGTTATGGGTGTAGCTGTGCTGATACAGCTGCAGGGTTGCTAGGTGTTGCTATAGACACCAAATGCAGTCAACCATTAACACAACGAGACATGCAGTCTCAGATTATGATGATTGATAGCTTTCACAAGTAAAACCTATCGAGGAAGTTGTGAAAACATGCGATATTTGAGAACAAATCTTGCCCATAGTTGAGTACTGTCGTTAAATATCGAGCTAATTTGTTTCATGTCATCTAGATATGTCTTTGTTTTTTATTGCAATGACAGGGTTTGTTTGGCAATTAGTTACCACTCTAGTTTTGGGATATAGCTGGCCTAGCTCTTCTGTTGAAATAATGACTACAAAACGGAGTATGTGTGTAGTGTTTACACATTTAAAGCTATAGTTACTGTAGCTATTGTTTGTATGTACATACATTTGTTTCTTTGCAACCTACACTTCCATTACACAATAATGTGTTTTGTGGCATGTCCTAATTTGCCGTCAAATTTTCGTATCAAATGTCACAAAGTTGTCCTCTGAGTTTAATTGCATTAGTTAATAACAATCCCCTCGTTAATTATTTCTACCTGTAGTTGTGCATACAGCAGCTGCTAGCATCTGTAATTAGGATGTAAGAAACTTACAACAATTAACTATTTTGAATACAATAGTAAAAATTAATATGCATGTGATGCAGCATTGACGTGTATGATCAGTGATGTTTGTACACAAAATTCCTAACCCCTGATTGTACGCTTATGTACGTTGATCTAAAGATAGCACTCGTTAAAATTGGCCCTGTCAAAACTTAGTCTAATGCACTTTCTTAAAATGTTATTATGATCTTTGGGCATGTCCTGTTTACAAGTGCTCTACGCGCCACACTGTGACTATTGTTCTTTGTTTCCAGTAGACATGACAGCTCCTCGCTGTGCCAAAACTCAAATCCTTACTAGGCCCTCATCTTGTACCACTATCCATTAGTTCGCCTATTTCTCACAGGCGACATGTAGTCTGCAAGTGGTATACTATTTAGCAACCACCGTTGGTGTGTGTGGTTTTTAGTTTTTTTACTGGTTTCTAATTATCAGTTTTTACTTGCATCCCTGTGTTGTATGTGCAGCTGTCTCAAAGTTAAAAGCATATGCTAGTTTGCTTTGATATGGTTAAAACAATTTGCCTCCGATCATTCACTGCTAAGATCAAGGTCCCCTATTAGCCACCAATCAGTGCATTAGTGGTGTAGTAATGCAGCCTGTGTGTCTGCAGATGTATGTATATTATATACCTATAGGGGGGAAATTTTCGTTATTTTCTTTACGGAGAGCCCCAAAACGAAAAATTAACCCACGAAAATCTAGACAGTAGGCTACGATGATGAGATGCATCATACACCGAAAAAAAATGCTTTCAAGGCCTGATAACGAAAATTTAACCCAACGAAAATTTCGTGCTATACGGTATAGACTATCAGAATAGTATGTTCATAGGATGTTCATAGGTACTACTTCACATTTTTGGTGACACATTTTTGCACAGGGTCGTCTGGAAATACTGACATTTGTGGATTTATCACCTAATGATTGCCAGCGGTCAATAGCGGAGCACTCGTTTCTATCCCCAATATCAGTGCCATGTCCACAAATAATACGTTCCAATGCCACGCAAACTGGAGATCGAGTCATTGTCTCGATTGACACTCTCTTTCCATATCAATGCTTTGTGAGTCGTCACGAGAACACACGTACTGTACAATATGTTCATTGAAAATTGTAAACCACCAATCATCTACGCCCAGAGGAGGTACGACACGATACCTCTCATCAGTGTGCCTCGTCAACTGCTAATTAGCAATTTGAATCATGTGAGCAAGTAGTTTTGCAGTGTATGAGGCATGTGATGAGGCCTAATCGAGGTATCGTGTCGTACCTCCTCTGATGTGTATACATGTACTTAAAATTACAAATATTCATCACACTATCACTGTGCAATTTCTATTCTACTTTTGCAAGGTACAGTATACAGGGTTTCACAGAATCTCTGTAGAGCGTAGAGCATTCCTTATGTGTGAAAACTTGTTTAATGTACAAACACTACACAGTGACATCCATATAAGGAACGCTCTATGCTCATCTTCGGTTAGTGATGCGAAGATTTGCAAAACCCTGTAAAACTACAGCAGCACAGTACAGTATTTCACGATTCACACATGTTTTCTTGCAGAACCTGCTCTCTCTGCTTAAGTCCAGTAAAGGTACTGCTCCCATGGTTCTCATTAGTCGAGGTGCTGAGGTTATACGCTACCCTAAGTTTCACCTCAGGAACATCCCTCCTCCCAGATGTTGGAAAGCTATTTTGGAGAAGGCACATTGCACTTTGAAGTGAGTCAATTTGAGGAGCTCTGAATTACCGCGAGATAGTGAATCTGTTCTGGTTGGCATAATTATACTGTTGACTGCTGTATATTGAATTGTGGTTTTAGACTCATGCATGCATATAATCTTTCACTAATTGCTGTTTAGATTGGCTGCATTTTTTGCATCTTTGGCCAATTATGATGCAACTAAAAACAGCACAGCTGTGCTACATTTAGCGTAGAAATAACGAATTCCTTAAAGTGTACAGCACAATGCCTTTAGTATCGTTTAAATGTTTTCTTGAACAAGTTGAGGAAATTAAATTACATTGCGGTATTGTTGCTATGTACATATTTAATCGTGTGTTTTGATAGTAACTACTTTGCGATGATCGTAATATCAAATCATAGCTTGTCGTGTGACAGTTATTTAGAGTCTAAGAAATCGTAAGAAATTGCCCATTAGCTATTGTTTCCACAGGAACAGTATCACTTGATCCTGTCCTGTAATAGATAAACTAGATATAGTGACAGCTAGTATTGAAAAATTATTCCCACAAATTTCCTAATGACCTACCGCAGTGTTAGTGTTTGTTTGAGTATTCAATAGCACTCTCTGAGTGTAGTGTATCTATGTGCCTTTTCGTGTTACAGTAGTGCATAGTTGCTCTTGAGCTATATTCGAGTGAAGTACATGGACGTGTTTTGGTTGAGAACTCTTAACTCCTCTCCATTTAGGAGCTTTTAAAGAAGTCATTTCCAGATTTTTATGATGCTTTAAAATCCATCAAAATTGACAATCTTAATGCATTGTGTTTTTGCTTATGTTTGCCATATTCTATTGTTAACGAGAACACTATGCAGTTCAATTCTGAAGAATACAGTAGCTTGTTGAACGGACTTTTCAATGATGTGCTAGGATAATAGTTCTTTTAAAGGCTATACTGAATGCTCTAATACATGTACTTGACATTCCATTGGGTCTGTAATTAATGGTCTCATTCAGCAGGTCGAGTAGTTTCCTTTAATTGCTTGGACACATTACTGAGTTACTGTATCATTGTGTTACTATGACAGCTCACACATGCAGCATTTGAACTGCTAGGTGTATAATAGGAAAAACACATTAATTCATTCAATGACTGTCCATTTTGTGGGTGATGAAGTCTGGTAAGTGTGTGCTGATGTGGGGAGATAGAGCAGGGCTGTGGTGTTGTCCTCCCGGACGTGATCGAGCCATGCTGTCAGGAATTATCTGCTCGAATACCTTGTTCCTTAGGTAGTGTGCCACTGTACATTTGCATGTATAATTGACTCCACCTGTGTTCAAGCTGTCGTGATTCTATTACTAACGAAGAAAATATTTTCTAAAATGTAATTTAATTGTCCCATAGTTCCTATAGTTTGAAGTTTGTATTTAGACTGTATACAGCTGTCTGGAAAGCCGATAGTGCAGTATCTATTCTGCTGTTCTCATGTATCCTAGCCTCTTCAAAAGGTGCTCATTTACTGTGAGCTGACCACTGGTGTGTGTGGGGGGCAGTCATTATCAAGAGCCTCTCATAACTGAGGCTAGGAGCCTCTTAACACACACTTCTAGTAACCACATTGTTCCATGGCTTCCCATTGAGTCAAATGCCACTTTTGTGTAGCATATGCACTTTGTTTACTGCCTGATAAGTGACCCCTAAAACCACTATGTCCTCAGGGTATCTTTTGCAGCTAGCCGATATTTCCTCCTTTCATTATACTGTGCACTTAGTCTAATGTAGTTCAATTTGTTGCAGAGAGGTGCTTTTATGTCGATACTGCATGACTTTGTTAATTATGGGCTTTTTTTGCAACAAAACAGATAACCGGAGTTTTAGCCAGGCCTCTGTTTGCTGTGTATTTGTTTCCATGGACTCTGTTTAATAACTGAGCGAGTTCCAAGTCACACTTCCTGAATAGAAGTGTTTCTGTGTGTGTATGTGTTGCCATGCATGCACATGCCGGGCCTGTGTTGTTGCTAGGGCCATATTGTGTGCATGTGGTAGCTATCCAGTCTTTCCTGTTAAAGTTCTGAGCTAAGTTAAAGGAATTTTACGTACAAAGATACAAAATTGTGTGCGAATAAAGAGAATTACCACCTGTTTCTAATTAAGTCACCATTGATTGGCATTTCTGATAACTGTTAGGATATTTGTGCACCTTTTGAACAGACATTTGTCTGCCGAGGTCCATTAACGCTTCAAGACTATAGCGTTACAGTATTAGGTCAGTGTATTATAGGAACCACCGACAACCCGAGCCCTGTATAAAGTGTGTACTGGCAATGCTGTGAGTATACGCACATGTGAAAACGTAATGGGAACTGTGTTACATTTGACTTTTAGAATTGGTGCTAAGCTTTGTTATCGATCTCTTGGCTAGCCTGCAAATCTGCACACCTTTACTGTGATGAGTTTTGTGTCATTGGCTACTTATACCTGCCAGGCTATTGGTACATCCTGCTCGTAGCAGCTGACTAAGCTTGGTATGCACTTGAACTAAACTTTAAACTTGCAATCGTAACTCAAATGTACGTAATTATTAGGCAATTATAACGCAAATTTGCATGCGATTAATTGTGTATGTAATTAGTATGATCTATGTACGTACGTACCCATGTGCAGATATCCTGGCAACTGTGTGCTCTCTAGATTGTGTGTAGAGCATCGACAATGGTCTGCCTACAAGCGACTGGTTCTCTGGGATACACTCGACAGCACAGCTGGCTGTTTCCATGCAACGAAGGCGGAGACAAATAAGACGGTTGTGAAACAATTCTCTACGATGAGCTGCGTGGGCAGAAAAACAGACGATGTTTTCAAACTAGAGGACTTTAAGGACTGTTTGCATAACAAGGTGAGTCAGAACAAATACAGCCAAATTAATCATACGACATACAAGTGACATATTTTCACAGGTAGATTTGTTTGCCATTTTGTACATTTTGCTGGTCTAATTAATTTTGTCAATTTGGATAACTTTTACCTTGCATCTAATTATCTGCGAACACGCGACTTTACCCTCATTTGCAGAAATTAATACCCACGAAAAGATGTCATGGTATCTCTATCTTTTTTTTTTTTGTAGTGTCAGTATAGTCCAGGATATTCAAAATTCGGCTCCTCGTACTCAGTACTATTTATGTGCATGTAATCATGTACCTAATGTGTACATAAGTATGACATGTATTTTGCTAGAGTCTGGGATGCATAATATATAGTGAAAGTATACACTCAATACAATGTACTATGTTCGTTGTAGTGTATAGGTGTACTGTGTAGTGTATACGGTGAACTACACTTTGACAAAAAATGAGCAAAAAAGTCGTGCTTTCGAAGTACACTTTGACAAAAGTCTAACTAGTCACAAGAAGCAAAAAAAGTCTAAAAACGAGGTCCAGAACTTTCTAAGTACACTTGACAAAAAAAGTCTAACTACTCACTACTATAGTGTGTACTGTGTAGTGTATAGTGTATACTGTGTAGTGTATATAGTGTGTACTGTGTAGTGTATAGTGTGTATTGTTTAGTGTATACTGTGTACTGTGTAGTGTATAGTGTGTACTGTGTAGTGTACAGTGTGTTGTGTACTTATTATCCAGCGTTTGTGTTTGTTGCTATAGGCACCACTACACGATCTGATCAGACACAGTCACCCGGGACCATGCATTCAGAACTGGAACGGTTCATATAGCAAACACTCAATTCAAAAACCCAATTTTCGTGGTAGGTCCTTATCAACCGCTATCTAGCATTAACAATGAGACATAATGGCTCTAACCATTTACTTTTGTGTGCATTGATTTTTGCCATGTGTCACTGTATGCAACGTTTTACCCAATGTGTATCAATCAGCTCTAGTGTGCCATACTGATCAGCTGTAATGGTAGTGTACGTAATATTGTTATCTTCTCCCTCCACATTCATTGCCCCACCATGCATATAGCATGGACACTGTTGTATTGACTGCGTGCGTACATCTATAACTATAACAAGTTCACAAAGGCTAGGGTATTGTTCTTGTATTGTTTCCAACCGTCAGCGTGTTGTAACTAAGCAGTGAGGTGTATGTTGTGACAATGATGCTATAGCTACCAGATGTAAGTATATGACAAGATAGTGTTAGCCATAACATTTTGTAAATGCTCTATTTATGGCAGTGCTTGCAAGATTTCAACAGAATGTTATTGGTTGAGTAGGCAGATCAAATGATCCTCGGCATAACTTTAATACCTATACAATGGTTTGTATACTGTACATTGTAGGTGATTGTTTATGGTTGTGAGAAGGGAAGTGAACCAGTTAGATCTTCTATGCTGTCATGATACACGCCTAGTGCTAAATGAGCCTTAAAACCACAGCTTTCCTATATGGACTATTACCTAAGAGGGTTTAGCTGCTATGATTTGTACCGACTATATCATTAGTGCATTACTGCTCCATTACTTGGCTGTGGGAAATTGCTTAGCTGTATATAGGGGCCAATTAAGATCACTAGCTTTTAAGTAAACTTCGAGATGCACATATACACAGAACGAACTATATACAATTTGCATGCACCTTGCACTATAAACCTCTGTCAATCCTGAGTACAAGACCTACGTATTGTTTTGTGTACAATATAACTGAACTTGCCCAAACTATAGCTTTGGGAATGGCTCTGTGCTTATTGCTTGTCAGTTGCCTGGAGGTGATGGCACGATGCATTGTTTATCTGATATGGCTCCCTATTTCTCCAACAAGCTCTTTGATAGTTTACCCACAGTGGCTTCGTTCAACATAGCTCTCCCCGTGTAGTAAACACACATGCATGCAGCGTTACTGCATTGCGTGCCAGTTTGTGGCTATGGGATAAGAGCATGTGGTGAGGTAAAATTGGACACTTATGGTAGGAACTCAGTGTGAAGAATAAACAACCATATAGGTAGCCAGCACAGGGGAATGATGCTGTGGTAGTTTATGTCCTGTTTTGGTGCCATAAATTTGCTGGATTGCATGGAACTGGTGTGTCACCGTGTGTATAGCTAGCTCGATCTGCATGCATAGATAATACTGCAAGGATTGAAGTCATAATAATGTGCTATTTTTAGCTGTTGCAAAAAACTCAGGTTTTTGGACACTTATGGACACTTATGGACACTTATCTTACAGAGGTTGCATAATATGTGTTATTGCTCATGCATAATTATAAGCTCCAATTACATGCCTGCACTGGTGGCTGGTATAGATCATAGATACGTAGATACAGGATGTGTGCCTGCATTTCATTGACCACAGAATTGCTTCCTGCATTGAGCTATTTAGAAACAGGAAGTGTTGTTGGTATATCAGCTCCCCCTCTCTCTAGTGGATTCACTCTCCTGCAACACTCTCTCTGCATAGTAAACTTGCTCTTTTCTGTTGTCTGCTGGTCAGTCAATAGAAGTAATCTAACTAGCTTTGAGTCAAGTAAAATATAACTATACTATACGATATCCTGCAGTTCCAGAGTGTAAAATATACTTACCAGTAAAAAAAGTAGTACGAAGCTAACGAGTTAAATTTCAAGTCAAAAGAACCGATAAATCTCTATATCCTGCGAAATCGAAATGGCCTGTGAAATTATGATGAATCATTCAGTCGAAGTACCCACTGTTGATGGTCTCTATCATCAAGGTGCATGGGCACAGCCTCTCTCCCCAGAATTGGCCTCCCCAGTGCATGCTTCCTCTCCCCACGGCTCGGTGTACTCCCCTACATCCCCAATGCTGTCACACGCTGGCTCCCCCCCTCATATGGGCTCTTGCTACTCACCCGTGCATTCTCCTCCAATGCATGCAGTGCATTCTCCTCCAATGCATGCAGTGCACTCGCCTCCAATGCATGCAGTGCACTCGCCTCACAGCATCATGACCAACTCACCACCTCCTCTTGATCACACAATCGTCAAGCTCGAGCAACTCTCAGCCTGCGATGAGCTGGGCTATGCTAGAAGCGACAACTCAAGGACCCTCTCCACCCTGCTGAGGAACTCAAACCAGGAGCTGAGTTGTGTTGTGCAAAACTGTCAATTTGGAACCCCAAGAGAAATTCTTGATGGTGAGGATTGCAATTAATAACAGCAAATTGATGTAGAACGAACATGATTTTTCCAAGTGTAAAAAGTGTTTATAGCTGCTATTATTTGAGTATGCCCACGTAATGCATTGAAGCCAATTGGGTGTGTACTTGCAACGTGTTCATAATTCAATTTGAAGTCTGCAATATTGACAACCACCCCTGTTAGGACACATGTTGCGATGTATAGAGTTGGCATGCCATATGATCTAATTAAGTACAATTTGTTATCCACCCAAAGAGGTGGCACTCAGTCGAGACACAGTGGTGGCCAATAACTTAGTGCTAAAAATATTCACAGCACTGTTGCAACTTTATTAAATTCACCACCATGCTTTCTCCTCATGCAGTGTCTCCATATATGGATGATTGCCCTGACCTCCTGGCTATGCATCCCGGTATGAAGCTAGAAGAGCAATCTCCCCCTGCATACAACTCGATGTATCCCAGCCCCCCAGTTTCCGAGCACGAGCTGTCCCCCCATCATTCTCCAGTGCACTGCATCGAGCCTCAGGCTGCACCCGAGGTTACCATGGTACTTGCTGCTAACCAGCCGCACATGCATGCCCAGTATCCCGATTTCCCTACATCAACTGGTACTTCTGAAGTAGTGTCCTTGTCAACGGTCACCACTCTCCCTCTTGAGCATTACCCTCCCTCTCCCGGCGCCATCTTCTCAAACTGTGGACAGCAGATGCAACACAGCGGCTATCAAATGCCCCTGGCCCTTCCTGTTGAGTTCCTGGCCACCGGAAAAGGATGCCTCCCAGCTGATGCTCAGTTCTACGAGGGAGCCACCCCCTTACAGATGGCCATGTCATCTCATCCCACCTTCATCGTACCGCAGATGGCAATGCACCAGCAACAAGGCATACAGCAAAAATCCGAGGAGCAGAGAAAGCCATTTGTCTGCCTCTACCCTGGCTGCACCAAGCGATACCTTAAGCTCTCTCATCTCCAGATGCACATTAGGAAGCACACAGGAGAGAAACCATACGTGTGTGACCATGAAGGCTGTGGAAAGAGATTCTCTCGATCTGACCAACTGCGAAGACATAGCCGCAAGCACTCGGGTATCCGTCCATTCCAATGCGAAGTATGTGAGAGAAAATTTTCCCGATCTGATCATCTCAAAACCCACATGAGGACCCACACCGGAGAGAAGCCACATATCTGTACCTGGCCCAACTGCCCTAAGCGGTTTGCACGCTCCGATGAGCTTGGACGCCACTTGGCCATGCACAGAAGACATCTTGAAAAGAACCGATTCTAAAAACTGTTTATAATCGAGCAAACCATCGACTCACGTAATAAAGCTTGCAATATATCGTACCCGTAACTACTTCCACATTACCCACTGGTATCTACAGAGTTTGTAAGAGTAAGCATATAATATAGTTTTAATTATACCTTTTATACTTATTAGCGAGTAAATAGTTTTAATTTTAAGTAAGTTTTAAAAGTAGCTAATTACGTACGTTGTATTAATTTTATAATTTACTTGTACCTACTATAGAGTAGCTACTATTATAGTATGTAATTATAATTTGCTGTTCATACTACATTAATAATGTTATTTACTTTTACTTTATAGCCACTTATATACTATTGTATGTCCCTTTTGTCCACATTTTTGTCAACAATTTTCAGAAAAAAATATTGAACTTCAAATAAAGTTAACGTGCAGCATGTCGAATAAATAGCATTTCAAATATAGTAAGGCATACGTTTAATCATTTACATGTTGACCCAACAACCTGTAATTTGATAAGCATGGGTTGAAAATTGGTTCTCATAATACTTCATGTACTGAAGTTGTTAGTGGCTGATCAGAGACTATCAACCATAGAGCTGCATCCTCACAAACAGCCATAATTGTTGTGTTGACAGCTAGAGGCTTCCAAATCTTCTAAATGCAGCTCAAAGTATGGTAGACATAACTGAGTATCACGAAATGTTACCATGCAGCCTCACATGACTGCAGTCCTAGTAACGGAGTATGCATCTTAGTCGGGGCCATACAGACAAGTAACTAGAAACTAAAAATGGATTTATGAGATATTAATTTGTACGCTTAGTGGAATTTGTTCCCCTCATTATGTTTTCATTGTGTGTTTTGTTTGAGGCATTGTCAACGGTACTCATAATAATTATAATGAGCCCAATCTCTGGCCAGCTATTCAAGCCAAACACACATGACATGATCTACCCTACCCTAAATTGTCTGCCAATTATGTCTAGGGTGCTAGGTGTGGACGTTGCAATGTTAGCTTTGAGCACTCGGCGAATATGACCAACTGTTTAGGCTATGCCTGTCTTTGTTAAAGTCTGAAGCAACAGATGTATGTATGCATGGCGTTATACAGATGCACGTGTAGCTATGTGTGTGTGTGTGTGGATTTTGTCAAGGGTCTTTGAACATTAGGTGCCTAAGCAAACTGCCATTACTGTATTTACCTAAGAGTGCATTAAGGTTGTTTCCTAGTTGGGCAGACAGGCACTTAGTCACTATGAATATCCTTCGAAGGACATTATGGTCAGCACTTATCAGTGTGTGAGATCACCGCACAGCACAAACAAATGAATGATCAGGTTTCCACTGTGGTGTAATTGTACCTGCTACCATGCATGGCCAGTCAGACACTGACAGCTGCAAGAATCTGACTACAAGACAGTTGAGAGCTCTGTGGCCTATAGTCTACATCCCATTAAAGCCTCAGGCTATTCTGTGTGCATGCATCATGCCTATGACAAAACACGTGTGATTTGCAACTGTGGTGTCAATTGGCTAATGTTTACCACTTACATATTCATAACTTCAGGTGGGGCATTATGCACCTCACCTGCACCATGATTTCCATATTAGCATATGCCTCGGAATAAATTTAGCATATTCTAGACAGAAGTAGCATCAAATTTCACCAAGCATGTGAGGAATCTGTGAATGTGCTAACCATCGGGATCATGGCAGACTGCTATTTTGACTAGGGGATGTAATGCAAAGGTTTTGTTGGCAGGGTGTACAGAGAGCAGTGACAAATGAGGGTGTTGTTTTTAGAATTGGCAAGTCTCTAATGTTAGCTGGTAAATATGGTGAGGTAGCATTGCTGTTTATATCACAGTGAGAATGCACGGACTTGTATGCACACATTGTCGAGCCCTGCCCTTGCACAGAACAGCTACGTAGCTAGCTAGCTAGGGGTTAAACAAATAGTGCACATTCACGCATAGTGTGAGTGCACTTGTGGTTGTCTGATACACAAGTCTGCAGTCGGGCAATTGAGCAAACCACTCGATCGCTTTGTCCACTCCTACACAAACTTTACGAGCACACAAACAAACTCACAGCCTGGCACATGTGCTCCTAATGCACTCTAAAACAATTATGCTGCACAGCCAAGTGGCACAGCAGTCCAACAAGCCATACGGTGTAGGTATGATAGGATCTATGGGGGGTGATTGTGGTCTTAGATAAGGGGGTTATGGGAACGGCTTCGGAGCTAACAACGACTCTCTCTCATCTCTAATGTGGTCAGAGACAGGTGGCATTTTGAATGGTCTTCAACGGTTCACCGCAGGGTTTATGTGAGCTAAACACGGTGTCTATACAACGAGGTATGTAGCTATACAGGCGTTGAATGTGTCTGGATTGTGGGGACTTTTAATGTAAGGAAATGAACAGTGTGGTTCAAACCATCAAGGTTGAGTGCTTCAGAATGTTGTGGTTTCATGCTCAACAGGTGATAATTAACCGGCTTAGTGAACCTTGAAATTGAACTAATGAAGTAAGAGTGGCAAAAACCATTGACCAATTACCACAGTGGATTTGTGTGTGTCTGCCTTTCACCAAAACAAACCCATACCACAATTACAGAATAGGTAATTAGCAAACTGTCCAATTGCAGATTGCTTGTGTGTTCGACATGGTTCAGAGGTGTTCATAATACTATGGTTAACGTCACAAATCAATGTTGTGCAAACTGAACATGCGTATCAAATTGCTATTTTATTGGCAGCTAGTCTTTATTATTATAATACTAGGTAACATGAGCTGTGGGGTGTGAAGGTCCCTAGCGTATCTAGTCAGCCAGCAGCTGTCTTAAGGAAAGGACTAAGGCATGCTGACAATATCGGTTAGGACAACTTTGTGATTTCCCATCGGGCCAACTCTGAGCAGCAGCTGTCTAATTCTATTAACTCGACAATACCCAAATCAACATGTGTGACCATGGCATCTCATATTTCAACAGCAGCATCGATATCAAAATTTAGAACACTGTGTGCATGTGTGTGTATACCACAACATTATTTCCAGGACAGTTTGATTCGTATATAAATTTCTCATTGCTAGATTCAAGGATGGGGCCAAACAAGTACGTGTTATATATAAAACACAAATTGAAGAAGGGACAACAAAGGTACAGTGTTTTGTACTTGAACTGGCTAGGGACAGTAGTGTAGATACTTAGCACTGTATAAATATGTACTGCATGTATAGGATTTTATGGGCTGGGGTTGCATGAGCAAAGTACATATAAAATGCGCATAATTATGCTCTAGCTCTATTATAGCTCTGGGCTGGTTTGTTTTGGGAGCTGCTACATGCATGTGCATGCGCATGTGCATGTCCATTGCATAATGAATACGATTTTGCGTGGGCGGTAAGTACCATTATTGTTCGAATGATCTTTACCAAAATTTTAATGCACAAAAAAATTCAATTGCTGGTTTACAAAACTAGATAATTATAAGCAAACTAGCTGGGCTAGGCTACACACACAGAGTCATAACACGTACAGTGATATAAAAAGGCTTGCTTGTCACTTTTTCTTCATTCCTGCACAATTAAGACAATACGGTTTAGTACTGGCAGTAATGGATTACACACACACACACACACACCTTTTGCTAGTTTCCATCTGTCAAATCTGGACTTTGAGCTAAAACTGGAAAGAAGGATAAGATAAATAACAGCACTGTGCTTGTTGTACGTAACTTACATTTCTATGTCTCGACACCTCGGCTGTAGAGTGGGTAACTGCTGTTCAAAGTGACCTGCGAAGGCCGGGTGTACATAATAATAATTATGTGCAACTTTGTGCAGCATAGGTAATGTTCTAATTACAGAGGTTGCTTGCAATGTAGTTAGAATACAGGTAAACCTTCGATCGATAGTGACACCTCTAAGAGCATGCACCCGGCCTACCTCTGTACAGTACGTACCAGTCCTGCGTGCATTCCTGACAGTACTAAGCTGATGGCTCACTATCTATACTTATCTCTCCTGACAGCAGCACCTTTGAACTCTGAACTCTGAACTAAGATTGTGTCCTAAACTGCTGCTTTAGCATAAATTTACCTCTCAGGAGCAACACGACCACGCCTAGATTTCTGAATGACAGCAGTGTAATATCACCAACATACAGGCACCTCAACAGCCAGAGTACAATGCTAGCTCGGTAATTAACAATTGGAGCATCCCCCCAACGAATATTGATGCCAATTTTTAAGGAAAAATTTAGCAGCTAA
>VSKX01070978.1_pt1 | contig 15317 bp, 12 predicted proteins | sample 4799481 | NCBI WGS metagenome assembly VSKX01 (sample SAMN12179537, study PRJNA552185) | sponge metagenome | biome: deep-sea hydrothermal plumes; feature: spots directly above weak diffusing fluid; material: sea water; isolation source: sponge from the Swan site of a hydrothermal vent ...
CGACTACGCTCAGGGAACTAGCAACTAGCTCTCTGAGCGTAGTCGCCTGTACTGAGCGTAGCCGAAGTGAAGAGCGCGGGAAAATTGAATTGAAGTACAGTCCCAGCTTAAATTGGTAGCCAACCTTATTCTGTAATTTCAGGCTTACGCACTTTAATATGTAGTTCACGCAATTGCTTAGCATCAACAGAAGCGGGTGCATTCGTTAATGGACATTGGGCGCTTTGTGTTTTCGGGAAAGCGATCACATCACGAATAGAGGTGCCACCCGTCATCAACATGACTAAGCGATCTAATCCAATGGCAAGCCCACCCAGAGGAGGACAACCATAGTTGAGTGCGGTTAATAAGAAACCAAATTTCTCTTCGGCTTCTTGCTCATTAATGCCTAAGACTTCAAAGGCAGCTTGTTGCATATCAGGCTTGTGAATACGAATTGAGCCGCCGCCTAATTCTGTGCCGTTGAGTACAATATCGTACGCTCTGGAAAGTATTTGACCAGGGTTGGCCTTAATCGCTGCGATATCATCCGTATCAGCTGCTGTAAAGGGATGATGCAATGCTTGCCAGCGCTTGTTCTTTTCGTCCCATTCAAACATGGGGAAGTCTACTACCCATAAGGGTGCCCAATCGCCTTGTATTAAGCCGCGATCATTGCCGAGCTTAACAATGAGTGCGCCAAGTGCATCATTGACAATGGATGTTTTGTCTGCACCAAAGAAGACAAGATCGCCATCTTCTGCACCAACGCGTTGCATAATATCGAGTGCAACGTCATCAGGGAGGAATTTAAGAATGGGTGATTGTAAGCCTGAAATACCATCAGCGATAGTATTGACCTTGATATAGGCAAGACCTCTTGCACCATAATTACCGACAAATTTGGTATAAACATCAATATCTTTGCGGCTAAGGTCTGTGCCTGAAGGTAAGCGTAGTGCGGCAACACGACTATTATCATCGTTCGCAGGGCCTGAGAAGACTTTGAAGTCTACCGCTTTCATTAAATCGCCGACTTCAACCAATTCTAATGGAATACGCAAGTCAGGTTTATCTGAGCCAAAGCGATGCATCGCTTCTGCATAGGTCATACGTGGAAAAGGCTCAGCAAGATCAACATCAAGCACTTCTTTGAAGAGTTTACGCAGCATGTCTTCCGTCATGCCCATAATGTCTCCTTCGTTGACAAACGACATTTCGATATCAAGCTGAGTAAACTCAGGTTGTCGATCAGCCCGTAGGTCTTCATCACGAAAACAACGGGCGACTTGATAGTAGCGATCCATACCTGACATCATCAATAACTGCTTAAACAGTTGAGGTGATTGCGGTAATGCGTAAAAGCTACCTGCATGAACACGACTAGGCACAAGATAATCTCTTGCACCTTCAGGTGTTGCACGGGTTAATGTGGGGGTTTCTATGTCAAGAAAGCCCTCATCTTCTAAGTAACGACGCATAAAGCGGCTAATATGCGCCCGTTTTTGCATCCGTTGCTGCATTTCAGGGCGGCGTAAGTCAACATAGCGGTATTTAAGACGTATTTCTTCGTTGACATCGCTATCGTCGATTTGGAAGGGAGGCGTGTCAGCAACGCTTAATACTTCAAGACTAAGACCCAGAATTTCAATTTTTCCACTGACCATATTTTCATTGATCGTGCCTTCTGGACGACCACGTACTCGTCCTTTAACACGCAAAATATGCTCATTACGAATGTCTTCCGCTATTTTGAACATGTCAGGATCATCAGGATCGAATACAACTTGTACAAGTCCTTCACGATCACGTAGATCGACAAAAATAACGCCACCATGATCACGACGGCGATTAACCCAACCACAAAGGGTGACTTCTTGCTCTAATAATGTTTCATCAACTGCACCACAATAATGGCTACGCATAATAACAACCCCGACTTTTTACGGCTTTTCCAAAGAGGGCAGAATGGTAAGCCTTGCTCGTTGATTTCGCAAGTTTTGACAGGGTTATTGTCTGATTATTTCGGGCGCTGGTCGTTGTTTTGGTCGTCGTTATTTTTTTTATTTAATATTTTTGAAATTTTTTCGCGGGAGAAATTGGGTTTTGCGTTAAAAAGTATTTCACGCAGACTGGTATTATCAACTTTAGCCATTTCTTCTATTTTGTCACCTGGCATAACAACGCCTAGCGACATGACAAATTTTAAGGCATCTTCAACATCAATATCGAGTTTCTTCACTTCACTTTCAGGAAGCATAAGAATAAAGCCAGAGGTGGGGTTAGGTGTGGTGGGAACAAAAACGGTAATCAGTTCTTTCCCTGTGACTTCATTGAAGGAATCCATGGCTTTGCCTGTTTGGAATGCCATTGTCCATGTGCCTTTGCGTGGATATTCGATGAGTAGCACTTGACGGAATGAGTTTTTTTCTTGGGATAGGAGGGTGTGAGTAACCTGCTTAACAGCGGAGTAAATGGAGCGAACCAGTGGAATTTGGTTCAGTAAGTCCTCACCAACACTCATCATTCGGTGACCAACAATGTTGGTGACAATAAAACCTGTGCTGATGACAATAATGGTACTAATAATAATTCCAACCCCTGGTAAATAAAAACCAAGCAGTTGTTCAGGACGTAAATCGTAAGGTAATAAGAGTAAGCTTTGGTCAAGTAGATTGACCATCAACTTAATGGCAAAAATAGTAATGCCTAAAGGAACCCATACCAGTATACCCGCCATAATAATGCGTTTGATATTCAATGGTTTTGTTAGAGGGTGGGACATTAAGATTAACCTTTTTTAGTAGGGGGTGATGTAGTGCTGTCTTTACTTTTAACAGCGGTCGGTTGGCTGTCTTTTTTAGTAATGTTTTTTTGTTTGTCTTGTTTCTTAAAGTCTGTTTCATACCACCCTGAACCACTGAGGCGAAAGGCTGCTGCGCTAACTTTTTTGCGTAACGTTGGTTTTTGACACGCTGGGCAGTCAGTAAGGGGTGCTGCGCTTATTTTTTGTATCGTTTCTAGTTCATGATTGCATGAGGTACATTGATAATCATAAATAGGCATATTGAAGATTCCGCTAAAATTACAGGTACGCTAATATAAGCACTTTGTACTAAAAAACAAGTTTGACTGTTTGATTTATGAACATTATACAGTTATTTTATGCTCTCTGTGGAGTAATTTGTCAGGGCAAGTATAGTCTCTATTGGAAAGAAGTGTTCACACTACTTTTTCTTCAATACATTGATTATTTTCTGCTAGGATGGGAATTTTTCTGATGATGTGATTACGCATGAAAAATGTTTTAGTTACAGGTTGTTCAAGTGGTATTGGTTATTGTGTAGCGAAAGGGTTAAAAGAACGCGGTTATAAGGTCTTTGCAACAGCACGCAAAACTGAAGATATTACGCGCTTAGAGTCGGAAGGGTTGACAGTAATAGAATTAGACTACGCGAACTCTGAAAGTGTTAATGATTGTGTCAATGAATTGATGTTACGCACTAATAATGAAATCTATGCTGTCTTTAATAATGGTGGTTATGGTCAAGTGGGAGCGGTTGAAGACTTGAGTCGTGAGGTATTAGAGCAACAATTTGCGACGAATGTGTTTGGCTGGATTGAACTGACGAATCGCCTTATTCCATTAATGCGTCACAAAGGTGAAGGGCGTATTATTTTCAATAGCTCGGTACTGGGTTTGATTGCGTTGCCTTATCGTGGTGCATATAACGCGACTAAATATGCGATTGAAGGCTTTGCAGATACGTTACGTTTGGAGTTGCGTAATACGGATATTGAGGTGTCACTGATTGAACCAGGGCCAATAGAAAGTAATTTTAGGAAAAACTCACTGCTTAAAATGCAGCAAAATATAGCGGTTGAATCAAGCTTTCATCGTGATAATTATAAACGTGAGTTAGCAAGACTAGAAAAAGTGGGTCATGCTGTACCGTTTACGTTACCCCCTGAAGCGGTGCTGAAAAAAGTGATTCATGCATTAGAAAATACTACACCCAAAGCGCACTATTATGTGACGTTCCCTACTTATTTATTTGGATACTTAAAGCGCCTATTACCTGCTAAATGGCTAGATAAGGCACTTGTTATCGCTTCAGGAAAAAATACATGATTGAATATCTCTTTTTTAATAGTGAAATTAGTAAGCAATTTATTGCCATTCTTGAACAAAAAGGTGTTGCATGGGAAGAAAAAAAAGAAGACGTTCAGGAATCGATTTGCATTAATGTCTCTGAAGATATTGGTGATGCGTTGTGGGATGAGTTGGATACGATTTATGATGATTTAAGCGATAAAGATCAATTATTGCTTGAAACAGCGTTAGCGGATGATGAGGATGATGACCAGCTTAATGCCGCAGGTATTTATATTCAGTTAAAAGATGGTAGCCAAACCATTGCAAAAATTAATCCTGATGTAATGAATCGCATGTTAAGTGTGATTGATATGGAAGAATTCAATGACTTTATTGAGGCTATTGTAAGTAGCGTCGAAAAACCTGATGATAGTGCTATTTGCCAGAAAAAATAAGAAAGATTGACATCTTTCACCGTTTACTCGCTATGCTCAGTGCGTTTGGCACTCTGAGCATCGTCGAAGGGCGCGTAAATATCTACAAAGATGCAGCGATTATAAAAACTTGCTATCCTAGCTATCTCTACAGGCTAGTGGTTGCAGGATACCACCCGTTTGTACGATAAACCCTCCTATATAGTTATTATATAACACGCTTATCAGGAAAAAAGCAGTGACTGATTATAAAAAAACGCTGAATCTACCAGCGACAGATTTCCCTATGCGCGGTAATCTGGCTCAACGTGAACCTACCATGCTGAAAGCATGGGATACAGTGGGTCTCTACGAAAAACTACGGGAGCATTGTGCAGGTCGTCCGACCTTTATTTTGCATGATGGCCCGCCTTACGCGAATGGTAATATTCACATTGGTCATGCAGTCAACAAAATCCTGAAAGATATTATTATGAAAAGCAAAACCTTAAGTGGTTTTGATACGCCTTATATTCCTGGTTGGGATTGTCATGGCTTGCCAATTGAATTAAAAGTAGAAAAGAAGGTTGGCAAAGTAGGGAATAAAGTCGATGCTTTTAAGTTTCGTGAACTGTGTCGCAAATATGCCTATTCACAAATCAAACTACAAATAGCCGATTTTAAACGTTTGGGTGTGTTAGGTGACTGGGAAAATCCTTACCGTACGATGGATTTCCAAACCGAAGCCGATATTGTACGCTCATTGGGGCGTATTGTTGAAAATGGGCATTTGCGTAAAGGCGAAAAGCCTGTGCATTGGTGTCCTGATTGTGGCTCGGCTTTAGCTGAGGCAGAGGTTGAATATCAAGATAAGACCTCGTTTGCCATTGATGTGCGTTTTAGAGTGGTTGATGAAGCCGATTTATTAGCCCGTTGTGCAGAGGCGGCAGGTGAGGGTGAGGTATCCGTTGTTATCTGGACAACTACGCCATGGACATTGCCAGCGAATCAAGCAGTTGCGTTAAATGAAGCTTTAGATTACGTGGTGCTACAGTTGGATACTGAACGGCTTATTATGGCTGAAGCACTTTATGCTGAGGTATTGGAACGTGCAGGGATTACAGAGCATCGTATTTTGGCGCATTTCAAAGGTGAATTGTTGGAAGGATTGCAATTAAAGCATCCTTTTTATGCGCGCAATGTCCCCGTGATTCTGGGTGAGCATGTAACAGTGGATTCAGGTACGGGAGCAGTGCATACCGCGCCAGGGCATGGTCAGGAAGATTTTGTGGTTGGACAGCAATATGGCTTACCTGTGGATAATCCTGTTGCCGCTAATGGTTGTTTCTTACCAAGTACAGAGTTGTTTGCAGGCGAGTTTGTGCATAAGTCAAATCCACATGTGATTGAGGTGCTAAAGCAACATAATGCCTTACTGCATGACACTACGTTTGAGCATAGCTATCCGCATTGTTGGCGGCATAAAAAGCCATTGATCTTTCGTGCTACCCCGCAGTGGTTTGTGAGTATGGATAAAACAGGGCTGCGTGAGCAGGTCTTATCCTCGATTAAACAAGTTGAATGGTTGCCTGATTGGGGAGAGGCGCGACTTCGTACTATGGTGGAAAATAGCCCTGACTGGTGTATCTCACGTCAGCGTACATGGGGTGTACCGATCACGGTTTTTGTGCATAAGGAAACAGGTGAATTACATCCTGATACCGCACGTATTTTTGCCGAAGCGAGTGAGAAGATTGAGCAAGAAGGGGTTGATGCATGGTTTCGCTTGAAGCCTGAAGAGGTGATTGGTGATGATGCAAAGGATTATGACAAGGTAAACGACACCTTAGACGTTTGGTTTGATTCAGGAGTGACACATGCCTCTGTGGTTGATCGCCGTTCAGAATTGACCTTCCCTGCTGATCTTTATTTGGAAGGTTCTGATCAGCATCGTGGTTGGTTTCAATCGTCCTTAAAAACATCAATAGCAATGCGCGGTGTACCGCCGTATAAAGCAGTATTGACGCATGGTTTTACCGTTGATGGTAAAGGCGAAAAAATGTCCAAGTCAAAAGGCAATGTGATTGCTCCTGACAGCATCAATAAAAAATTAGGCGCAGATATTCTACGTTTGTGGACAGCGTCTAGTGACTATAGTCGCGAGATGACGGTTTCTGATGAAATTATTCGTCGTGCAGCGGATGGCTATCGACGTATTCGTAATACCACCCGTTATTTATTGGCGAATCTCAGTGATTTTGATCCTGCAACCGATAGTGTGCCACATGATGAGATGCTGCCTTTGGATCGTTGGGCAGTATCACAAGCAGCAAAGACACAAGAGAAAGTATTAGCCGCTTATGATAGTTACCAATTCCATTTGGTTTATCAAGAGCTATTGCGTTTTTGTAGTGTTGATATGAGCAGTTTATTTCTTGATATTACCAAAGATCGTCAATACACCATGCCTGCAACCAGTGCAGCACGGCGTTCAGCGCAAACCGCTTCATTTCATATTTTGCAAGCGATGATTCGTTGGTTTGCGCCTATTTTGACCTTCACCGCAGAGGAGGTTTGGCAGCATGTACCTGGCGAAAAAACTGAATTTGTCTTAATGTCACAATGGTATGACCAACTCGTTAAACTAGATGATACTGCTGTTATTACGGATACTGATTGGCAGCATATTTTTGTGGTGCGTGAAGCATTGTTAAAACAGCTTGAAGTGTTGCGTAAGAATGATGAAATTGGTTCAGCACTGGATGCTGATGTGACGATTTATTGCCACGGTGAACGTTATACCTCATTGGTTAAACTGGATGATGAATTACGTTTTGTCATGATGACTTCTGAAGTGACCTTGGTTGAAACAGATGTAGAGCCTGCTAATGCTGTAGCTATTGCTAACGAAGCAATGCTGTGGATAGGTGCAGTGGCTGGAAAAAATGAGAAATGTGTGCGTTGTTGGCATCATCGTGATGATGTTGGGAGTAATGATGCTCATCCAGAATTATGTAGTCGTTGTGTCGATAATGTAGAGGGTGAAGGTGAGGTGCGCCACTATGCTTAGATGGACATGGGTGACGGTGGTTATTATCTTTTTGGATCAGTTTACCAAATGGATGGCAGTTGCTAACTTAGAAGAGAAGATTGCGGTATCTATTACTTCTTTTTTGAATATGACTTTGCATTATAACGAAGGCGCAGCGTTTAGTTTTCTTGCTTCACAAGGCGGTTGGCAACGTTGGTTTTTTACCATTTTGACGATTGTGGTTAGTTTGTTTATTTTGAATTGGTTACGCATTTTGACTAAGCAGGATAAATGGACAGCTATTGGGCTTTCTTTGGTGCTGGGTGGTGCGATTGGTAACCTGATTGATCGTATGTTAATGGGTAAAGTCACTGATTTTATTGCAGTGCATTTCCCTATGCCTTTTGTGACACCTGATTATCATTTTGCTATTTTTAATATAGCCGATATGGGAATTACGTTAGGTGCCATGCTGCTTATTTTCATTAGCCTGTTTGGCTTGGAAGATATGGGCGAGAAAAAGACGACCCGATCTGCTGAAAATACGTTGTAGTTTAGTTATAAATGTTCAGATAGTGACGTTCATTTTTACGAATCTAGGAAGCCATGTGGATTATCTGACTCTCTATAAAAATACCTCATAGAGTGGGAGAAAAATGTCTCCCAATCTATTTCTTAATAGTAAATAATCCAATAATAAGAGTAACCCCTTTCAATGAAGTTAACCCCAAGAACTATTCTTACTCCGCGCCCTAAAATGACGCTTGCTGTCCCTGAAGGTATGTCACGTGTTGAGTTTTTTAATAGTCCCGCTAATTTAAAAAATCTAGCCGAAGAAAATGGCTTGTTTCGTACACCTGAAGATTTGTTGATGTATCGCAAATTGGTTGGACATAGTGCTGAATTTGATACCTCTATTATTCTTGATACATCGCGTCGTATCCTTGATCCATTAGGTCGTCCTGTGCGACGTGATCAAATGAAGCGTAAGCAGAAAAAAGTATGGTCGCAAATGACACAAATTGTGTGTGACTATATGTTTGATAAATACCCTGATCCAGCAAAGCATTTGGTGCTTTGTGGTGAGGCGAGTTTGGATTCGACGTGGCCTTTGAATAAGCCCGGTGTGCCCAGTATTCGTATGATTCATAATCATTTTATTGTTTTTCCAAAAGCTGAACTAGCGGCTTCTGATGTGGCTGATCCGCATGATACTAATTTGACCGATAGTGGACATAATACGTTATTTTTAAGACAATTAAGCGCTATTTATCATGAGTTTCTGGATGTGTTGGATTTGCAGATTTTAAAGCTTATTCCATCAGAACACTGTGCGTTATCGGTTACAGGTTACCCGCAAGGTTTACCGAGTTGGGAAGTACAAGGTGGACGACAAAAACTGAAAGATCAGTATTTTTGGCATGAATATGAACAAGTTTTACGAGGCTTTTTAGATTTTTATCAAACGTTCTTTTCACTCGTGGCAACAGGTGAGGAACGTGTGCCTGAGGATGCGAATTTCCCCTCACAAATTAATGATGTGTTACTTGGCAATAATCGTTTTTTACGGGTGGCGCGTGATTTGCGTGAAAGAGTGATTCAAGATCCGAAGTTTGCTAATGAGATTCGCTGGCGACCTGCTTATAAGCAAATTCTTTATCGCGATGATAAGGGACGCTTAATTGTGACTATTTCACAAAACTCGGTGGGTAATGCGATTACTGAATTATTAGGTATTGTGGTTGACCGTATTGAAGATCCTAAAGCCTATGCGGAAATAGAACCTGGTTTAGTGGGACGTTTATTGGAAGTGAGGGAACGATTGGCAGAAGCGAATTTAGGTGAGTCACTTTCAGCACCAGGATGGATGAATGGTGAATATATACCCAGACCATTATGATTTTTTTTCATAATTGAATAATAGTTAACGTTTTTTCTTATTATCTGAGTACTTTACGCTATTTTATTCATAATAGGTTCGTTTTGAGGAATGTATGATGTTAAATGCTTACCTTAATTAAAGTTGAATGAACGAGTAATAGAATGAATAGATTAGACTTTGCTGAGGCAAGACATCTTGTTTCTAGAACGGGCATTGGTGTTGAATGGAAAAGTGTCAATGCACTGGTTGGCATGACAATGCCAGTAGCGGTTGAAACTATTGTTCGTAATCGTCATGGTCAACCGCCGCCTTTTAGAGCAATGCAACCATGGCGGCATATGTCTGTTTTACGTAAAAATATGCGTCGTCAGCAACAGTTGATAAAGACAGTCAATAATGAGCGTATCGCATTACAAATATGGTGGACAAATCACTTACTCCGTACACCGTCACCTTTTTTAGAGAGAATGACCTTATTTTGGCATAACATGTTTCCATCAACGATGGGCGTTGTGATGTCAGGTGATTTAGTTTATCGACAAAATCTGATGTTGCGTAAATATGCACTGGGTAATTTTCGTAATTTATTACATGCTGTTGCTAAAGATCCTGCGATGTTGATTTATCTTAATGGTAATGAGAATGTTAAAGGTGCGCCCAATGAAAATTTTGCGCGTGAGGCACTAGAGTTATTTACGATAGGTCAGGGTTATGGACAAAAAGATGTGCATGACTCCGCACGTGCATTTACAGGGTGGTCGGTGAATGATCAGAATGGGCGCTTTATTTATCAGCCTAAGCAGCATGACTTTGGTATGAAAACCATCTTGGGGCGTTCGGGTAAGCATACGGGGGAGGCTGCGCTGAGTATTATGTTGGAACAACCACGTACGGCAGAAAAACTGGCAAAGCGTATGTGGCATGAGTTTGTTAGTATTGCTAACCCTAATCCTCAAGTGATTAAGCGTTGGGCAAATGTTTTTATACATTCGCGTTACAATATTGAAACACTGGTTAAAACCGTACTGATGAGTGATGAGTTTTGGGCAGCTACGAATCGTGGTGGATTGATTAAGTCGCCAATTGATCTAGTGATTGGAACGTTGAGAACATTGCCTTATGCGGCTTCTCGCAACGATCTTCCTCATCAATTAAAACTTTTAGGGCAAGCGCTATTTGAACAACCTAGTGTAAAAGGCTGGATGGGGGCTGAAGAGTGGATGAACCCTCAAACGTTGTTGTTGCGCGGTAATATTTTAAGAAATTTTGCACGGGGTAATTTAGGTAATCGTAAAAGTGGTGTAGAGCAAGCGTTACCTAATATAAGTAGGCAGGAAATGACCTCATGGTTATTAGCTATTCCTGCCTTAAAAGCACCACCCGAAAAAAGAGGCAAGCAGCGTTTTGTACGTGCATTAGTTTTAGATCCTGCTTATCAGGTTCTATGAGAATCAGGGGGATATTTGATGAATCGTCGTAAATTTTTACAGTTTGCAAGTTTAGCAACGGCAGGTGGTTTTTTACCTGAGATGAGCATTGCTAATAGCATTAATACTACTAATCCTAGCAGCAATGACATGAAGCAGCATAAAATTGTTGTACTGTTGCATCTCAAAGGTGCTAATGATGGTTTTAGTTCACTGGTTCATAATGATGATGCTGATTATTATCGTAAGTTGCGTCCTGCTGTCACATTACCAGAACACACTTTGATTAAGCTTAATGATCAGGTCGCTATGCATCCACAATTGGGTAAGTTAGAAAACTTATGGAAAGATAATGACATGGCATGGATAGAGGGGGTTGGTTACAAAAATACTATTCTTTCACATCCTAGGTCATTGGAAGTATGGGAAAATGCCTCGCCTTCTACGAGAGGGGTAGGTTGGTTATCTCATGTGTTACCACGTTATAAGAAAGGCTTACATGGCATTGCTATTGATCAAGGTATTGGCAGTGGAACTGTTTTAGCGGGGAGTAAGATGAATGCTGTTACGATGAATACGCCACAAGAGTTTTTGAAATTAGCCAGAAGCTTAGAGGATGTGCAGCTCAATCATCGTAATCCAGCTATTGCTCATGTAAGTAAGGTGCAACATCAAACCTATGAAATGGGGCGACAAATTGCGACAAAGCTAGGCTCTCATCCTCGTGCTGTTGCGGGTCGTTTTACTGGGGGAGGTGTTGGACGTAGTTTGCAGTCAGTAGCACAAATGATACTCAGTGGTGTTGATGCTCCTGTTTATAAAGTTACACAGACAGGATTCGATACACATTCTGCACAAGTCATAAGGCAGAGTAATGCGCTTTATGAATTAGCGGATGGGCTTGCGGCATTTGCAACAGCAATGAAGCATGGCGGGATGTGGGATAATGTTGTAGTTGTTACTTACTCAGAGTTTGGACGGCGCATAAAAGAAAACAAAAGTGCAGGAACGGATCATGGTACGGCATCAGCACAGATGGTTTTTGGTGGGCAAGTGAAGGGGGGGCTTTATGGTAAACGTCCAGACTTGAGTCGTTTGGATGGTAATGATAATGTTTATTATACCACTGATTTTAGAGCTATTTATGCTGAATTGGCGAGTCGTTGGTGGAGACAGCCAACACAGTGGCAAAAATATGGTACTTTAGGATTTCTTGCTTAAAAGCCAGTCTTATGAGTATTGTTGAGCAATACTCATAAGGCTCGAAAATATTATATTATTTGCTTAGTGTTTAATACGTCCTACATTTAGGCTGATATCTTTCATCACTGAGTCCCCAGCGATGTTCAAGTGGTGCATGGGGATCAGATACAACCTTGCCAGCCTCCATCTTTTCGCGTAATTCACGCAATGAAAAATAGTAATCTTCACCAAGACTTAGTTGTACAGGGCAAAAATCATTGAGCCATTTTGTTTGTAGCGGTGGAGGTGTATCTTCTTTGAAAAGCGTTGCGGCCATAACTTGTGGTCTAGATCGCGAGTCCTTCGCCCAACTTTGATCAAGGTGGGTTTTAAGCGAAGAGAAGAAGGCTTTTAAACGCTTATCGCGACCAGGTGTTGAATAGTTGTCGTATTCAGCACGTGTCATACATTGACGACCATTTTGACGGATTTTTTGTAAGTGCCAGAGCGCATCATAGACGTAGACGGCACGGTCATTAGCTGACATACAAAGGGCGATGAGTAGGCGGAAGGTTTTTTCTGATATTTTCTCGGGGCGTTTACCTAGTCGTCTAGCCATGATATCGGTGAAGGTTACATAGTTATAGTTAACGTCAGCGGCAATTCTGTATTGTTCATCGTTATAATCAGGCTGTCTTCTGGCTGGTTTTAAGATATTTTTGGGTTGAATAAAGCGTCTATAACCATCACCTTTGTGTTTTTTATCTTCAGGAAGATAAAAAGGATAAGAGCTTATGCGTGATAAAAATCGTGGTGCTTTTGGTGTTGTTGATGACATAACTTCAGCAACACCCGTTTCAGTTATATTGACTATTTGATAAGAATGCGTACCTGGAGCAACATAAACATCGCCAGGTTTTAGCGCGTTAAGTGCAATAGGGTAAGTGTCATGTCGTAGAGATTTAGTGCTGGTCATATCAGCAACATAATCCATAAACTTTCTCACCCGTTGTGGTTCTGTTAATTTGTCCCAGTTGCGCATTTTATTGCTAATAATGCGCCCTCTTTTATGGGAGTTATGAATGACAAAAGGGAGTTTTGCTTCATAAGCAAAGATGAGGCGCATGGCATAAACAGCATCTGCACAATCATTTTCAAATTTATAATAAATGGGTTTTTCAGGATCCATGAAAATTTCTTCGGTCCAGTTCTGTTGCACCCATTGTTGATATTTTTCTTCCCATTCGGCATCCCAGCTACTTTCTGCTTTCCATACGTCTGCATGGGAGAGGGAGGTGATAAATAACAGGAAGACTAAAGAGAAGAGTCTTAAAAACATCTTAGTATTGCCCTTTTGATGGTAATGGTAAATTGAGTTTCGCAATGATTTAGCAATGATCCAGCTTAGAGAGGGTTGGTGAGGGTTAAGTTCCTTCATTGTTCATCTAAATTTGTGGTTGATGTATCGTGCTATGACTACGCTATTATTTGAGTCATTGCGAAAGAGCAGGTGTTGGCTTTGACTATTGATATGCTTCTTTCTAGTGCCAATTACAACTTTTTTCTAGATCAACCTGTTTACGCTATTATTTATTAACGCGTGTTGCTTGCTACTCATAGAAAGTGTGTACGAAGGGGTAAAAGGCAGAAGAGAGCGAAAAGCATGAGTCAGAAGTATTATTTCTGCCTCATACGTTTTCGCATTGTTAATGCAAATAAATAATGTAATTAATTAACGGTTTTGCATATAGCGTTGTAGTGCTGAGCGTGTGTCAGGAGTAACAACACCATTGATCGGGCCACGGTAAAAACCTTTTGCTTTTAGCTTACGCTGAAGAGCATGTACGTTAACATTGTTGCCTGCGTTTGCACCTGCACCGCCTTTACAAGAGTATTTGTGCGTATGGTTACGATTGTTATACTTATGTGTGTGCTTGATGCTTTTTGTACACTGAGGAACGGCTGGGTGAGAATGTGTGTATCTGTTCCCAGCTTGACCACGTCCTTTACAACCATATTTGTGGTTGTGTGATGAGGCACCATTTGGATGTGTGTGAGTGATTGAATTGGTGCAACCAGGAATGGCAGGATGGCTGTGGCTATTAGGGTTAGAAACAGCTGCTACTGGTTCTGGTGCTGGTGCTGGTGCTGCTTCTACTGGAGCATTTTGCACTTGTTGGCCGCTACCTGCAACTTGTGATCCGCCACTACCTCCACCATTAACTTGTTGTTGACTACAACCTGTTGCAAATAACCCTACTAAGGCAAAAGATGCAATCGAGAGCTTAGATGTTATGTTCATATAATTTAGTCCTTTGATTTTGACGAGATAAATAAATTTTCTGTTCTGTTATTTAAAGGTAAGTGGCTTACTCAAATTTGGTTTAGAATTATACGGTAAAATAGTCTATATGATTTATTTTACCCTATCTACTTCTAGAACCATTTTCTAAGGTTTTGCCTATCACTACGATGCAAAGCGCTTATGGCAGTGCTTAAGAACTTCTGATTAAGTCGTAAGAAATTATTTATCAAAGATACAGTTGCCCATCTTCTTTTTAAGAGTTTCTTTATTCATTGCACTATCAAAAGTAATGATCTTGTTCATTTCAACGATAAGTCCTATGACTTGGAGAGGAGAAATTTCTTAATGGATCAAGCTTAAACATTTTTGTTGGTTATGGGAAGCGCTTATTATAAAAAAACAACACTAATTTATGGTGAATTAAGTGTTTTTTGGTTGATGATCTGTTTTTTTTCATTAATAAACAGTTGTTTGCTTTGAGAAATGAGGTGTTTTTTAGTGTAGTATATTAGATACACGGTGGTATAAGAAGGCGCTTATATTTGGTTGTTTTTTTATCCCATAAGGCTTACCACCTATTGGTTAAAAAACAACAAACAGCACTTATTTTACACGCATTCCTGCTGTTGCACCTTTATCAGCTGAGAGTAGAAAAATTTCTTCACCAGAACCAGCGGCAAGCACCATGCCTTCTGATACACCAAAACGCATTTTTCGTGGTGCTAAATTTGCAACGGCTACGGTATATTTTCCAATAAGTTCGTCAGGTGTGTAAGCTGCTTTAATGCCAGCAAAGACTTGTCGTGATTCACCACCTATATCTAATGTTAGCTGTAATAATTTATCAGCCCCCGCTACTTCTTTTGCATCGATTATTTTGGCAATGCGGAGATCTACTTTTGCAAAGTCATCAAAGTTGATGGTTGTTGATATTTTTTCTATCGTTGATTTGTCTTTATTGCTTTTTTTAGGTTGTTTACGTTGGTTTTTATTTGCTTCTTC
>VSKX01080138.1_pt1 | contig 15317 bp, 19 predicted proteins | sample 4799481 | NCBI WGS metagenome assembly VSKX01 (sample SAMN12179537, study PRJNA552185) | sponge metagenome | biome: deep-sea hydrothermal plumes; feature: spots directly above weak diffusing fluid; material: sea water; isolation source: sponge from the Swan site of a hydrothermal vent ...
ATGCCACTATAATTATCGTTTTTACCTGAGTACTAGTCTGGCAAGGTTCTCCAGACTACCTATAGCTGAAGGAAGACTGGTCAACCGGTTGTCATGAGCCTGGGAAGGTAAACAACACACCAATATTACATTATATAGCTCTTTTAAAGGACCCTCTCGCCAAGGGACGCTATATTAAATTCCTCTCAACAGGGGACAGCACTTTAGTCACCAAAATTCAATTTCTTACGTATGTGAACCGTAGTGAATTGTATGAATAAGGACAGCCTCTCTATAAAGGACAATCCCAAAGTGTCCTCTACAGTAGTCCAGTAGTATATAAGTATACTCCTCACATCGAGCACATTCAGTGCAGGGAGATGCACATACACACCCACACACACTCCACACACACACATCGAGTACATTCAGTGCAGGGAGATGCACACACACACTCCACACTCCACACACACCCACACACACTCACATCGAGCACATTCAGTGCAGGGAGATGCACACACACACTCCACACACACCCACACACACTCCACACACACTCACACCCACACACACCCTCACACACACACTCACATCGAGCACATTCAGTGCAGGGAGATGCTGTATCTCCTCTGAGAGTTCAGTGAGTTGGTTACCAGCTAGTATCAGTTTAATCAGGTCCACCTGCTCCCACCAGTTGTCCTCCCCTCGACCCCCGGCTGCTCCAAATGATACGCTACTGTCGGCAGGCTGGTCCACGTTCAGCCGCCATACTGACGATGGTACACTCTGAGAGCGTGGAGAACTTGTAAAAGCACACGTAAACTATTGTATTCTATGGTAGTTGGGAAATTTTCGTTGGGTTAAATTTTCGTTATCAGGCCTTGATCAAGGTACGTACATGGTAGCTACGGGGTAGAAATAACAACTCTTGTATTAATTTTAGAATACCTCTAGTGATCTGTTGGAAAGGTTGAGTTGACCGCTCTGTCTGGCTTGCTTGAGAAGTGCCTCTGACACACCGCTACTAGTAGCCACGGTCCTTCGCTGGAACGCAGGGTTGAGCTTCTTGCCACCTGCACGTCCTTTCTTCATCTTCCCTCTCTTCAACAATGTCTGATGTGTTCAAGGGTTGGTTGTGCTAGCGCTCATTGATATGACGATGGGTAATGATCGGCAATCCCTTACCTGCATTTTAAGCTCATGTCAGACGGAATTTTATCTTTTTTTAACGAAAGATTTTGTACAATAAAAATTATGTTTATTTTGTCAAATACATGTAGGTTTATTGATTATTCTTCCGTCTTCCATTCTGACGTACGTGCTGAGCTTCCCTCCCTCTTTCAGAATCAATACACGAGATCCTCTCATCCAACTGCAGGGGAACATACATACAATCAGTACATTGACAACTGGCAGAGAGTGAATACGTTGCAAGTGTTTTTTGAAAACAGGCCAATTTTCAGCCGTTTAGGGCCTCAAACAAAATATTGATCTACTTTCTGAAAGAGCTATCAAAGAGCTACAGAATTCATGTTTTAATTTTGAAAGTAGACACTTTATAAACTCAAGTTATGCATGGCCTCTCAAAAACAGTATCTAAAATCGGAGAAAAACCAAAGGCTAATGCGCAAAGGCATAAATTGGCCGATTTGGCTCCGTAAAAACTTCCTGACCTAAACATACCATCTGAAAGAGCGCTACAAAATGCATGCTTTAATTTTGAAATTGGACACTCTAAACTCAAGTTATGGCCTCTCAAAGACAGTCTCACGTTCCATATCCACCGTAGCCTGTGTGTCTGGCATAACAGATCATGTGACCCGAGCCCTGGAAGGGACAGCACCAGTCGTTTCCATGATTATGACCCACCACAGTCATGTGCACATTCGCTTGAGTGAACAAAATAGACAGTAGCTCTGTGTAAGGAGGGAGGTCAAAATTATTAGTACATGTACAATCAGTTTTCCTGTCTGGGAATAAATACACTATAGTTTTCCAGGGTGTCTGGAGTTGCTACTGGGACCTACCACTTTCACTGCATGGTACTAAATTTAGTAAAATCAGTATTAGGCCATGACAAAATGGCTTTTTTTGCCTTTATTCTCTTTTACTATTCTTAAAAAGTCAGCCTATTATTTCCTGTGTATACATGCAGCACTCACTGTTTGCCTGTGTCTGTGGGCTGACAGTGTCGTTGTTAGTACCACGACAAAGACTCTGGGAATACTCACCCTCATAGTCAGTACTAGAATCATAAAGTATACTTTTCAAGTACAATAGGTTAAGTCACACAGCGATACATTATACACATGAAATGCAAAGGAAACGCACAAATATTGGGAGAATGGCCTCGATCGATCCTCCCTCCCTCACCTTGGTATGTGGAAGAAGGCAATGGCCGGGATGGAGCCATACTTGGCAGTAAGCTGACTGGAAGCATTCACAAGCCTGCAGCAGAGAAGCGGTAAAAGGTTGCTACACACTGACTGGTTCGCAACGCAACATTGGAGCTTGTGCGGCATCAGTAGCATCAGTTAACTACGATTTAAGAAACATAGTTCTATTCCATATTGTGAACCAGTCTAAAGCCTGGTTCACGATATGACAATTGTCTTTCGTTTCGTATGGTATCATAAGCTACCGTCCGATTAGAACATGAGTCTAATCTAGAGAGTTTCGTACGATAGCTTTCAAAACGAGCATTTATCGTCATATCGTGAACCAGGCTCAAAGGCTCACCATTGTATCTGATCATCGTACACCAGTTCTGGATAAGATCCTCCACCACTGTCTAGCATATATAGTATCCAGGAGGGATTCTGAACAGGAGAGAGAGAGAGAGAGGGAGAGCTGAGCCATGCATTGAAACACTTAATCTAACGCAATCTGGAAAGCTTGTTTGCTGCTATTGCTACCTTTGTTTCGCAGATGCTAAACCTTTGCAATTGAGCAAAAAAATACTCGCAAAGGTTCACAAAAGTAAATCACAAGCAAACATAGTAGCAATACGATGTTCCTACCTTCGCTGTTTCAGAGCTGTATATTAAAAGGTAGTAGTTGGTCAGTCCATGAAGGAGAGGCTATAGGAAAGGGGTGTGGTCTGTAGTGTCATGTGATTGTCCTGTGAAACCACTCACCGGCCCAAACTGTGAGTAAGAAAGAGGGAACTTGGTATCAAAACTCAACAGATCTTTTCTGGACCCTCCGGATGAACTCATATCATCTAAAAACAACAAATAATACTGTCATACTGTTATCCATTTACTCTTGTTCTAAAGCCTCGTTCACAATAATAATTATGACGCTGGAGCTTACGTAGCGTCAGTAGCATCAAGCCTGGTCCACAATATGACGCTAGAGCTTACGTAGCATCAGTAGCATCAAGCCTGGTTCACAATATGATGCTGGAGCTTACGTAGCGTCAGTAACATCAAGCCTGGTTCACAATATGACGTTAGAGCTTACGTAGCGTCAGTTACGCACAAATTGTACATGTTCTATTCCAGCGTAGCATCAGCGTTAGCTTCATATTGTGACAGGAAGGCTTAAGTTAACTCAGGGTTTATGCACCTTCATTATAGGAGCGGTGAACGGTGTCACCACATATACAGGTATATTGAGAATGTGACCATGGTAGGCCAGAGCTAGAGCATGGTTCCCGGCTGAAGCAGCTACTACTCCTTTTGCCTTCTGTTCCTGCAAGGGGAAGCATGATTTCAGAGAGTCAGGATGTTACCTATGCAACCGTGAAGCCATTGTGGTGAGCCACACTGGCTAGGTCAACAACTTACTGGAGACAGTAATTCTAACGTGTTTCTGGCTCCTCTCTCCTTGAAGCTGCAGGAGAGTGTGTATGTGTGCGTGTGTGGGGGGGGGGGGGGGGGGGTGGGGGGGGGGGGACGTACCTTCCAGTAGGTAAACAGAACTCTTTCTTGAAGAATATATTCATTCCCAAGAGATCTGAGAACTGAGAGGAGCGCTGTGTACACAATGGTTGTGTGTGTGTGGGCGGTGGTAGAGGGGTGTGAGGTAGGTGTGTGTGTGTGTGTGCGTGTGTGTGTGTGTACTCACCTCCAATGGAGTCTCTTTAACTCCCTTCCTGATAGTGTACGCTGCAGCAGTTACTGCAGGATACTCTAACACAGACCCACTGGCACCGTCTGGAGATAACGGGTTAGGGCCAGCGTCCACCGTGGCCGTGGCCGACGGCACTTGAATAGGAGTTGGCTTAGGCTTTGTCTGACTGCCCTTCTTCTCACTGTCACTTTCCATCCTTCCAGAAATATGTTACAACTGTTTTGCTCCTGTTTTGCTGCAACGTATGGTACGTAGACATTCTGCATTCAGCATTTTGATGAGGAGTGACCCGTACCATACTAGTCTACTGTACCCACGTGGCACCATTGTTAGGCAGCCAAGATAAAACGCAGTGTACTCAGTTACCGACTATATATAGCAGCTATGTCAAGGATCATTATCAAGAACCTGCCTAGTAAAGTCACCGAGAGCAGTATAAGAGAGCAGTTCTCAAACTGTGGGACCGTTACAGACGTCAAACTATTGAAAACACAGCGTGGAGTGTTTCGTCGCTTTGCCTTCGTGGGCTACAGTACTGAGACACAGGCATTAAAAGCAGTCGAGCATTTTAACAAAACCTTTATTAAGGCTTCTAAGATTGAGGTGGAAGTAGCCCAGCCGTATGGTGGGAGTAACTTGGACAGACCGTGGAGTAAGTACTCTAAAGGAAGCTCCGCTTTCGGTAGACATGAAAAAACAGAGGAAAAAGAGCAAAAAAATATCGAAAAGGAGAAAAGAACTATTGAAAAAAAGCCTCAGATTACTGAGAAGTTAGACGGACTTGACAAAGATAGTAATTTTCTCGAGTTTCTGGACGCTCATAAACATTCAGGCAAAGTTTGGGCCGATGGTGACAACAAGGCAGGGGTCAAAGGTCAGCCGACGGAGGAAAGTAATGAGGAAACTGAAGACAGTGACGAAGCAGCTCCACTGAAACAAGCGGTACGTTACTATTATAGATGGGTAGTAATTTTGGCGCTTTCAGTCTGTTTTTATGGTACTAATTTTGGCGATTCGCACCAAATTCATAATTAGAAACGCGGACAAAATGTTTTATTAACACAGACAAAATTTAGCGATAATCACGAAATCGCTAAAATTAGTACCCGTTTTTAATAGTAACAATAAGGTCATGTAGCAGTGAGAAAGCAACAAGCCAGTAAAACTTTACTGGTACAGCTAAAAACTTTAATGCAACAGTTGAATTAATCACCATTCCAATGTCTTTTCCGTCCACTTTGAATATATTCTCTCCTGTATCCTCCACTGTTAATAACTGTGCTGATGTCATCACTTTGATTGCCTGGGGCTTGTTTCGCTGGAGGGGGATAGTGTATTAATTAGTGCTTCAGTCACAGGCGTTGACTCACCCCCCTCCCTCCGCTGGAGGAGGATTCGATACCCCCAGCGGAGGGAGGGGGTAGTGTATTAATTAGTGGTTCAATCACAGGTGTTTACTCACTCCCCTCCCTCCGCTGGGGGAGGATTCGATACCCCCAGGTGATGACGAAAATCCCTGAGAGCCCTGCACGAATCCACCACCACCTCCACCGTACCCCCCACCCCCGCCACCGCCACTGCCACCATAGGGGTCCATAGACTGGTAACTGCCATAACCGCCTCCTGGTCCGGGTGGGGAACAATTGGAGTTAATCTACAGACTTCACAAAATGATTAATCGTGCGACACTCACCACCAAAGCTCATTGTTGACACACACGGCAGGTGTAGCTCTTCTTCCGTGCACTTACTAAATGTCCTCCCCTGCAGCTAGCTAGCTTCTAGTTCTCTGATCTGAACCCAAACTAAAAAAGTAAAAGCTCATTGACGCATGCGCAGTGTGCAGACCACATGGACAGAAGTTTACTAGCAAGTGCGTACTAAAGTAGCAAACTTGAAACTCAACTAGCTACTGAATGCGCAGCAAACCTATAAAACCTGACTAGCAGCTCAGCTCGTACAAGTTTGAATCCTAGAGCAGACATTTTACTCAGTTTTGATTGGCTAGCTCTAACCACTAACATGCCACGAGGAGAAGTGACCACAAGATCTAGGCGCAAGAAAACGACCGTTAGCGTTCCAACTGCCACTGAAGAGCCAAAGAAGAAGAGGGGCCGTGGAAGAGGCAATGCAATGGAGACCAGTGAGAAAACAGTAACAGTTGGTAGTAAGAGAAAACACAAAGCCACTTCAGGTACTATAATTATACTGTACACGTACTTACCCGTACCCAGCTGCATTTGTTAATTTCACAATGTCTATGCCTATGGTACAGCGCTTGCAGAGCCAGAGGAAGTAGTTGCCCCAGTATCAAAGAGACAGAAGGCCACAAGCAGTCGAGCTACCGAAGGTATTAGTTTGTGCAACCATACCTCACTTGCACGTGTTTTCTTACTACTACCTCAGACACGGACAGAGCTGTGTTTGTGAGGAACCCACCAAAACCAGAAAAAGCAGTAGAAGCAACGGAAAAGATCTCTCACCCCTCACACAGACAACAGCCAGGAGAGGTGTGCCCATTGCTAAGATATTAACGTTGTTGTTTTTTATTTAGCACGTATATAAGCGTGTTAATTGGGTAAAAAGCTTTTATTTGTAAAGTATGTCGCTCGTAAATTTCAGGTGATGACGTTCGGACAAGGTGATATTGGACAGCTTGGTCTGGGGGATGATATAGATGAGCGCAAGAAACCTAGTCCAGTGGGTGGAGCTTTAGAGGGGCTGAAAGTGGTCCAAGTGGTATGTGGAGGAATGCACACTGTTGCCCTCACTGACCAGGGAAAGGTGGGTATGTACAGGGGAAAAGTTTGAGAGACAGTTACGAGAATTTATGTTCTTACTTAGTGATTTGATACTCTGTATTGAGGCCACTGTGTAGTGTGAGTGCTGCCTCAACATACAGTCAACTCCCTCAATAACGGACACTCTGGTTACAGTAGCTTTGTCCTCTATCGAGGGAGTTTGTTGTTGTAGTAAGTATGTTGGGCAGCCTCCACCATAGTGAGAGTGTATGCTATTAAAGGCTTAAGAGGGAGTTGCCACGGTATTGCACACTGTACCAGTACTAGCTCATCCTTCACTTGCTCGCCCAGGTGTACACGTGGGGCTGCAACGATGAGGGTGCTTTAGGCAGACCAACAGAAGACGGAGAGGAGTACAGTCCTGGACTAGTGAAAGCCCTGGAGGATGTAGTGGTTGTACAAGTCTCTGCAGGTGACTGTCACACTGTCTCTCTCACGGATTCGGGCATCGTCTACTGCTCTGGCATCTTCAGAGTGAGTCGGTTAGCATACTTACATGCAGTTAAAGCTTGTTGAATGTGTATTCATACCTAACTCTTCTTGAGGGGGTGGCTTAGCACTGCAGCAAAACCCCAAAATTATTATTTTGAGCGATAACATTTTATTTTCTCTAAACCAACTCCTCTTGTATGCGTGTGCAGGACTCCAACGGGCCGTTTGGATTGACCTCTCCCGGTACACCATCCCCCATACCTGTACCTGTTTATACCTCACCCACTAATAAAGCCGTTAAAGTTGTCTCTGGGAGTGACCACGTGGTGGTGCTTACAGCCGACGGTGACTTGTACAGCTTTGGCTGTGCAGAGCAAGGCCAATTAGGACGTGTGCCCGAATGCTTCAGTGCTCGCGGTGGACGCAAAGGTGTACAATATCTACTGGATCCTCAAATGGTGCGATTTCCTAAAACCCGTGCTAAAAGGACGAAATTCTCTGATATTTTCTCTGGCAGTTATACGATGTTTGCTTATAGTCAAACTCATCGTTTGTACGCCTGGGGACTCAATAATTACGGTCAACTTGGAGTAGATGATGTCGACCTGCGATTCATGCCCGAACAGTTACCGAGCGATTGTCTGGAGACATCTGAGGACGTTGATGGCTCAAGATCAGAACTAGAGATAGTTGGGGGGCAGCATCACTCGTTGCTCTGTCATCGTGGCAGTGTGTTTGTGATGGGACGAAGAGAATACGGTCGATTAGGACTGGGAGAAAAGGATCAAACTGAGCCCCTTGTGCCAACCAGACTGCCCTCACTGTCTGATATTACTAGCGTGGCGGCAGGCTCCGTGTGCTCTTTCGCTGTCTCTCGGTCGGGCCAGGTGTATTCCTGGGGAATGGGGACCTCCCTGCAATTAGGGAACGGCAAAGAGGACGATATTTGGAAGCCTACGCTCATTACTGGCAAGAAGATTGAAAACCGGAAAGTGATTTCATCGTCTGCTGGAGGACAACACACAGCACTGCTAGTTAGTCTACCTTACAACCCTTAGAATAGCGCTATAGCTAGGTTTTGATCTTAAATGTCTTGCATCAATGTTGTATAATTATATATACCCTCTGTGTTCTTCAACTCACTCGAACTCTACTACATAGTAGATGTATGCTCAAGTGGGATGGGATTATGACAACCTTGATGAATAGTACATTGAGGGACCATCTTTACCCAGTGTGTTGTCAGAGACAGATCTCATGTTGTAGATTCACAACTTTCAATGCTACATTTGCTAGGAATTGGTTCTAAATGTTCTTGAATGAGTTTAACACAGTCAGTGTGGCCATATATTCGTGCAATGTTAGCAGGCGTGTCGCCAGACTTATCGACCACCAGTTCACAACCAGCCGTCAACAGGCACTGCAGACAATGTACCTGAGAAAACATACAATACAACAAAATAAAACACCAAGCCTCCACAATTGACAATTGAGCGAATGAGCCTAAGTAACAATTTCCACCCATACACCTCTAGTACAAAAACTCACTAGCTATGTACTTGCACACTGAGATGTGTATAAGCACACGTGTACACTAAACTTTTAACACTCCATACAAACTCTAGCTAGTAAACGTCTACAATCCAACCTCTCTTCAGAAAGCCATTATGTCCTTGTTGAGAGGTCAGAGCTTCGTCAGAGATTTTAAATTTTAAATGGCTATAACAGTTTTATTGTTCAATTTGTGATTTTCAGTGTTAGTTTAAAACGGCATGATTTTGACAATTTCACCCACTTACACAATTTCACCCACTTGTAAGTGGGTGAAATTGTACATGTTTTTTTCAAAAATTGGCAGATTTGGTGCCAAAAAAAGTACCGAATGTGAACACATAGTTTTAAAGGCCTATCTGAACGCACAAATTATTTTGAAATTGCTCATTCCCAACTCGTTATAGCTGTTAAATTTTTCCTGCAGCAACAGTTGTTTCGGTTGGGGGGGATGTTACTGTACTGATGCGTGTCAGAACAGCCATGGAATGTTTAACGGAACAGCAGCGATTGTGTACGTGTACGTGTACAGAGTACAATATTGTATATACCTGTCCAGTCTCGCAGGCACAATGAGCAGGGGTCCAGCCATTGTCAGTCTGTGTATTCAGGTCAGCACCAGCTTGAATAAGAACATAGGTACACTTCTTGTGACCGGCTCCACAGGATAAATGCAACGGTGTCCTACCTCCCCACTCCGAGTCAGGCTCACTTGGGTCGAGTCCTTTAGCGAGATGCTCTTCAAGGAGCTCTAAATTACCTGTCGAGGCTGCTTCATGCAGTTCACTCATAGTACACTGACTGTAGTACAGTACAGTATACAGTAGCTAGCTACTTATCTTTACTTGATGATTATTACCAAAAACATTACGTGTCCATTGCACAAGACACACACTGATAATACTAAACTACAGCAAACAAACAAACATTTAGGTGCTCAAATTACTGCTGAGTGAGAGTGTTTTACTGTGACTTGCACACACTAGCTAATGAGCAGAGAATGGAGACGATTATGATGAGCATCACCACAACGCCAGTGGCAGCAAAACAAACGATACACAAAGTGAGCTTCCGGGAGCACCTCTAAACAGAGAAACACACAATCATTGCAAACCAAATCACAGACAAGCTATACCTTATGAGTAACAGCTTTCACCAGTTGTTTGTTACCAGCTTCCACTCGCACTCCAGTACTCTCCACATTGGCCTCAATGTTATCTGCATGACAATACAAGCAAACTTTGAGCCTTGAGCAAACAATAAGAAGTTTAGTGCTCGCTTTTCCTTTGCTTTTGAGAAAAGGATCGTAGATATACGCACGCACACTTACTTACCGATCATGTCTCCCTGTTCGTTCACCATGGAGCCAAGATCTCGGAATATATCGTTGATATCCACAATATCGTGCTGCAAATGATAACACGAATGATACATTAGCGCAACAAAAACATACACACAACTCTAGCCCAAACAAAAACCATCATAATGCACCAAGCAAGGAGCACAACTGTACACAGTAGAATCAGGGAAGGGGGGCAAACATAGAGTTTGTACATCCTAGAGCTACACAATCAGTTCACAGTCAACCTACTTCAAGTTGGTTCATTTCTCTTGCCCTCTGTTCCACCATGAGTGTGTCCTCGTCAGCCATTACCTGAGTCTGGGCCCTATGAGAAGACCTGGAGAGCAGAAGCATGCAATAAAGAATCATACTGTACAAGTAGCACACAGTATAATCGACACTCACACGTCGTGATTCACTAGACTAGCAGTCTCACGGTCACTCTCCGGTAAACTGTTGCCAGAGGAACTCTGAGGAGAAAAAGGGACACACATAATTATGTGGTTAATTCACACAAACAACACGAAAGTTATAGTCCTCGAAACATTTTAGCTATACGGTATATCTCCCATACATAAGCCTAGTTCACGATATGACGATAGATGCTCGTTTCGTAACAGAACGTACGAAACGCTCAGAATCTAATCGGATGGTAGCTTACGATACCATACGAAACGAAGGACTATCGTCATAATTATTGTGAACACAGTAGGCCTGTACTTTTAGCTGTACATAGTGTAGGAGATAATAACAACGTACACTCCTGCTGATTGACACTGTTCGAGCCTTGCTGAGCAGTTCTCTCTCTAGATCAGACGTCCTCTGTGTGTGGTAAATACATATAGTCACACACACACACACACACGGACGTACAAGGAGGTAGCTCACCTGTTGAACATCTTGAAACTTTGAGACTGACGATGAAAAAGTGTTGACCAACCGATCAAATTGCATCTTATCAGCCTGAATTAACATAATGACAAATCATAAGTAAGACAAAACAGCACGATGGCTACTTAACAGTTCAAGACAAAATTACTTACTGGAGATAGTGACCTTGCATTCTGCTTGACTTTTCTAACAGCGCTGTCGGCAATCTTTGCCAGCTGGACTGTATCCGTAGTGAGTGAGATACTGCACAGGATGGACGGTACCGGTACATACGATCAGGGTAATACAGCACAGGATGGACAGTAGCGGTACATACGATCAGGGTAATATAATAACAGCCCTCACATTTCCTGCTTGAGTCCTGAGCTGTCTTGGGACGTGTTTAGCAGACGAACGCGTCTCTCCAGAGTGGTCACTGAGGGGTTAATGAACGCAGGTCATAAAGTATAATTATTATTTTATACGTAGGTGCTACAATGTTGCAGGCATACATACGGTATGAAAAACAATGTGTACATGTGTGGAAGATACATAAAAGGCTCCACTTTGTTCACACCATTCATACGCTACACACACACACACAACACTTACAGTTATTGCAGAAGTGCTGAATGTTTTCTTGAAGCTCCCTCAAGGAGACGTCTGGGGACCGCAGGCCTCCTCTCGAGCCTGCAAATGTCAAAAGCAGGTAAAATAGAACAGAACAATACACAGGTATCAGGTTTACACAGCCCCTGGTCAACCTGATAAACCATCAATCTCATAGAAGGCAACGAGAGCTCTACTGAATTGGTCACTCTAAAGGCACACATACGCTCAAACACTTACTGGGTAACTTTAGTAGTGGAAAGCTTTCAGTCATTATAAATCTTGAGAAACTAGACAAGGAGAAGCAAATAGCCCTCAACTCAACTACTTATCCAGTATAAAGTGTACTTACCTGTGTCACCCAGGTTGGAGAAGTCGTTAAACTCTTGGTAGTTGCTGTAGCGGTCGTTCATACTGTACGTACTTACTAGCTAGCTAGCTAGCTATAGCGGCTTTGCTTTCTTCACAATCGAGATTCACAAACAAAGTGACGTCATAGTTAAATTTATTATCACATGATCGTTGTTGTAACATGATCTGACCGCGCAGCTTGTTTGTTTCTATGGAAACGAATCGCCCACGCACACGGTTGCTATGCGCTTGTTGCACGTTGCTATGCAAACAAGCATGACTAAGAAATGTTATAGCATCGCAAGAAGGCAAACTCCATGGCAACTGCAGCATGCTATAAAAGGATCAGAATTCTCAACAGAAAAAAAATTGCACTGAACTGAAAAAAAAGCAGGTAAAATTGTCTGCAGTTACTTTCTTGATTGTTTGAGTTTCAGATGTATCATTTATTATGCTTTTGCAGAATATTAATCCAAGATGGGATGTAATGCATCAAGAACAGCAGTGGTAGCTCCTTTGCAAGCTCCTTCACAACCACCAGAAGAGGACATTACCTCCTCAAGAATATCTCTGACTGGAAGCAGACGAAGTGTAAAAGTACGACCAAGAAAAACTCAATCCAGCGACACCTTGCAAAGTAGCAGCAGCACTGCTACAGTGTGTTCTCAAGCCGAGTGTGACCCTGACATCACATCATTGGGTTCTCGAAACAGCAGTGCATCCTCTGGCAAGTCCAAAGCAAGTGGTTCGAGCGGTGACAGCGGACTGGGAAAAGACAATAGCATAGACAAATCTGATGAACCTTTAAAGGACAATCCAGACAAACCTTGTTCTGCTTTCGACGATGATTCAGACAACCAATCTATTGGCAACGATGGATCTCAACCGGAAAAACCTCGTCCAAATGGCCAAAAAAGTGTCAAATTTGCTCAAAGGCTAATTGGTGAACTCCCTGATTCTCCGAGCATCCTAAGGAGACCTGCTTCAAGAGGAGGCATGGCTTTTGATGTTGTGGTCGAAGATAATCTATCACCAAGAATGCCACTTTTTAGCAGCAGCACTAAAAGACGAAAAAGGCCCTCTTATCAAGAGCTACAAGAGAAGCAAAGAGTAGCTGAACAAAGGAAAAAGGTGAGTAGGGTAGAATGTTACGCCCATCAACATCCAATTAACACTTATGAATTTGTTCACAGGAACGGGAGCAAATGATTATCGAGAGACTAAAAGCTAAAAAGGAGCGTGATAAACAAGTTCGTGACGCCCTGGACAAATTCGCTGAGATGCAAACGGAGCTTGCAAACATCCAGCAAAAGAAGGAAAAAGTCACAGAGCAAAATCGAGAGGTGTATTTAAGCTCGCTCCGAGACAAGATGCATGAAAAGTCCGAGGAGAAGCGAACTGCCAAGAAATTAGCACCTGCGAATAAGCCACCCAAACCAAACACAGGGAAACAAAACAATACCGTTAACTTACACTGAGTCTTATATGTACGATCACTCATAATTATAAATATTATAGATTTCACTTTTAATTCCGTAGTTTTCTTAAACGATTATTTTTTTATTTTCGTGAACAAAAGCCAACGCATTCCATGGGTATACATGTATACAGATTGAATTGAAGAGCAAGTAAACATCAAGACAACAAGTCCTGTAATGTTTTATGACCAGCGTGTTCATTCTCTTTCATAAGGCTCTTGTAAAATCTAGTATATGCATCTTTTCCTTGCGACGGTAGAGCGGTCATATAGAAGTAGTTGCTCTTTTCACGACATCCAACATTACTCATGAGCTTCTCTTTTGTGTCAGGGTCTAGCAAGTCTACAGCTTCGAGGTGGGGTAGCAGGCTGTTCCAGTTTGAGTATTGAACAAATTGATCACAATGCAGTTTTATGATTTTCTTGATTCGTTGTTCTGCATAAAAAAAAAAGCACTTATCACAGAGCATTGAATTGCAGTGCCTTACCTGATAACTGTATTTCGCTTGTAACTTTAGTATTCTTTTTATCGTGGCCATTTACGGTTGGAGTGAAGCTGAAGGGATAAACATAGTGCTCACTTAAACGTGACAAACTGTGCTTACCTTTTAGTCACGTCTACACTTTTGAAAGAATCGAGAGATACAATATCTGTCTGCAAATAAATACAAACACCATAATACTGGCTATCTCTAATAGCAACCAGGGTTTCATTTAGACATTGACTCAAGGGATGGCCAATTTGGTTTTGGGATGGTGTGGCTGTAGCCGCATGCGGTAGGAGGAACCCTGGGTGAACTTTCAGGGTCTCTGAGATCGCATCTTGTACGATTTAATTAAGGGATGGAAAATGAGCTCCAAGGGATGGCATCTCCAGCCATCCCCAAAATGAAACCCTGCCAATAATCACAGCATGGTATGTACGTACCCCACAGCATGGTTCCACAGCATGGTATGTACGTACCCCACAACATGGTACCACAGCATGGCACCACAGCATGGTATGTACGTGCCCCACAGCATGGTTCCACAGCATGGTATGTAGGTACTCCACAGCATGGTATGTACGTACCCCACAGCATGGTACCACAGCATGGTATGTACGTACCCCACAGCATGGTACCACAGCATGGTATGTACGTACAATGCTACAGGAAACAAGCAACCATCAAAGTGGGCTCCAAAGAATAGTTCATGCACCCAGTAAGTGTAGTTCAAAGTTTAACCAGACAACACCAATACTGTACTCACTCTAATCGGTTCTGACATAGACTTCTTGTCACTCATTCCACTCCCTCTTCTGATGAGAAGAGAATCAGGAGAAGCGATTGGTTGGTCAGACTCTCTCCTATAATATGACGGAGCAGGACTGTCCTTGTCAACTGTTTGATGCACAAAAACACTGTCTTTTTCAAAAGACTCTGTAAAGCTTGCTAATGATCGCTTTTCTGACGAAGTAGGACTTCCTAGAGATTTAGTTTTGACTTTTAAAATTAAAAAGTCTTCTGTTGAATTGTCCTTTGAGTTTAGTTTGACGCGATGAAGTGAATATTCTGTTTCTTCTTCACCAAATGAAGAAATGGCGTTTGACTTCTTTAAAGATCTTCTCCTCTGGGCACAAGAGTCTAGGAGGGTAATGAGGCCATAAGTTATTTCCAACCCATGCACTTAGTTTCATAGGAATTACATTAATTATTAAGCAAAAATCCCTTTTTACATGCAGACTAAGTACTAGCCTCCGCCACAGGCCTCGAGGGAAAGGGAAAGAAGGAGGCCTGCTACAACTTGCATGCGCATGCGCGCCGTTTTTGCATACTTTGTCCGTAAAA
>VSKX01013442.1_pt1 | contig 15307 bp, 11 predicted proteins | sample 4799481 | NCBI WGS metagenome assembly VSKX01 (sample SAMN12179537, study PRJNA552185) | sponge metagenome | biome: deep-sea hydrothermal plumes; feature: spots directly above weak diffusing fluid; material: sea water; isolation source: sponge from the Swan site of a hydrothermal vent ...
GGCGGCTCTATCACCGTTAAAAACACCAGACAAGAAGTTTTCAACAAGGAAACAGCAATTAATTAACAAAACAAACAATTGTAGCATTCCTTCTATGAACTAAAGCACTCAGCTCAGTACCCTAGACTCTAATATGTCACAACCTAAACATACTAAGAGACGCTTTCACATAACTGTCCGCTCAAATTGCCGTGTAGTTGTGAATGTGTTCAAGTGTGCTGCACCGCTTCAAAGTATAGTGCTTACGATAAGCAGTCGAATTTACCAGGACATTAAACTGCATTAATTTTTATGCCATACTGGAGATTATCTCTATACCTAGTAATGTAAAGCATGTCCTATAGCAAAATAAAAATGGGAGGACACGTTCATGAAATGGTTAGAAAATGTCAGGTGTCAGACTGTTATCACAAGAGCACTAAAGGTGGACTTGAGTCACATGCAACACATGTGATACAGACACACACATGCACACTCACGCAGGACTGAAGGTGGATCTAACAGACACACACGTGACACTCACGCAGGACTGAAGGTAGATCTTCTCATGTTCCTACTTTCCTTGAGGAAGGCCAGACTGCGTCGCTCGGCCACGGAGAGGGTCTTGATCTTGTTGTCACCAAGAAGCTCAATGATAATGGAAAACTGTTTCTCCTATGTACATACATAACATAGCAGGAGAAAAACAATAGTTAATTATTTCGGGACATTAAAAGTTACTCTTTTAAATGTTGTCTTCAATATACTTTTGAAAGTTGATGAAAATAGCAGGGGTACATTTTACAATGAACACAAAGAGATTGCCAAACAAAAAGACACAGAGAAACATTACATATAATTTTCATTAGGGCAGCTTAGAGGGTGCGCAGAGACACTCAGGAAAAATAAAACGACTAACAGTACAACTATAAAAACGCCCATACAGACAATTGCGCAAATGCAAATAACAAAGAAAGTAGACATTGCGTTGTTCATCTTGCCACATATCAGTCTGACATACACAAACCATCCTTCTTGTTCTCTGAGCATATAATCAACTCTTTCATTGAGCTCCTTAATTTCCTGCATTAGAGATTCCTCTTTAATTACATGAGCTTCAAGTTCCTCGATAAGTGATTGCTTCTCTTCTTTGCATTTGATAATCTTTTCGCGTAGTTCTAAGTCAGCCAGTTTCAAATCCTCTACTTGAGATTGTAGTCCGTCCACTTGACTCTTCTGGCTGCGTTCCATCATGCTCTTTTGGTAGAATAAATCACTGAGTTCGCGATCTTTACTTTTCAGTTCTTCACTAAGCTGTTTCATATCTTCAGTTGCATCGCAAAGTTGCTTCTGAAGAGATAAACATTGGCCTTCCAGAGAGGATATGCTGGACTGATCACTACGTGCTTGTGTCCGAGCATCATAGAGCTTGCTAATCGCGTCCGTCAGTATCGCTGGAGTATCTATTCTTCGTTGCCTCAGACCACTCTCTTGTTCACTGACACATATCTGTGTGGTAGGTTGATAAAGCGTTTTTTTAACATCTTCAGTGCTTTCAACAGGTAGTACAAGTTCGCTCACATGCGTTTCTTCAGGACAGATGCTACCCCAGTTACCTGCATAAAGAAAGATATTATTATGTATAATAAGATGAGCAAAATAATTATACCGTATAATTCGAGGAGAAATTTTCACGGAGTTTGGGAGGGTTCGCCAATTAACTTCCATAAATGAAATTTTTTAAGATCACGTGCGCGTGTACATTTTTGGTAAGTACGTACGTATTCGTGAAATTAACATTAGTTTTTGGAGTGATTTTTTCCAACATTTCTAGCCTCGAAATTATGTGTGTCATACGGTAGTAGATCATGCAGTAAGAACGCTGTAACAACTGCATGCTGTGTATATACTTACCGTTCACCATGGTGCACACTATTCTAGCCATAGCACGATCCTCCAGCTTCAAGGCCACCTCACACAGAATGCGATAGGTTGCTTTGTACTTCTTCGCCCACAGTTCCAAGACTTTTCCACCTTTCATATCATAATCCAAACTCTTGTCATCATCAATGCCAGTCATCTGACCGCCCGTAAGATTTAGAGCATTGGCCCACTTTTTCCAGTATTTCATTTCCTTTCCTATTTTACGCTGGTGATCTTTCGAGATATATTCGTTGAGCGGATCTTTAAGAGAGGTTGACTCTTGAGCCACAGCCGCCACATCTTCTCTAGAGAGTGATTTTTCCAACTGGATAACCATACTTTCACAGGATGATTCTCTTCGAAGGGCCCCAATAAACCGTCTCAAAACACACTGCTCTTGTTCAACTTGGGCAGACTGGTCTCTAATACGGTCTGAAATAGCGTTCACAAGCTTCTCTGCCTTGTGCTTCTTGCCAGTAACTAGTACCAGCTCATCGTGGAACTGCGAGTCTATGATATTAGCGTCTCTACAGTACCCAGCAACAGACTCCACCGGGTCCTCTAGTTCACTGATCAGAGTAGGCTTGTGAGAATTAAACACATCCAGAGGGACATAATATGCCGCGCTAGCCATAATAGTTATACGTACCTAGCTCTGAAGCAAGACTAGAAAATGCCTGTGGGCAGCTTCCAAGGTAATCTCCCCAATTAATCTACGTCATAGATGGTACCATAAATAAAAAAACTACACAGATGATCCTAAGAAAAATGATGTGCGTACAAAGAGACAAAAATAATAAGGCAGATCGCAACAGTTGCAAGTACAATAACTGAATATACAAAGACATTGTGGTCCTCCTTAATCACTGCTTCGATTAATTCATCAATCATTTGATGTCTCTCAATTTCTTTTGACAGCCGGAAACACTTTTCAACAAGATATTCGATCTCGTCCTCACATTGAGCAATGTTTCCTTTAGCGATGGTCTCATTTTGAAAAAATGACTCGATCAACTGATCTCTCTCGGCTGTTAGTTGTTTCAGTTCTGAGTCCTTTGCCTTCAGAGTGCCTTGAGCTTCAGCTTCACGCTCTTCCAAATCATGAACTTCCCTCTCTAGACTGGCAACATTAAGCTTGAGAGAATTTGTCTGAGAGGCTCTGTTTGTCAGAGAAGTTATTTTTTCTGAGAGGCTATTATTGCAAGCTTCGAACTCTTGGCAATCTTTTCGTAGATTATATACTTCCACTTCCCTCGCTGCAATATTCTTCTGCAATTTTGTGACACGACGTCTGTGCTTTTCACGTTCAGCTTCTTGTTCACCGCTCAGCCGCTCTAATTCATGGAAAGCGTATTCTTTTTCAATACACAATTGCTCGACACCGATCTTTAAAGCATCATTTTGGGAAGTTTTCTTCGCTACATCTGATTCCAGCACTCTTCTGGTCTGTCGCTCATGTCGCGCCGTTCTTGATAGGTCTCTGAGCATCGAAGCATGACTGTCATACGATTGAGCATTATTACGTCTTCTAAAAACAGTCCTCTCTCCAATAGCCATAGCTCCAACAAGCTGAGTAACAGCATCAATAGGCGCTACAGCACCATCAAGCAAATCAACAGTAGCGGGCACATCAACATCAACATCACTTTCTCTCCCTACAGAATAATGAGCGAGTTAATTAAGCAATAAACACAGTGAGCAGTACATAGGCAAAAAAGCCATACACAAAATTTCTGTATAGTAAACTGACCTTCATCTTCTGAAGAATTGAAAACATCACTTCCGTCTGTATCCACGTCAACATCGGAATACTTATCGGCTACAATATGGTGACTAGCCCCACCATGAACTCCCTGCAACACGACTTGTAAAGAATCCTGGTCAAGTGCAACGCTCAAGGCACGAGCAAATTTGTCATAAAATGCTTCCTCTTCCTGGATTTTTTCAGCTACTATTTCCAGAAACTCTCTGACAGACGGCCCACAGCTAACACTATCCCCATCCTTGAACGACACTGCTCCAGACGGCCTAGGCACGATACCTTGTCCTACACACTGACTTTGAAGGGCGTCAAAAGCACCCGGTATTGATTCCAGCTGACTCTCCATGGCTTCAATGCAACGCAGAAACAAATCATGCTTTGAACTTATTCTTTGTGTCATAGTACCAGCTAGCTACTTGTACCCTAGTTGCTACAAAAATAAGTAATCTAGCTACAGCTATACAAACTTGGTCAAAAATCGAGCGCATGTACGTACAGTACAATACATGTACATAATAATCAAAGCGGTGACGCCCACAAAACCAAAAGGGGATTCCCACAGCTAGGCAAAAGTCACGTGAACACAATCAGTGCACACGTGCAAATCTGAGTGCTGGGTACGTACCTAATTACGTACTTACACAAAAAAAACACCGTGGCATGTATACATACACCAGCACTGTAAACAAAAACCTGTAAGCACTGTAAAACAAAAACCTGTAAGCACTGTAAAACAAAAACCTGTAAGCACTGTAAAACAAAAACTTGTAGCTCTGCTACGTCACAAAATATTACACAAATACCAGACAGACTTCGTTTACTGTATTTCCTGAGACTAACTGAACATACGAAATAGCAACAGAACACTACCTAGGACAAAAACGGTGTCCTGTATCGCATATGTTACATTCCCTCAAGAGTCGAGTCGAGGCCTGTGGAGGAGGCTAAGATCTAGCTAGAGACAAAAAGTAGAACAAAAATAGTGTTTCCACAATGTTCCGCAAGAATAAAATAATTATTGTGCACGTACTTCAAATAAGACGCTTGACGTCAGATCGAACGGCACAAAAAATGTCCAGAGACAGTGTCCACGGTCCAGACTATACATCAGTTGAGAGGTTCAGTTTTTTTAACTGTGTCCCCAGGCGTTCTTCTCTGTTCTGAAAATGGTGAAGACTTTCTCTAAGCTTGGCAATTTCTTCTTCTAATCGTTTATTTTTTGCACCAAGTTTCTCATTTGAAGCTTTTGCGTCTCTTAGCTCTTCTTGGTCATCACTGGCTTGACTTTGGAATCTGGACTCTGACATACGCATTTGAACTGTTAGGGTCCTCAATTCCTGTTCTTTGCCACTTAGTTGATCGGTAAGCACTTCGTTTCGAGCTGTCAGAAACGCCACTTGTTTCTCTAATTCTGCAATTCGATCTTCTTTAGAACACAACAACTGCTGGTGGGCATTTTGAGGAGCCTCCATTGCTACGGTAAATTCGCTACCCGCAGTGGTTAATGGACGTCTTCTACGATTTAAACCATGTAATGACGTGTTGACTCTTTCAGCACTAACACCGTCAGTAGACTGAATAGAAAATACTGTGGTTACAGTACGACTTGGATGAAAACTCTCCCAATCTCCTGCAATAAGACAAGGTGACTAGCAATCAATCACAAATAAAAACATACAGATACAACTACGAACACAACAACAAAATAACGTACCGTTTACCAATTTGCAGATCGATCTAGCCATCTCACGTTCATCTATTTCTAAGGCAACGTTACAGAGAGCACGATAGGTTGCTTCACACCTATTTTTCCACAGCTTTAACACTGTTTGACCTCTCATGCCATAACCTAAACTATTGTCTTCCTTAATATCAGAAATCTGGCCTTCAAAGAGATCTAAAGCCTGGGCCCACTTCTTCCAGCGCATGTGTTTCCCGATTACAGATATGTGATATGGTGAGATCAATTCGTCTAACGGATTTTTGGGTAGACTCATATCGTCAGTACAAGCAACCTGAGAATCACCTCTTCTTTCTTGTATGCCAGTCAAAGATGTTTCCAATTTGTCAGCCATTTCTTCGAGCGAAGAATTCTTTCGAAGAACTCGAACAAAACGTCTCAAAACACATTGTTTCTGTTCAACTTGGGCAGGTTGAGCCTCAATACGCTCTGAGACTGCATTCACAAGCTTCTTTGCTTTGTGTCTATTTGTATCAGAAACTAGCACTAGCTCATCATGAAACGAAATGTCAATAATGTCGGCATCCCTGCAATGACCAGCTAGACAATCCACAGACGCTTCAATTTCTCTTACAAGAGTAGCTTGATGTGTTTCAAATGCATCCAGAGGAGATGCTGTGGCTGCTAGTGAGCTAGCCATAGCAAGTCGCCTAGCTAGCTAGGCTAGCGCTAGGCTAGCTTCCTACTACTCGATCGACTCGCAGGTACGTAGCTACTTAGTTAATTGGGCGTGTAACCAATTATGACGCAAAAATATTAAAATTTCAATCTTACTTAGATACCGTGCATTGATGACCCCGTACCATGTACCAGAGGAGGCTAGGCTTTGACCTCAGCCAAGTATAAAGATAAGGTAGTCGCTAATTGAATTTTTTTCCTGCCTGACTTTTATAGAGAACTTTCTGCTCTGTATATAGCAGCTCTGTATATTGCTATAAGCAGCTTTTTTTGTTTCTCCTAGTACTTGAGATACAAACAATTCATCTATATATTATGCATCAGTACTGACAGTCTATGCAAATGACCATGAGACCACCCTGCATGGACTACCCGATACTACCCGAGACTACAGTAGCTGCGATGGATTTGTAAATACATGTATAGCAGTGTACAACAAATCATAGCAGAAGGTTCTCTACAAGTCAAGTTAGCAATTAGTGACCTTATTAAATAATTGGCTGAGGTCAAGTGGTTCCAGCCTCCTGTGACCCTACACAACCTGTATTACTAGATATAACACTAAATTACTGTTATCGTTTTCCTAGTCACTTGCTTCAGCCTTGGACGTGAGATCTAGTGTGCTGTCATCATCATCATCGCTAGTCAGTTCAAAGTGTACTTTATCAGAGGGTGGGTTAGTTTCAGTACCTGTATTGTGAGGTACTGCGACCAAAAACTGAGGAGTCCCCACATTCCTTCCACACGGATAGTTAGCTACTGGGTGCTAATCACAATCAGTCAATCCTCTTCTTACGAATTACATAATCTTAATACACACCAAATCTATCTATTGGCCCCACTGTCAGTGTATATTTAACTGACAAAATGTTTAGTGTTCAAAGCTTTTCCTTAATTGCGCATGTTTATGCAGTTTACATGCGTGTACGCTGACACAGCTCGCCGCGAACAAGATTTACTTTCACAGTGGAAACAAAAGAATAACAAACATTTTGACCGTCAAGAATTACATACAGGCTACATATAGTATTCTAAATAATTATATCAGAGTTGTACTATTGTCCATGGAATCCTGACTTTCAGGACCTGAAGAACAGCTTGGACTTGGCTGGGCACTCTCCGTGAAAGATGACTGGCGATCCACAGAGAGAGAAACATGTTTTAATTGAGTACGCATTTCTTCCATTTCCTTCAAGCACTTGTCATGCACATCCATTGGCACACTGTTTCGTCTATGGATTTGAAGCTGTTGCTCATTATCCTCTTCCATTCTCTTCTTTTCGGCTGCAATATCGTTTTCCATTTTCTTTATTTTGGCTGCTTTGGATTCACTTTCCTTTTCCGCTGCATCAGCTCTTTGCTCAGCAATCACCCTCTTAGAATTGGCCAACTCGGTTTTAAAATAACAGACTTCATGAAATTTGTTGATTAGCTTAGCTCGTGCTTTGTTTAACGCTGCATCCTTTTCATTGACCTGCTTTCTAAGTTTCCAAAGTTCGAGTCGATCTTGTTCACTCTTTTGCTCGAGACTCTTTGTCCTGGACTTTAACTCATCACGCTCACTTTGTAGCTCTTTAATTTCTAACGAATAACTTTGTCGTTGTATTTGATTTTCCTTTTCTACTTCGCCAAGCTTTCGTTTGAGTTCAGTTACTTTACTTTCCTTTTTCTGTAGCTTAGACTTGAAATCTTTAATAGCACAATTTAATATTTCTTCTGATTTTTTCATATTTTCCTCCTTTGTTCGAAGCTTATAGTTCTCTTTTTGGAGCTGTTGTACGGTACATTTAAGTTTAGATTCAGAATCCGTTAAATTAAATAATCGCTTTTTTAGGTATTCAACCTTATCCAGATTGCTCTGATTGTCCATGCTCATAACCTCAAGAGAGATTTCGGTATATGACGAACCTTCGAGGATTGGCTTGTTGGGGGCCATCACAAGACTTTGGTTAACGGTACCCCCATTTTCAAAAACTGCTGAAACGACTTGCTGATCTTCTGCATAGTCAACGCTGTTTCCATCTTCATGAGCTGATACAAAACCAGTATACGATGGCGTCAAGGACTTGAACGGCTTTCGAACCGCTCTATTAGGAATGTGGATTCTGCTACCAGATGCTTCACCAGATAAAGTGACTATTTCAGACATGATTGGCTCCTGATTGTGACTATCTTCTCCTAAGCCTGATTCAAATTCTTCTGTGTTTTCAGCTGGAGCAAGTTTGGGCATTTTATCTGAATCTCGACTTAAGGGACAAATACTACTCCAATCTCCTGCAAAAAAACTAAGATACTAAATTATGTATCTAACATAGAAAATTAAATTACCTTGCCCTAATTCGCAGATACGTTCAGCCATTGGACGGTCCTCCATTTTTAGGGCAACTTTAAGGAGAGCACGATAGGTTGCTTTGTATTTTTTTGCCCATAACTTCAATACTGTTTGACCTCTCATTTCATAATCTAAATTCCTGTCACTTTCAATGCCGGAAATCTGTCCTCCTGATAGCTCTAGAGTCTCGGCCCACTTTTGCCAATATCGCAGCGCTTTCCCAATTTCATTTCTGTGATCTGGTGACATTAATTGGTCCAGTGGATCTTCTATATCTTCGGAGCATTCAACGTGAGGACTCCAACTTGCTCCTTCAGTTGGTGCTCCAGCTTGCAGTCCAGCTTCATGGGCTTCTATTTCAGTTGGTGTCTCAACTTGTATTCCAGCCTGAAAATCAGCATGCATCCCAGTTTCTGTTTCTTGACTATAAACGGTGACAGTGCGTCTAGTGCTTTTGAGAGATGTTTCCAGCAGACCAGCTAATTCTTCGTGATCATCCTTTCGCAGTGCCCCAATAAATAGCTTAAAATTACATTGTTCTGGTTCAATTTGGTCAGGTTGAGCCTCGATACGCTCCGAGACTGCGTCAATAAGCTTCTTTGCTTTGCGCCGTTTTGTTCCATAAGCTATATCTGATACTAGCTCACCGTGTAGCTGCCCGTCAATAATATCCGCGTCCCTGCAATGACCAGCTAGAGACTCCACGGACACTTCAACTTCTCTTACAATAGTAGTTTGGTGTTCTTCAAACGCATCCAAAGAGGCAGACGCTGAAACAGCCATTGCTAAGCTAGCTAGCTTACTGCACCGCGAATAAACATTGCAACGCCCCATAAATAGGTTAGTAATTTCTTAGTTTACAGGTACGTACGTATGGCATAATTTTAATTAACGCATTCTTGAACTTTGAACTGTATGTTTTTTGTCTCAAGTTAGGGACTCTGACACATGTACACGGTGAATCAATGTACAGCTTGATGTGTACATAATAAGTTTGGGTATTACTTGCTTGAGATCTAGTGTGCTGTCATCGTCATCGTCAGAGGGTGGGTCACTGTTGGGGTACTGCAACTGGTATATCCCAAAAACTGGGGAGTCCCTACATTCCTTCCACACCGATAGTTAGCTACTGGGTGCTAATCACAATCAGTCAATCCTCTTCTTACGAATTACAGAATCTTAATACACACCAAATCTATCTATTGCCCCCACTGTCAGTGTATAGCTATTTCACAGATAAACATTTTAGTCTTCAAAGCTTTTCCTTGCCCATGTTTATGCAGTGTACAAGCGCACAGCTCGCCGCGAACAAGAATAACAAACATTTTGACCGTCAAGAATTTACATACAGGCTAGGCTACACAGTATTCTAGATCAGAGTTGGATCAGTTGTACTATTGTCCATGGAATCCTGACTTTCAGGACCTGAAGAACAGCTTGGACTTGGCTGGGCACTCTCCGTTAAAGATGACTGGTGATCCACAGAGAGAGAAACATGTTTTAATCGAGTACGCATTTCTTCCATTTCCTTCAAGCACTTGTCATGCACATCCACTGGCACACTATTTCGTCTATGGACTTGAAGCTGTTGCTCATTATCCTCTTCTATCTTCTTTATTTTAGCTGCATTATCGTCTTCCATTTTCTTTATTTCAGCTGCTTTATCTTTTGTTTCGGAATGGAATTTCTTTTCTGCTGCATCAGCTCTTTGCTCAGCAATCACCGTCTTAGATTTGGCCAACTGGACTTCCAAATTACAGATTTCACGAAATGTTTTGTTTAGCTCAGCTTGTGCGTCGTTCAACTCTGAATTCTTTTTATTGACCTGTTCTTGTAGTTCCAATAGCTGTAATCGGTTCTGTTCATTCTTTTGCTCGAGACTGTTTGCCTTAGACTCTAACTCATTGCGCTCACTTTGAAGCTGATCAATTTTCAATAAATACTTGCGTCGTTGTATTTCATTTTCCTGTTCTACTTTGCCAAGTTTTTTTTTTATTTCACTGACTTCAGTTTCTTTTTCCTGTAGCTTTGATTTGACATCTTTAATCTCACGATTGAACATTTCTTTTGATTGTTTCGTCTCTTCTTCCTTTGTTCGAAGTTGATGCTCGAGCATATCGTTTTCATTTTTGAGCTGCTGTACATCACATTGAAGTTTACATTCAGACGCCTTTGAAGTAAGCAATTGCTCTTGTAAATTATCAATCTTACGCAAATTGCTCTGATTTTCTATGTTAATAACCTCAAGAGACCGTTCAATCAATGATGGACCATTACTGGTAGTGGTTTTGCTTGCCTGCTTGTTGGGTGCCACTACAAGACTTTGGTTAGCAGTGTTCCCATCTTCTAGAACTGCTGGAACAATTTGCCAATCTTGTTCAAAATCAACGCTGTTTTCGACTTCGCCAACTGATACCAAACCAGTATACGATGGTGTCAACGACTTAAACGGCTTTCGAACCACCCTATTAGGAAAGTCGATTCTGCTACCAGATGCTTCACCAGATAATGTGACTATTTCCGATGCAATTGGCTCCTGATCGTGACTATATTCTCCTAGGCCTGATTCAACATTCTCGTCTGGTTTAAGTTTAGGCATTTTATCTTCACTTTCTGAATCGTGTGTTGACAAAACACTAGCAGCAAGCTCTTCTCTTGCCTCCTGTGTGAGCTTCGAATGAAGGTCTTCAAGTCGTCGAACAATGTACTCCAGGTCCTCGGCATCTTTCAGCAAATCAATTAACATATAAAAATTTTCTTTGTCCAAATGAACTTTGGTCGCTATGGCTGAAACTAAAGTGCTAGATTTTCTATGCTGACTACTATTGGATTCAATAGAGGTATCTAGCTGCTCCTTGCTAATGATATTCCTGCTCCAAGCTTTATTCAGTATCACATTTATGCTTGGTGAAATTGCATTTACCAAATCTTCACAAAGGCTTTTGATGACCTTGTATTCAATACTATTTGCCATTACAAGCTAGCTAGAACTACATACAGCACTGAAACACTGCCAAACTAATAACTTTATCAAAAAATGGGTGGATCTTACATGTGAATCATGTGACAAAATAAGTTCTACACGTGTACAAATCATTACGGTAGCAATTAAATTATCAAACATTCCGTGATAGATCTATATCAGTCGTGGGTGCAACACTACTCATTGTTAACAATTGATGACATCATACACAGCCACAAACAAAACAAATGCGCTATGGTTATAGTGTTTTGGTTTTGGTTGTATTTCCTAGTCACTTGCTTCAGTCTTGGACGTGAGATCTAGTGTGCTGTCATCATCATCGCTATTCAGTTCAAAGTGTACTTTATCAGAGGGTGGGTTAGTTTCAGTACCTGTGTTCTGGTCATCTGTTGAGGTACTGCGGCTGGTGCCTCCGGCAGATTCCGTCTTCGAACTTTCTCGCTCAATGGAAGGAGGGAGTCTACCAGAAGTGGATGTGGTCTGAGATGACTTTGGCTCAGTGGCTGTGACCTCGCTCAACTTTTCAAGAGATTTGATTCGTTCAACCAATTTCTGTATTTCTTTTTCCGAAGAATTTTTCTCTATTTGGCATTGTTGCTCGACTATCTTTGTATTTTTCTCAGCTATTTCCGTCTTTTGGTCAGCTATTTTAACTTTGGCTTCGGCATAATCTTCTTTGAGTGAACACAGTTCCTTCGTTCGTTCCATTTCTTCATCCTTTTTCTGATTCAACTCTTCCCTTAGTTGAACAATCTTTTCTCTGTTAGCAACATCTTCCTTCTTTTGATCATCTTGAAGCTTGCTTACAGTGCTTTTAAGGGTTTTTCCTTGTTTTTCGAGTCTTCTTATATTCTCTTCGAGTTTTTCTATTTCAACCATGTTATTCTGCTCTGCTTCTGCTAATCGTTTCTTAAAACTTTCAACGGCAGCTTCTGTTTGGTTTAATCGTGACTCAAGTTGCGTTATGTGTTGTGTTTGTTCTTCTTTTGTTTTTCGTGTTGCAACCTGCGTAGCATGTAATTCCTTCTCGAGATCCTCTTTTTCTTCTCTGAGCTTATCAATTTCCTTAGTAAGCTTATCAACTTTTTCCTTGAGCTGTGATTCACTGAGCTTGCAGTCCGCCAATTCTTTTCTGATCTGCTTCATTGCTTCATTCTTTCGTTCACTCTCACGTCGTATCAACTCAGTAGCTTGGGCAATAGGATCGAAATTGGCAACCGAGGAATCCATACTATGTTGACTTGATGTTAACACTAATTCTTGTTGTCTAACTGTACTACTAGAGGCTTCTGATACAGGAACAGCATTCTCTTCTTTTAGGACAACTACAGGAAAATTTTCGTCGTTGTTGCTCGACTCGTTGCTATCGTGATTTGAACCGCCACCATTTGGGGAAACCGAGCTTGTACTTGTGGCATTCTGAAGGGCTTGTAACATCTGATGAGAATTTGAGGAGGGTATGTGGATAGCTGTACCACCGGTCGGATTGGATGCTTGTGGTTCTATAGCAATTGAACTTGGATTTGTCAGTTCACCCCCTAAGCCAGACTCCATTGTTAGTTCCTCAGCAGGGGCAAGTTTTCTTCCCAGAGAGTTTGAGGCTCCAGTGGATAGTGAATTGCTGCTTTCTTTAGACATAGTTGCTACACTACCTACTCACATTGAAACTTCTACAATAATAATCATGACCACCAACTAGATGTGCAGAGTCCTATACTGAATACTTAGCTAGCAAGCTGGCTATAACAAATTTGAACTGACAGACAAAATGTGTCACATAAAAGTAATATTAAAAAAAAGAGTAAGTCACATGACCTGACATGTACTGTACATGTCATGAATACATAAATCCAATTAACCGCGTATTGAAAGCCAGAGAGCTTATCACACACACACACACACACCACAAACCCACAAGAATGTTGTTTATATAGGAGATTGAGTTCCTATGGCAATCGGCTAGTGGGACAGTTCTGTAAATAAGGTCGCTTTACTCTATCAATGTACGTAGTAGCATACTCTGAGCACTAATTACTGAATGACCCAACCCTAAAACGAGTACTAGGCCAGCACATTGAGTAATTTTACATTCCAAAATTACACAACTTTAAGCATTTTTAGACACTGCAGTAGTTCTGGGAAGCTGTTGTCCCGAGTGTGTGTCTCCACATAACGGTATAAGTAAAATGGCGAACTATTGGTGCTAGGGTTGTACACCAATGGTCATACACATGCAGCAGCATGAGCTGGAATGCACACACAAGTGAACCATAATTATAAACCACACAAACAACTGAACAGGCATTACCGTACTGGGTGCGTTATTAAGCGCATGCGCCTACATTCCCACAGCAAGGCACTGTGCGCTTATAAGCGAATAAGCGCCTAACAAAGGAAATACAGTGTGCTATAATTGCTATAATAGCACGTGAGCTTAACATCGGGTATAAAACCATTCATTGTAGCCAGCGCTTAAAAGTGAGTAAGAGCTTATGTGGGAGATGCGCTTAAATAATGTGCTAGTACGGTACTACAGCAAAGTATAATACTATTGTGAAGTTAAGTAGCTACATACATGTAAATAAGACCCATTCATGTTTAGAGCTAAGGACACTGTTTGTACATACAGTAGCTATGATAATGTGTGTGTACTACTCACATATTGCTTGAGGTTCTCTTCAGCTTCTAGTCTCCTTTTCATTTGATAGTCGAAAGAGCTCCTGGAATATATAAACCATCAATCACATGATGAAAACGAAACCTTAAGCAACATTACATCAACAGACAACTAACTGTGTACACATGCATACGGCACATTGAAGGCTCACACACACACACACACAAACACACACGTATATAAACACACGCACACAGGCACGCATATACACACACAGGCACGCATATACACACACAGGCACACACATACACAGGCACGCATATACACACACAGGCACGCATATACACACACACACCGCACACAAAACAAAGTCAGTTACCTGGCATGTTTCAGCTTGACTTCGTACGTTTGATTCTGAGACTGTAATAGAGTAAACACAAGCTATACTTACAACTGCCCAGCACGGTATGCAAGCATGCAAATTCCTTTAGCTAGTCACATGTTCGACAATTGTGATGGCTACTATACAGTACACAGTGTCAATAGAATGTTACTACAGCGTTAGAATTACACAATATACAAAGTTTTCTCACCTTGATTGTACCTAACTCGCTCTTTAAGTTGTGTACCTGACCCTTTAGACGTATTGGCTGGTCCACAAATTGAGCAAAATCTGTTAAAAGAACAAAACAGACACTATAGTAACAGCACTGGGTTTTCAAACACCATGCTGTGTCTCTGTTTTATGGCTTCAATAACACCCTCTTTACCGTTTTCCAATCCCGAGCAGAGCACATTTGACGAGGAAATAATGTCCTCGAACTTGGATACCAAAGAGGACATTTTTTACTCATGTAGAGAAACGCTTTGTTCTTCGTTGGATCACTAATAAGTCTTGCATTTACCACGTACCAAGTGCTCAAATTTTTTTGCCAGGCTTTAATTCAAACGGACCAATCAGATTAGATCTACAGGAAAATAGGTCAAAGTACAAGCAAAAATTTTTTTTAAACTTTGGGCATGCGCGTGCGCATGGAGAGTGCTGTGCATGGAGAGTACATGTACGTACTTTGCATGGGAGGGTCTCAATGCAGCTGCTAGCTATAGCTAGCTAGCTAGGGACTGTCCCGGGGAAATTTTTAGTCTTCAGGCTATAGAGTAAACAATGGAACTTCGGACGACAGGGATTTTCGAACGATTTAGCACCACGGTAAGCAGAAACAAACAGTGCTATGCAGAATCTAACCATACACAAGCCGACTTACATGCCTTAGGAACAAGCTGGTTGAATA
>VSKX01028156.1_pt1 | contig 15239 bp, 12 predicted proteins | sample 4799481 | NCBI WGS metagenome assembly VSKX01 (sample SAMN12179537, study PRJNA552185) | sponge metagenome | biome: deep-sea hydrothermal plumes; feature: spots directly above weak diffusing fluid; material: sea water; isolation source: sponge from the Swan site of a hydrothermal vent ...
CCTTCAATAATATGCTTAAAAAACTTTTGTCCTTCTAAAACTCCTCTAGCTTTATTTTGTAAAGTTAATAAGTCTGAACCAGAATATTTAAAGAAAACACTTTGTAAATTATTACTACCATTAGATAAAGCAGAAAATAAACTTTCCGTTTTAGTTAAACCATCTTTGGCATTGATCGAAGATTTAATGTCCATAGCGGAGTCAAACATAGAGCCAGCCCCAATATTAAATGAATCAATATTTAATTCATTACGAGCAATCAATTCCTCTAGGACAAGCCTTCCTTTTTTAGTTGAAAATAAAATTTTAATAGGAGATATAATTTGGTTCCCAACCTCTCCTAACATATCAATCATATTTGCCCCACGCATAGCAGCTATAGACCTTGACCCACCAATAGAGGCACCATACTCAGTAAAAAAAGAGAAAGGTAATAAAATTACATTAGTTAAATTACTTACAATATTAGAAGCACTAATAGCAATAGACCATTTATTTAAATTAGGGTTACCCTCTAAGGATAACTTATGGTTATTCCATTGTGATTTAATTTTACCAGAGGATACATTACGAGCTTGAACTTTTAATCCACGAGATTCTAACTCAGAAGCAATAGTTTTTAACGCACGGTCAATACTTCGTAAACCATCTGGCCCTGCAACCTTATGTAACTCTAAGGCATAATTCATTGAACCTATTTTATTAATAAAAGAATTAAATTTTTTAGATGTATAATTCTCAGACATCACTGCACTTTCTAAAGCCCCTCTTTGAATTTTATAAAAAGTAGAACCTTTATTTAATTTTAATCCTAATGTGTGATAATAAATAGAAGCACTAGCTTGTACTCCACCCTCTTTTAATTCTTGTACCAACTGTTCAAACACACCTAAGAAAGCTCTCTTATCTTGCTCTGTTCTAACATGATCAGGCATAGCGAAATTATCGTCTACTAATTTTTGAAAAGCACTCAGTCCGTTTAAATCACCAGGGGTATATATTTCCTTAGCATGGTCAACTAACCTTGAATATCCAAGAGTAGTAAATCTTTTATCACCACGATAATGATATATCTCACCCTTACTCATTCCTGCTTCTTCCATTTTAGCTTCTATATGTTTACGAAACGACCGTAACTTAATATTTAATTCTTTATTAATTATTGGATTTTTACTACCATTAATAAAAGCGTCAATTAAATAACTTTTTTTACCTAAAAATGTTTTTAGTTTACCAACGATAGAGTTACGGGCAGCTTCAACAGAGGATAACAAATTAATTTGCTCACCTACACCACCACCAACATTTCTAAGACCAGTAATCTCACCAGCAAAACCTTGTAAATCATCTTTGTAGTTTGTATTTTCATTAATAATTAATTTAATTTGTTTTTCAAACGCACGGTCTTTTTCAACTATTAAAAGATGTCTTCTATTTTTATAAAAAATCTCAGCAGTAGTAGACTCAGAAAAACCTTTAATTAATTCTCTAGACAAGCCTGTAGTATTTCCAGAACCTTGTGTTAAAAACTTTAATCTATTATGTATATCTATATAATCTTTCTCAGGCAGTGAGCCATCTTGTACTAACTTTTTAATATTAATAAAACAAACGCTCATACACTATCCTTTTATACAATTAATAAAACTGTTAACAACACCCTCTAAATCTTCTGCTGATATATCATTAAGGCGAATAGGCTCTTGGTCAATGTTATTTGACATTCTAGAGTTTTGTCTTTTATAGGCCTCTTCAATATGTTTTAAAACCTGTTCTTTGGTTACATTCTTCTCACCTGTTAAATAGTTATCAACAGCCTTAGACAGCTTGCTAAACTCTTTACCTATGTAAGGACTATAAAATCTATCAGTCTTAGCCATGTCTATAGCTATTTTAACAGCAGTTTTATACTCAAGTGTTCCATGTACTAGGTTTTTATTAATTGCAGCAATAGCGTCATTATAAAGCACAGGAATAGGACCATCAACCCCTTCGTTTAATCTTTTTAAATTAAAGCTAACATCCTCACCAAGAGAATCAAAGTTATCATTCTTAGTAGTATTTTTACCTTCAACCAGTTTACTTTCAACAGGTTTACTTTCAACAGGTTTACCTTCAACAGGTTTACCTTCAACGGGTTTACCTTCAACGGGTTTACCTTCAACAGGTTTAGCCTTATTAGGTTTAACATCAGGAGAGGTTGAAGCCCCATCTTTATCTAGAGAAGCTTCGTCTATCTCTAAATCCTTTCTTCTAGCCTCTTCAACTTCTTTAGGTGTCAAAGGCTTTGATTTTTTAGCTTTTCTCTCCTCTTCTAATGTTCTATTAATTTCATCTAATCTACTTGGTTTAGCTTCAGGTTCAATCTCGGGTTCCGTATTACTTCTTGTTGACCGAGGGTCAACCTCTGTAGCTGGGTCTATATTACTAGGGCCAGTATTAAAATCTTCTTCTAATAATAAAGCAGTGTAAGTTTCTTTAAGTTCATCGTACTTTTCAATTAACCTAGTAACTTCTATATAATCTGCGTCACTTAAACGACCATCGATGTAGGCAGTTAACACAGCCTCAGTATCATCAATCAGTGCCTGCTCAATAGTTTTATTTTTATTTAACTCAACCTTTCTTCTAGGAGTAGGTTGTTGCTCTACTCTTTGTACAGCAGCGTCTACTTCTCTATTTAAATTATCTACTTCTTTAGCTGTTTCAACCTCAGCACTATCTAAATCTGGGTCATTAGGTATAGGCTCATCTATTTCTATTGTCTCTTCATCAACTTTAGGAGTTTTTGGCTCACCTTTTTTAGACCTACGATTAAAGACACCTGATAAATCTACATCCTTTCCATTTTCTATCTGTCTCCTAGCAATAGAAAAAGCTTTAAGAGCTTTAACATCTCCAGCAAGAGGAATAATATTATCAGAGTCAATAGTTAAGGCCCATTCTCTTATCCCCTGTATATCTACATCTTTACCATATTTTTTAGTAATTTTACCCATATCAAATGTGCCATCAACAATACCCTTAACAAAACTATTGAAAGAATTATTATATTTAATTTCGCTATCTTTTAAAAAAGAATTAACAAATCTACGGCTATTAAATCCTGAGAATAAATATCTAAGACCTATATCAAAACCAACATTCTGAGCAGTTTCAACTAAAAGTCTATTAAATGTTACATCACTTTCAAAACCACCAAGGGTTTCATCAGATATTTTTTCAGCACCTAATGATGTTGTAGCATATAAAGCACCCTCAACAAGAGAGGCTGCAACTACTCTATAAGCTGTAGTAAGCCCTAATCCACCTAATCCAACCGCCGCACCAACTCCCCTACCAACAGCAGCAGTCCCTATAATAGCGGCTATATTCCCTACATCAGTAAATTCAGCAGCAAGTCCACCAACGATACCACCTGCAATTTCTCCTGTGGTATCAATAAAACCACCAGTATTTTTATTAAAGTATTTAGTTCTAATTTCTTTTAGTCTATTAATTCTATTAGATATTTCTAAAGCAGCACTTTCAGTTGTAGGTTTTGTCCATTTAATATCTGGAAATTCTACTCTTAATTCATTTACTGTAAGTTCTTTACTATCTGAATTACTTTCATTGTATGAGTCTAAAAGATGTGAAGCTATACCACCACTAGCTCTAGACTCTTCAAAGCTTTGCCCAACACTTCCGAAGAAAGAATTTTCTGTAAAGAAGTCAGATTCAACTCTGGGAGTTAAATTATTAGCGTCAGACCTTTGAAAAGAACCTCTTGGATTCTCTACAAGGACACTATCTTCTAAAGAATTAGTAGGTAGCCTATCTCGTTTTGCCATATTAAATTTTTAATGCTCTCTTTTTCGCCTTTGCTTCTAATTCTTTTTTAATATCTTCTTTAACTTTGTTAATTTCTTTATTCCTTGTAGATTTTGATTTATTCCTTGTAGATTTTGATTTACCACGCATGATATATTTAGAATTTATTCTTCTCATATTTTCTTTTACACTAGCCTTTTTTTCACTACCCCTCTGAGCTCTTTCATCAAGAGTTTGAGTATAAGTTTTTCGCTTACTTCTAACTTTTTTTCTATAAGACTCACTCTCTCTAAGAGATTTAGAAACATTGTTTACTTTTCTAGGTTTAAACACAGGTCTCTCAGTAGAGGTCTGTCTTTTTTCTGTACGAAATTCTCTTACAGACTTTTTAGGCTTAGTTGCTTTTTTAGTAACAGCCATTGGAGTTTTTTTATAAACATTTGCTTTTTTAATTTTCTTTTTCATCATAACTTTCTTTTTCATCATAACTTTCTTTTTTTTAGGCTTTTCTAATTTAAAATCTTTACTAGGATACTTAGTACCTTTATGCCCAACCATTACTTTCTTTTTCATCATAACCTTCTTTTTTTTAGACTTTTCTTTCATTGCTTTAACTTTATCTAAAGATTTTTCCTGCATACTTTTTCTATTAGACGATTCACGCAATGACTTTCTGTAAGCAGACCCAGAATCTCTCTTTTTTTTCGCAATAGATTTTGATTTTTCAGTAGCAATATACTTCTTTTTAAGCTTGGCAAGATACTCTTTGTTTTTACCTACCTTGCTTTTAACTACAGTTTTAGATTTAGTTTTAGTTTTAGTTCCTAAAGCTTTTATTAAAGCAGTTGGCTTATTAGTAGAAGCTTTATCCATTCTATCTTTATTCTTTTTCATTTTATCTAAATAAATTTTCATGGTTTTAGCTCTATGTATTAGCTTTTTCCTCTTCATGTCAGTTCCTTTCGTTCTCATACCAATCCCCTTATTTTTTATTTACATTTATACTTAAAAACTCATTCAAATCCATGTACTTATCATGCCCTTTTAATTTGATAGGTACAACAACATTACCTTTTTTTAGATAAACAAATAATTCACCTGACGAGTTAACTCCTATCTGACGCTTATACTCTGTTGAGTTAGCTATCTCCTGCATGTGAGCACCACCATCTATCTGCAAATTACGCCTCTTTAAATAATGAGATACCTCGATATAATGCTCAGGAGTATCTGTATTTGATTCAAAAAGCAAATAATCCCTAGAAATTTTATTTTTACCTAATGGAACAATTATCTGGTTAATTTTATCGTAAAAGAAATTTTCATTAAATTTATCATCAATAGCTGATTTTAGAGAACTACTGCTTAAGTCACCTAATGCCGAAGGATTCTTTTTTAAAAATTGTCTTAAGTAAACACCATAAGCCTGTCTTAAAAGTTCTGAGCCATTATATTTTTTAAGAGAATCTAAAAAGTCAGTATGTTCACTATTAAATTTAGAAGTAAACGCACTAATTCTTTTATTAATCATACGCTTAACATCACCAGGACCCTTTGCCTCGGTAGAACCATGGTCATATAAAGTTTTATAAAATTGTCGTTGGTTAAGAGTTGAGGATATATCCTCACCACGGGAATGAGCTTGATTTAATGCTACACTAATAGCACCATGAGCTACCAAAGAAGCTTTAATCTTATCAGGTAAACCATGCCAACTTTTCTTACCAGATAAAACTTCCAATTTTATTTTCTCAGCCTCTGGAACAGTAAGCTCAGCTAAGTCAGATTCTACACCATTAACACGAGCCTTACTAGTAGAACCAAATAATGTCTTAGGGTCAGTCTCTAATTGTCTATTATAAGACTCCAGAGCAGATTGTGCTAAACGCCTAAATTGCTGACTTTCATAAGCTGACTTACCTTTAAAATTTTTTAAAAAAAGTAAAGCACTCTCTGGACCATTACCAAGTTTACCATAAAAAATTTTCATATTTTTCATTACAGATACTTCTTGTGGGTCTTTACTGTTTGCTATAACACCATTAGCGTACCTATTAAATTTTCCTGGATTATAACTATTAACATCAAAATTAATTGACGAACCCATCTCTCGCCTAAATATTTTTAAGCTTTTAGAGCGTCTACCATCTTTTAATCTCTTAACAGCATTTTCCCATCTTAATCTACTATCAGGACTTAAATACTCTAGAGCACCTGATGTAGCTAATTGTTTTTCTAAACCTTTATAATCTTCTTTTATATATAAACCTGTAAGATAACTATCGGTTAATTTTTCCTGAATTGCTTGATCCATCTTAACAGATGCTTCTTTGCTAACGATACCAGCATCATGCTTACGAATTAAGTCTGCAACCACGGACTCTTTCATTAAAAGATAATCTTCCTCGCTAACATCACCAGAAGATAAGTTATTAGACATTTCTGTAACATTATTAGTTAAATCTTCTAAAGAAGCCTTAATCTGACCGTTAGAATTTCTAATAATAGCTTTTGAAACATCCTGAGCAGATAAATCATTTAATTCATTTTTTACTTTACCTTGAGTAGATTCAAATGGAGAACCAGAAGAAAGGTTATCTCTTAAATTATTAGAAAAAGATTCTAATGCGTCAGTCTTATCTGACCAATCAATAGTGTTGTCATTGTTAATATCAACAGAAGCTTTAGTAACTCCCTCTTTATATTGCTTCCGAGCATTGGTCAGGTAGCTTTCTTCTCTAGCTTTTTCTTTTTGTATTCTAAAGTTGATTGATAACTGAGTTAAATTATTAGTAACATCAGATACATTTTTTAATATCTTTCCAGTAGAGTTAGGGGCAATTCTTTCACCCCTAACATTAAGAGAGTTTTTTTGTAAATTAATTCTTTTTGGCATAAGGGTTCCTTAAAGATGTACCTCTATATTTATCATTAGTTCCTGGAGAAACAACCCCTTTTCCACCAACAGAGCCAGGGTCTTTTGGAGAACCTTTTCCTCCACCAGAATAATATTCAAGAACACCTGCACTAGCGGAACTTACTCCCCTAGCGAGGACGGCACCAAAAGAACCTAAATCACTAGAAGCTCTTCTTAATGACCTAGATTCATTTTTAGTTACTGTAATATCATGAGTGTATTTTTTTACTATACTATTTTTTTCAAACGCTACGGCTGATTCTAATGAAGCTAAAGTAGCTAACCCACTACCGCTAGTAGTATCAAAACCAGCAGAAGAAATATCTACTGTAGCGTCAGATACAGCCTCTGCACCAGACTTACGATTAATAGCAATATCATCTTTTAAACGACGCTCTAGCTCAGCGGCTTTCTCATCATTTAAACGAGCCTGTTCATTAAGTCTATCAGACTCGTTACTTGCCTCAAACTCACCAACAAGAAAATCTGCCGCAAGAGCGGCCGCTATCCACCAACCCATTATTTAATCATCCCTTTTATAGTTGCTCCTATTATTTTAAAATATGAAGCCCAATTATGTTTAAATGTTATACGCAAATCCTCAGAAGACCAAGAGAATCCTTCAAATCTAAGATAATCTTTAGGACTATTATCCAGAGCCAATGTATTTTTAGTAACTATACTCTGTTCAGAAATGTCACTGTTTACAGAGCAGGACAGCCTTTTTATTTGATGTCCACGAACGAACACTTCTTTAATTTTTTTATACAAATCTATACCGTCACCCTGATTGTCTGGTGGAGATATTGGCATTAATTTTATAGTAGAGGAATAGATATCGCCAGTAGCAATAGTTTTTATGTTCTCGAAGACAGTCTCAGTAGGTTGTCCATTAACAGGGTCATAGTCAAATTGGAGTCCGTTGATAAATAACTTCTTATTAAAAGTACCGCCACTAGCTGAGACAGCTTCTTTGAACTTATCTATGCTAGCATAAGATACATAATTGTCAAGAAATATGTCATCTATCCTATTAGCTCTATGGTCATAAATTACATGACCAGAGTCATATCGTAACAATAAAGTGCCATCAAATAATACAGAAATATGAGTGATATATTCTGGGAAAGATAAAGTAGACCAAGCATATATCTTCTCATTATTACGGAAATACAAAGTATATACCTTACCGTCATCTGCTAAACAAAAAAGAGTATTAGGATATCTTTCTGAATAAAAAATATTTTTAAACCTTGGTTCATAGTTAAATGTAATTAAGGCAGAATAATTAATTGAATTAAAACTATTCTCTGAAAAGTTAAATACCGTCCTGAATAATTCTCCAAATATATTTAAATGAAAAAAACTAGAATCTTGAATGACAGCATTAGCATTTTCTAAATTAGATAATGAACCTACTAAATCTACAGAGCTAGTATCCAAAGGAATATTGTCTTGTTTTTTATAAATATTTCTATTGGTTAAAATAAAAAAATCATTCAGTCGAAATATACTAACAATACTATCAGAACCTAAAGTAGTAAGAGCTCGGCTTTTAGCAGCACTAGGAATTATATCTTTGATACCCTCCACTACTGACTCATAATAAAACATCCTAAAGGGTCTATCAATTTGACTACTCCAAATATTAGATTTACTGATAACATGAAAACGCTTATCTAAAAAAAACTTTTCAGGATACCTATCAACTGTATTACTATGTCTACTATCAATAAACTGCGGACCCCAGTCACAAATATATAAATTATAATCATCATTTAAAAGTGAAAATTTTACATTCTCTTCTAGGGCATCATATCTTCTTGAAAGAAAAGTTAAATTACTCAATAAAGATAATGAAGTTAATGGATATACTTCGTATTTAATTAAAAAATCACCATCTTTTAAATCTATACTATTTAGATCTTCTGTGTTTACTGTAAATGAATTTGCTTCAAGCAATGGGTGTATTAAAAAAACCTGACCACCTACCTGTAATATAAATGTAGGATTTCCAGAAGGTCGATTAGAAAACTTCATAGCCAAGTGAGAAAACTCATATTCTTCGGAACCAGATTCTCTTCTATATACACTAAACATTCTTGTTAAATTTTTATATTTTTTTACACCAAAATCACCTCTACTTAGAATAGAAGTTTTTGGAACAGGACTGAAAGGTAATGCGTATTTTAAATTATCTGAATTACCAGGCCTTGTTACATTTTCAAAATAAAATAATTGATGTAAAGTAAAAAGATAATAACCAGTACCTAAATTACTAATACTCCTAACAGACCTATCATAAGGTTTGTAAAGAAAAAAAGGTGGTTTATCTTTTACACGAATAATACATAGATTGCCCTCAATATCTATACTAAGAGATTGTAAATCTTCGTCTGATATCGCAATAGTAAATTCATCAAAGCCGTCGTTACCAGGAACTGGGCTTATAAAACGCTCAGTAACACTAAAGAAAGAGGGGTAACTACTAAAATTAACAAAAATTCCAAACTTTGGGTCATAAAAAGGATTAACTAAATAATACCGACCATCTCCAAATAGCTCACAAAAAATACCTATATTAGTTAAAACAAACAACTTACCATCAAAAGAAAAAAATCTTTGGTTACTAGTATCTCTCAAAAGAGTAGTGGCAGCTTCTCCGTTAAAACTAATGTCAGCTAAAGTATCCTCTGGGGCTAAACCAAAAACATGTCCAGCATAAAAACCTTTAGGCTTAGGTAGAGCTATTGTACCAGCCCTCTTAGACACACTCTTACCATTATTAACGGAAATATTATCTAATTCCTCACAGGCGGAAGAATACAAAGTATTTGTATCACCACCAGTATAGTCTTTAGATATCTGGCCATTAGAAAAATCATTCTGATGAACAATAAATTTACGACCCATAACTCCTCTTTTGTTTTCTAAACTGATTAGTACTGCTCTTAGCATTCGTAGCTTTGGCAGAGCGTTTTAAACCCTCAGCCTCTCGAGACATAAACGACAAGTGTTCAACACTACCGTCTCCAAAATTAGGAGCTAACCAAGCAGAAATATGACTAGCTAAAGCCATACCAAAAGTATTACTATACTGATTAACAGTACTTGAAATATATTTAATAACTAAATTATCAACATCAGTTAATAACTGATCTCCATGTATAAAAAAACCACTTGCTTCAAAATCTATAAAACTACTATAAGACTTAACACTCTCACTAGCGTTTACAGTATATTTAACTAACCTTAAATAATCTGCTGGTAATTGATAAATGTATCTGAACTCTATAGGCTCTTCACCTGATATTTTATTTAGAGTTAAAACCTTTGAAGCAAAAGACCAGTCAGCACTTTCAAGTAAACTGTTTTTTAAAATACCGAAGCACGAATTAATTTTTCGTGCTTCGATTGAATCATCACTAAAACTAGTGATTGAATTGTCTGTTAACCTACTTAAGGCTAAGTTAGCAATGTCAATATCATTGAGCATTAATTAACCAACCAAACCAGTAGTAGTTTTCTTACAATAAATTTCATAAACTCCAGCGTCTTCCATTCTAACTCCACCATCAGCAAATCTCATATACACCTGACGGTTATAAGACATATCTGACCGTAAAGAACTGTCACTAAACTCAGAGCCCATTAGATGACTGTAAAGTAAAACACGAGGGTCCCAAATTACAATTCTATCATAACTACCCAAACTAGCTAATGAAGTTGTTCCAGAACTAGAGTCAGAAACCATACCAGTACTACCGTCAAACTTTAATGTAGCTGCATCAGCAGGAGCACCTAAAGCAATATCGGGCTTAGTCTTAATATAAGTCACGCCTAATTTATCTTTAAATGTATCCATATCAACAACATTAGTTATTCCATTAAAGTAATCCTTGTTGTTATAAGTTAACTGGCTAAATAGGTTTTCAATTATCGTTGGACTTGCTGCAATACACATAGAGCTACGAGTAAACTTAGCTTCATCATATAATCTACCGATAGCAGCAACCTTTTTATAAGGTAAACCATCTAACTGGCCATCAGAATCCAAAGAAGCATATCTTTGAGCGGCTGGTAAAGCTTTGTTAACAAATGTTTGAGCATGGTCTTCTCTAACATTTGTTCTTTCTAATGCAGTACCAACTAAAGAACCTAAGATATTCTTAGCCTTTTGTCGACCGATTGCATTTACCATCTGAGTATGTATTTCACCATCTAAGCTTAAAATACTTTCTAAGTTATCTTCACTCAGAATAGGTACATTCTTATGATAGAACTCAGTAGATACGCCACGCTTAAAGAACACATCTTCGTTATGTTCTGGAGTTTTTGTAAAACCACGAACTTTTTTTACCATCTCGAAAGGTTTAACATAATCAAAAAACTTTATTTCAGATTTTTGAGTTACATTTTTTACATAGCTAGAGAATGGATTACCCATTGACTGTGCATAAGCATACACGGACTTCTCAAACTCATAAATCAGTGAATTATCACTATTAAAATTAGGATTGCTAGACATATTTGTCTCCTTGTTATATTTACTTTTATTATTTTTCCTGAGGGGTATTTAATATAATAATATTAAGCCCTATCCCTTAATTATTTTTAATAACTAAGCAGGGCTCTTTTGAACAAAGAGGTGTCCTTAAAAAATATTAGGACACATCTTTAGAAAAATGTCAAGCAGAACGACGCATATTATTGATTTCTAAAACTTTAGACCTAATTCTTCGGTCTAGCTTAATCCGTTCGTCAGGGCTGGCTGAAAGTAAACTGCCTCTTAAATCATCTACCTCTCTCTGTGCTGTTTTAATATCACTTCCAGCAAAGAACTTTCCGTCCTTACCAAAAGAAGCCTCAGCCAAAGTATCACCATAATTTTTTAATAAACCTTGTAAATGTGGGTTATATATATCATCCCCCATGCTCTCTAAAAATGATTGACCTAAATGTGACACAGCTCTTTTAACAGAAGCTCTAGACTCAGTTAATTCACCACCGAACATATCCAAGGTCTCACTTTCCCACTTAAGCATTTTATCTTCCTGTGAGAACTCATCCTCTTCATCAACACTATCATTAATAGCAGAAATAGACTTTAGCATATTGCGAGCCTGTAAAGGGCTTAGACCGTTATCAAATGCGGCCTGTTTAAAATCATCAAGAGTATCTTCATCAAAATCCTCAACCTCACCTAAGTCAAATTTTTCAATATTTTCTACACCACTAAATTTACGATGAGCACTTAACTTGTCCTCATCACTATCATCAGAGTCAGGAACTGATACCTTGTCTGAACCAATCATTTTTTGTAAACTCTTCATACCTAAATAAAAATCCGTAGGACTTTTATATTTATTATCTAAATCCTTGTCTCTAAATTCCTCTGGAATACCTTTTAAGATATTTTCCATAGTAATAGCAGACTCTTTAGATTTATCAGTATCTAAATAACGCTCAGGCTTAGTCTCTTCTTTAGAAACTTCTTTTACTTCTTCTTTTACATCACTAGTTGATTCTTCTGTCATTTTTTTTCTCCTTGTATACATTTATATAGTCTTCTACATCAAAATTCATCTGATTAATTATATAATTAAAAACATCTCGTCTACCTTGAGCAACACTTAAATCATCGCACTTAAGACCAGTGCCATCTATGTTGCAAAAGCTATACAAAGCTTTAATTATATACTTACCATCATCTGAATCAAATGTATTATTCCACCGAACTTTTCTTCTTCCAAGCATTTCCGTTACTTTAGTAATTCGCATTCTGTGCCACCCTAGAACCGCTTTCAACCAGTTCTGCATTATGTTTATCATCTTCCATTTGTTTCTTTCTACTCTGTTCTTTTTCATATTCTTGAATAACAGTTTTAAATTCTTCTGCACTTCTTAACTCTCCATCAAAATCCATTATCTTAAATAATCTTCTAACAGACTTTTCACAATCTAACAAATGTCTAACTTTAGGTTCAATCTCAATTAACGGAGTAAATAATTGTAACAACTGCTGGAAATCTGTCAACTCTTGCTGAGCTGAACTATCATGTAACTGAGAAGTTAATTCAATCACAAACTTATTTTTATATTTCTTTAATATCTCAGGAACAGGTGGTAACTTACCCTCTGATTTTAGAACTGAATATATTCTACGACAAACAGGGAAAATTAAGTCATTAACTATATTTAAAGTTGCAGGGCCTAACGCACGACTTCTTTGTGACCTAATGTCTGATATCTCAGTAGCACTCTGCTCTGCATTTTTATCATTAGTTATCTGACGGTTATGGTAAACATCTCTAAGCATTTGTCTATGCTCATTCAGTGTCTGCCATGTATGGGCTATGTATGGAGCACCATCATGTATACGCTCAATCCCAGGACCTCTAGATGAGGAATCACCTGCTAATATAGCAGAGGCTGGAATATCACCACCCTCTAATTGGTCTAATATTTGGTCATCATAAAATATTAACGCAGGCTTTAAACTCTTCTGAGTAGCCTCAAATAAATCCATAATAATCTGATTAATCTGCTTACATACTGTAGCCGCTCTACTACCTGGCCCAACACCATAAGGGTTATCCCATTTAGAATAACGAAATGGAAAGATAGGCATTTCATTATAACCAGCAGAATCCTCAGCTACAAAACCCTCTAAATCCTTTACATAAATACCAGAGGCAAAAGCCTTTTTAGTTTTAAAATACTTTTTATTAAACTTATCTTTTTTAATAAAAAAGAAAGATACTTCATAATTAGAAAGTTCCTCTATACTAGATGGAGCTGTAACACCAATGCTATCACAATACTCAGCTAACTGTGTACCAGTATAACTTTTATTTACACTAACCTTAGAAACCCTACCCATTGTATCCTCTAATAAATTAACACAGTAGTGGGGGATAAATGTAAAGTGCATTTTGTCACCCTCGTTAAGTGACATCAAACAACCCATTCCATAATCAAAACAATTAGACAAAGACGGCAGTAACCTATCTCCAAAATTAGAATCAGTTAATCTCTTAACTATCTGAGTAGTAACAATCTTAAACCATTGCTTAGCTTCTGGCTTTTGATCGTCTTCCTCATTACCACTCCTAACATTTATACCCTCTTTACTTAGAGGCTGTAAATAACTACGCATGGTATTTATTAAAGTTTCCTTATGAGTAAGAACTTCCTTGTTCAATAGAATATTAACTCTATTCTCGTATGTCTGTCTTTTTAATAAACCTGGGTCTCCAGAGGTAATATTATTACCTGAGCCTGTGTAACTAGAAGAATTACTATTCCTTGAGTAAGTATCTTTACCTTCCTCAACATCAACATACCTACTTATGTCTACGAAATTCTTATCATAGTCTCTTCGGTATATATCAGATTGAGCGATAAAACTTTTAATATAATTTAAAATCTTTAGCCTCTTTGCTGTAATATAAAATATTAGTTTCACTCTTTAAAGAATCACCTAATTCATTTAATTTATTAACAGAAGATTTACTTAAGTCAAAGCCTGTTCGGTTATAACCATCTTTTAATTTGCCAGAAAATACTCTCTCACCAGCAACATCTTTTAAATCTATTTTATCTTTAACGACTTTAGGCTTTACAACAGCCTCATTTTTTTGAACAGACTTACCCATAGTTACCTCTTTGGTTGAGATGAAAAGTTACCACTAAATGGTTTAAAATCATCAGTTATGGTTGAAGATAGCACTGCCCTATTTAACTGTAAAGAACTTTTTAAGTTGTTACCTGAATATTTATTAAATTTATTTTTAAGAGTAGATAAATAATTATCATTATTTAATTCACCTGCGGCTTTGTAATCACCACTTAACAATGCGTTTTGGTAAGCACTGGTTTGATTAAACCCAGAAGATATAGTAGGAGTATCAGCATCGGGATTAAAAGCTGAATTAGGTAAAGCACTATAGTCAACCTGACTTAAATAACGGTCAGCAGCACGCTCTTTAACAAAGTCTCTTTTTCCGCCTGTGGCTATTCTGCCTGCAGCTACTCTTCGCCTCTCTTTGGCTCTATCATACTTAGCACCCTCAGCATTTTCACGGTCTGTTCGCCTTTGTTCTTCTTCAAAATCACTAAATCTACCCATTTATATAACTCCCAAGTCTTAACCTTGACTTAAATTTATCGTTACGCTTCTTGTTTTTACTATACATGCCTTTGTTTATAAATGCAAATTTCTCAATACCACCTGAACCAAAGCCTGCTATAACAGTTAAAGAATCAATATAATCAGAAGCCAAACTCCCCTCGGGGTCTTTACTATACCCCTTATTGGCCTTGTCATACTTCCAAAAATATCTCCTCATAAACCTTAACGAGTAACCACACTTCTCTGTATCAAATTTCATCTTATATAAATGCGGACGACTGGATTCAATACGCATATATTTACTAGACGGTTTGGCAGCCACCTTAATATTAGTCCCCTTCCACTCACGACTTAATAAATCAAACGCAGTCTCTC
>VSKX01079447.1_pt1 | contig 15230 bp, 9 predicted proteins | sample 4799481 | NCBI WGS metagenome assembly VSKX01 (sample SAMN12179537, study PRJNA552185) | sponge metagenome | biome: deep-sea hydrothermal plumes; feature: spots directly above weak diffusing fluid; material: sea water; isolation source: sponge from the Swan site of a hydrothermal vent ...
GAAAAATAATTATTTTTTACTGGTACTATAATTAGAAACTTTACGGTAAGGTAGGTTATGAATATCATTAACGCTACATATTTTGTACATGATTATCATGTAGCTCTATCAGTGCCTGACCCAGGCCTTAACTACACAGAGTATATATACCAGGTGAACACGAATAGACTTTAGCTATGTATGATGTATGGAACTCTGCTGTCCCGTAGCGTGTCTGTGTTGCCATTGCCCATTGCCTAGCTATTGTTGAAACCACGTCCACTTATTACGGTAAAATCAACAATGAAATAATTATTATGCATATGAAAAGTCAATGAGCTTTTGTCAAGAGGTAGTTTGGTTGTCTCCCTCGAGTAATCTGTCTGCCTCCTCTTTGCTGACTTGATTCCAGCCACTCCCGATCACAAAACCAATCTCCTGCTTCACTTTTTCTTCTTTTTCTGCCTCTAAATCAGCCCAACGAACCTACATACATTATAGAAAAAGCAGAGGTATTGTATCAGAGGCATTATAGAATAGTACCGGTACTAATTGTGTCAGCGACTAAATGCTATCTTTGCGGGTGGAAATTTTCACCAAAATCAGAATTTCCCCTTTTTTTTAGCAGGAAAATTTTTATGGTTTTATTTGCATGCAGAAACGACCTTGACCACTGCACCCACAAATTGTTATTTCGCAGGTGTTTTTTCCCGAATTTTATAAAAACATGAAAATTAGCACCCAGTTATACGGTACTTACTACACTCACCCTTTTCTTTGCTGGGCCACTTTCTCCCTCAAGGTTTCTGCTCAGCCTCTCAGGGAAACTGGGCCCCTCTTTCTCCAATTCCTCGTCCTCTTCATTTTCTGAGTGGAGATGTCTTCGCTTACGCAATGAGCTGATTGCATCCAGCTTATCTACACGTATGTGTGGAAAAGGTGAATGGATGCATGTATAAATGAGACAGTGAGCACTCAAGTCAATAGCATACGTACAAAACAGTCAAATATCCAGACATGATGCAAACAAGGAGACAATAATAATTACAGAAAGTTGGTACACACCTAGTCTATCTTCAGACGGGTCGTCCCAACGACTCTTAACCAGCTGTGACGCCAATCGATGCAGCAACTTACAACAGTCATAATTTCAATATACGTAACACACACATAAACTCTTACAGTACATTCATGCAGTATATACATACATGCAGGCACCTTTAAAGAGGGAGCCCCCATACATGCACACTGTATAATTTATACTTATCCCCTCGTACACACAATTAATATCAGATCCAAAAAAAGAGCACACACACACACACACACGGAAAAAAGTCAAACCTCGTCCTTATGATCAACATCGTTTGTCTCGTCTCTTGCACCTTCAACCTCTGTACACTCCATTTCAACCTGTTTATAGTATATGCATTACAAGCACAACACAACAAGTATGATCAAACCTCATCTATGTTGGTGTCTGAGAGCAATGCAGTGACGTCCAGTCTGGTAAAGTGAGGGGGTGTGGCATCCCATTGAGAGTGCAGCTTAATAAGAAAATAAGAAAATAAAATACTGTATGTAAACACACTGTGTGAATATTTAACACACACAAAATCATCTTTACATAGTTTTTGTAGAGACAAACTATGACATTAAGTGTGCACTAGGCAGAGTTAGGGGTCTACGTACGGTAAAGGTAAGGAACTGTCTGTACCTTTTCTATTTCATGCTTTGTTCTGTTGTGAATGTTCCTCTCCACACACACCTCTACACTTTCCTCCAACTCTACTATGTAGACCTGTGAGTGGGTGGTGACTGATGAAAGAGACCGTAATATGACAAGATGACTGATCTAGTCATGTATAGCATGCACAATGTCACATGTACCTGAAAGCCTTTCATCTTGCCTGCACTCCAGTAGCGATCAAAATGACATATCTGCACAGGAGAAACGTGTCAGTCCTGCAACAATATGTACACTGTCAGTGTCAGCCATCCTCTTACACAACTACCCCTCTCCCATGCACACGTACACACCTTCTCGTGCACAGCATCCACTATGACCATTGGAAAGAAGCCTTCATCAAGCGTCTTGCTGAAACTCTTGAAGAGACTGTTTCGATAGGATGGCTCTAACTCTGCATCAAACTCATACTCTTCCACTCTACGCTTCACTCTGAAGGGAAAAGAAGATACTCAATGCTGCTGCTGCTAAGGTTAAGTATACCAAAACACACACTCCGACACGGTGAATGTTTTAGCTATTGAATGGGTAGATTAATATGCATGTACCTCGTGTTCCCAGGCCGTGTAAAAGAAAAAAGAAGTAGAACAAAAATAGGCAAAATGTGCATTCATTTTAATCTTTCCTCTCTCATATACACACTCACCTCCGACCAGTTTCTGGGTCTTTCACAATTTTCTCTGCTTCGTTAAGAAAGTATGAGTCCAGAGCCAGAATACGAGGGCTTGGGCTACCACACCCCACTTCTTTGTCCTGGGATAGGCAGAGTGTCAACTCACATCATTAAATACTAGAACTTACTCTGATGATCTTTGCCAAATGACTTTTACCAGATCCGGGCAGCCCTCTTAACACAATAACAATCTAAAAGGAGTCAAGAGCAGACATAAGAGTAACATGTGTGAGTTTTGATGCTTTAGCTGCTAGCTAACAGAGTTTTTGATGGGCTTTCAAAATTCACAAATGATACTCATCTTGAACGATTTTTACCACTAATGAGGGCTTCATCTTGCTACGGGAAGATTTGAGAGAAGGGTATTTATATTTACACCCTACTGCCTACTGGATGAACCCCCTAAAATAAACCTTGTACATTACCACATAAAAATATGGCACTCACGTGACTTGGTCGGCTCTTCCTGCCAGGAACATCAAAAAGTTTTTCAGATGATACAGTCTCAATATCAATCTTAGGCACGAGAGGACCAGCTAGGGAGTGTCTGTCTGAAGGAAAAAGCTGATGATACGACACTTTGCTGTGACTATGGCTCCACTGATTATCTCTTGCAGGACGTGGTGTGCGGAAATTGGCACCCATTAGCGGGGGCGGATATTGCAGCGTATTCCCGTAATTGGGAGGCCGAGGGGGAGGATTTTCGAAGTCCCTGTAATTTGATGGAGGATAAGAGTCAAAATGAGGAGGCGGTCGAGGATAACGATGTTGAAAGGGGGGAGCATCGTAGGGGGCACCAGAGTGACCTTCAGCGCGTCGCAACCACGGAGGAGAATCAGCTGATGATAAAGTGTGATTCTCATACATTTGAGTTTGACGATTGGAATGTAGTGGTGGTTCGTCAACGCAGTCTGAAGTGAAATCAATTATCGGCCTCTTATATGCTTGATCATCTTTGCTATCCGACAAGGGAGCACGATCTGACAAACTAACCTGTGGGGAAAGAACAATGAGAGAGTCATGCATGAATGTCACGCCATACAATAACGCAAGGCTTTGCCACATGTGTATACACTTTAAGGCTGGCTTATAATATGACGCTGGAGTGCACCAGGAAACGCTCAATCAGAGCCAGGTTCTATTCCAGAGTGGCGTCAACGTTTTTACACTAGCGTCATATTATATGAACCAGCCTCTAGCCGATAAAGACTGTGCAGTGAGTAAACCAACCTGCGAGTAAGGCAATCTTTCACGAGATAATTCATTACCATAATTAATTGCTGGGGGGGCCCCTGGTGTGTCCATATACAGAAGGCGATCACGATGGTGAGCAGTATAATCCGGTCTGTCGCTGGGTCGTAGAACTGGGGGCTAACAGCATAGACAAGGATAGCACACATTGCAATTTGGACATACACAAAGAGTTAAGCCTGGTTCATGATATGACGATAGACGCGCTCGTTTCGTAAGCTATTGTACGAAACGCTAGATTAGACTCAGGCTAATCGGACGGTACCGTATAGCTGGTTATTTTAGAAGGAGAAAAATTCGTTAAATTTTTACAGTTACCTGCCCTTTGCAGCTCACTTGGTAGTTTGGGGCAAATAGTAATATTACTAGACTCAAAAACATAAAGGTATGCTATTCCTATATATGAACCCTACCCCTACCGGGGTTCATATGATTCGCGAAAAAAGGTGGGTGTTATAGCCTCTGCATCATAGCGAAGCGAATTATTGCCTGTGATTCACTGCGGTGATCCCACAAAAAAAAATTCCGCAAAATTCACTAGGACAGCTAATCGCGAAATATTGCTCCTCGAAAATAACCGGCTATACGGTAGCTTACGATACCATACGAAACGAAGGACTATCGTCATATCGTGAACCAGCCTTATAAACTGAAGTTTAAACTCATAGAGAGCACTATCTTTGAGTCTTCATTTTATTGACGATGTTCAAATTCAGTGTTCACGAAAGGAAAAACTGTATTGCTCAGCAAAACTACTCACTTGAAACTGATTAATTCTGGGCTCTGAATGATGAAGAGGTGATGGTGACGGGAAAAGAGGGGATGGGAGGTGTGGGGTGTGTGAGGGTGGTGGGTTAGACGGCAAAGGTGGGGGTAGTGGGTTAGACGGCAAAGGTGGGGGTAGTGGATATCCACCTACAGACAGTACAAAAATTGGCTCAAACGTGCACGTGCAAACAGCATGTTTCAGTGTAAGAGTAAATCACTGAGGTAGGCTTACCTGATGGTAAAGGTGGCGGGGGCAGTGGGGAGTGATGATAGTGACTCATATTGTGACAATTATATCATAAGCAGCACAGCAGAACGCGCTATGCGCTAGGCACCAGGCAAGCTCAGAGTACAAGTACGAGTTTGAGTTCGAGGAGCGAGTACAATGACAAAAGGTTTAATAGAGGGCGGCCTTTGCTTGAAGCTGAACCTGCGCAGAATGTAATGCTGCTGTGGCTCATAAGACAGAAGATCAGGAATGCCTAGAGAATACACACAGATAAGTTAGATTCATGCAAGCAAGGGCATGATTTTAAGAACAGTCAATAAAAAATTACACACCTGGTGATAACGATTTACTTACACCCGGTACCCACCATCAATGATGGCTTTACTCAGCATTTCCCAGGGAGAAACATACAGGCAATATAAAGTTAGGCCATAGGTGTAACTCATGTACACACTCCATAAAAATCACACTCCATAAAAATTAATTTCCGGTATACCACAAAGTAACATGTAGCTAAAGCCCTTAGTTAAACTTCCGACAAGCACATTTTGTGATCCAATCACATGTACACACCTTCTGCTGCAAGTTTTTGCCTGCTTACAGTGAATTGCACAACAGTTGTCCAGAGCTAGTAGGTGAAAGGGGTGGCTTTATAAGGTGGTTTGCTGAGTACAAAAGTGCTGCAAGTTTAGAGTGGCTATCACATTACCATGTCGCAAACAGTTTTGACACGGGTTTGTTTACGAACACATTATAGTGCCAGTAACATGGTAAGTTGTCACAGCGAAAGCAACATGTTGGCTATCAGGTGACGAGTGGGTGATGATACAGTGTAATTCTAGCCGGCTGTGTTTGCTAGGATACAACAGCGGAAGATTAGTTCACATCGTTATGCATGCAACATCATAATGGTGGAAGTCTTTCAAGGACTTGCCAATAAGCGATGAAATCACACGTTAGTGTGGTAGGAATCAGTGCAAACACAGTGACACAAATGATTAATGAAAGAACACAGCAACACAATCAGGATATGTGGAAACCAGCAATTATGATTATACGACTTTGACATTGTAGTTCGCAAGTTGCTCATCTGCCGTAGCCAAGGTATTTATCCACCTTACTGTATATACTAGCCACACTGAGTACACCATTCTATTGTACTAGTGCACACTGAGTACACCATTCTACTGTCTAGTGCACACTGAGTACACCATTCTACTGTACTAGTGCACACTGAGTATACTGTTCTACTGTACTAGTGCACACTGAGTACACTATTCTAGTGCACACTGAGTACACTATTCTACAGTACTAGTGCACACTGAGTACACTATTCTAGTGCACACTGAGTACACTATTCTACTGTACTAGTGCACACTGAGTACACTATTCTAGTGCACACTGAGTACACTATTCTACTGTACTAGTGCACACTGAGTACACTATTCTAGTGCACACTGAGTACACTATTCTAGTGCACACCGAGTACACTAAGTGGTATCTGCATGGCTGTGGGTGAGTTGATTGTATCCACTGGTGATCACTAAATGTAACAACGACGTTTACAAGTACCGGTACTAGTGAGATTACTCAACTAAACATTAAAGCGTAAAACACTTAGCTCGCTTGTCAATGTAAAAGCTTATTTAATGAGCAAGCGCTTGCAACTATGGCTACTGCCTCTTCCACAGGCCTCTAAAGAAAAGGGGAGGTAAACGGCGCAAATTAAAAGGTAATACCGCGCATGTACATCATTATTACCCGTGTGGTAGCACAAGAAAATATAACAATGCAGAATACTGTATGTGATGCAATAATAATTTTACTGATAGTTTAGAATACGTAGATATCCTGATTCCCAGAAATCCCGGGGATGGTTCCCGCATGCATATGCAACTATTACCAGGCCTGAGAGTATGAGAGGCATGGTCTCTCGAGGCTACTACGGCTAATGCTCAGTAATCATGTTATGAGCGCAATTACACCAACCTAAAGCAAGTTGGTCTCTACTATAATATTTGGCTCATACGTACTTCAACAAGTATATACAGGAGCACTACACAAACACCGTGCACAAAGTAACGTGACTTGCACGCAATCAAATATTGTAGACTGCTAGTAATCTGTCGGAATCGTGACGTACTACACGTATTTTTACTAACAGATTACTAGCAGTTTACAGTGGAACCCCTCTTATAACAACCACCCCTGATGTAAGGACACTCCCTCTATAAAGGCCACGTTGTAGTGTCCCAATGTACCCTTTTGAGTACAAATCAACCCCTGAGAAAAGGACACCTCTCTATAAAGGCCAATCTTTGGTTCCCCACGGTGGCCTATTGTGTACAAGTCAGTTTACTTTGTGCAAGTTTACAGTGTTTGTGCAAAAAAATGTCTTACACTAGCGATACTATTATTATTATCTACTATTCTTAGTAATATCACAGATATAGCTATAAAGTAACCTGCTACACCCACATAATATAACACCAACTAGTCTCACCCTTGAAAGAAGAGTCATAGACTAATGAGGTGGGAAGCGCTCAAGATAACCTATTCATAGAACAAGTTAACTCCACACAGATGAATGTTTTTCTGTTTGACCTTTGAACCCGCAAAGCCATCCTAAATATTGATATATGAATATCATTAAGTCCACACTTTATTAACTTGTGGTTGATCTCAATTAATTCCAGTGCTGGGTCTAAAAGACATTTATATCTGTGTGAGACAACAGTGAGTGTGATCACTATGCCCTGGTTCAAGAAGCACAAGTCAATGCAGCTCAAGAAGCGACACCGTTTCTCCAAGAAGGACATCTCCCAACCCACCGACTTCAAGCATTGCTATCATGCTGAGTACGATGATTCTCTCCAAGGCTTTGCAGGTCTGCCTCCTCAATGGTCTTCACTTATAAGCTCCACGAACGAGAAGAACCAGTTGGACTCCCCTCCATCTGACTCTCTAGACTCTACCCTGGTTGCAGTAAAAGAAACCCCAGAGAAAAGTCAATCTGCTTTATCCACACCGACACAGTCTCACAGGGAACCCTCTGTTGAGTTGGAGATTTGCATCCCATCTTCGCAGCAGCCCGCTGAACCCCAGCAGGAGGACACAAATAACATTCAGGAATTAACCAAGAGGGACTCAAAAGTAACGCCGTGCAATAGCACTGGTTCCAGCAAGGTCAGTCTTGCAAGCAGTTGCAGCTTAGGGCTCACGAAGCGACCCTCGCCAATCATTCGGGGTCCAGATTATGCCTCAGAGGAGACTATGAAAAATGTTCACAAGCACTGTCGTTCGTCTTCGCATGGAAACCCCATTGAAAGAGAATTACTTCGTGAGGCACTTTTTCTAAATCGGCATTCAGGGCAAGAGCAGATTGCTGAGGAAGACTTTATGCATTTCAATAGTCGACCACGAGCTGGCTCTTATCATCAGCTCCGTACCTCCCCAATAAATCGCCGTCAGATTGTCTCTTACACTCCAGGAGGCCCCATCAGTCACTCCACAGACCGACTCCCTGCAACCTTTAGCATGAGAGCTCCTAACGATGTTGCCAAGTCTGACCTGGGTCTCTACGACTGTGAAAATGCTTACGATTCACCCACAGCCATTTTGTCCAGAATCAATTCACCTAGCGAGAGCTCGGGATATTTTGGTAGCACTCGTTCAAGCTTAAACAGTTCCAGGATGTCATCGTTCCAACAGTTGTCTTCTGCCTGCTCGCCGAATGGCACGGCTATGCCACAATATTCTATGTTCCCTCCTAACCGACCAGTGCACTCATATCAACGGGAGCATTCTGATGTGGTGAGTAGTGCATTTAAATTCCAGTATACCAATCCAAAATGCTCTGCTATGCTTGATTCACATACAATTCCCTGTAGAGTAGTATTGGCTAAATGTAATACTGTAACAGTGTTCTCCTTTGATATACTAGATCTGCCTATTATTGTGCATGTTCTATTTTTAGCCAGCTAGCTAGTGAATAGGTTTTAGAGGTGATAATGATTAATGTTGTCTCTAATCTTTCTGAAAGCGTAGCTGAGCACACGATTAAACGTGAATACACAAGCTACAAAGTTGCAGATCTATAGCACTCTGCCAATTCAAGGCTGTAACTATACAAACAATGGCTCTCTTTCAATTAGCTTGAAAGAAGTTGTTTCGCATTAATTGTTTCAACGAATCATGAAATTGTGTGACTAGAGGTGTTTGTTTGTATATACAGGCATGGGTCCACCCTCAGCTGTGTCAGCCAGCCTCACAGCAGTATCGTTTCAGCTCTTTGCAGCGACCCAACAAGCACAATCGTGATCCATCTGCGGTCAAAGTGCACGCTACAACTAGTAATATTCCTACTGGTGCGAGCAGTCAGCCCCACAGTCATCAGCAGAATTATCCCAACACTGGACACTACGGGACTACACCTCGATCTCAGAAAGGCTGGAGAGCTGGAAATATCACATCCTATGGTCATGCAACGAGAGGAGGATCGGAAACTGGCAGTGTCTATCGTGTGCACGATCGAGCAGAACGTGATCGCTTTGAGAGAACCTCCTATCATCACGAGCCACTCACCAGCTCAAAGTCTAGTACACACAACACTGTCACCACTACTTCTAGTTGTTCCAGCACAAGCACACTTCCTGCACAGAAGAGAGAGCGACGACACTCAAAAATGACCAATGAGCAATTTCGTACTACTATGGAACTACTGGTGAACCCTAAGGATCCCCGAAGTGACTTGATCGATTTCCATAAGATAGGAGAAGGCTCTACTGGAGTTGTGCACCGTGCAAGACAGCGCTCTACGGGTAAAGTAGTAGCAGTAAAGAAGATGAATATTTGGAAACAGCAGAGAAGAGAACTACTCTTTAATGAGGTAAGCTTAATTTTACCAAAGTTTTAGACTTACACCACCAGTATGCATGTTATGATTATGGTAATCCCAGGGCTGTTGATATTGTCTAGTTTAGGGAGCTCCTAAAGCTGGCCTTAGTAGAGTTGATCGAGTTAGTGGTTTGTAAACTCCTGATTACTAGCGGCTTTGGTGTGGTGGCCTTGTTTCTAGTTTCTAGTTACAGTAGTGCTGTTGTTGGGTTGTTTTGAGTGAGACCATTTCGTTTAGTTCTTGGCTTCATAAGGGGTGGTCCTTACAAGGTATCTCTAGTAATCCACTGCTCGACTGACTCTGTTCTCATAGTAGCCTTTGAAATGTGTTGTTACTTGTATGTAGTGATTCGCACAGGCAACGTTCAGTTGTTGGCGCCATAATGAGTGACTGTGTGTCTTGTTGTGCATGGTGAATACCCCCTCTTGAGAGTGTTGCTGAACTGTGCTCTGTGTTTGTGTTTTCCTGGAAAACAAGCACTGCATGTGTGCATGTATTTTGTGGCTGCTTATACTCTCTCTGTGTGCATGATATAATGGCTGTGTTGTAGTTTATCTGGCTTCCATTGGTATTGGTAATAATATTATGTGGATATTAGGATCTGGCTTTACAGAATTGTGATCAGTATTGGTCTGGTCTGAGTATACGTTGTCTGAAAATAACAGCCTTTAGAAGATTTAATTTGTCTGTTGGCAAGCTCCATTTCCTACAAGCCCCTTGAGGCATGTTGGACAAAACTGCGTGTAATGTACTAATACAACAAAGCAGAAATGTCTTGTTCCTATCTCACAGAGCTCATCTCATTAGTTGCCTAGAAACAAAGTGAGTTATATCAGCTTACGATGAACCCATTGCAGCTCTGTGTTTGTAGGTGCTCAGAAATTAGCAGCATGATTAACGTGATTAGCAGCATGTCTGCTTGAATAATTCAGTGCATAAGGGATTGTAATTAAATAATGGTGGCAATCAACAGCTTATAAGAGTTGATACATTTCTAAGGCCCCAGTCCCAGAAGCCATGTAGTGCTCATCCAGATGAGTGGTGGTTGCTTTGATGGATCTATGGTGGCAAATGGGATGGATTTGCTTGATTTGCAGTATAAAGAGAAATAGCGATTAGTATTTTTCGTATCCTAGCACCTTCTCTGTAGCAACTGAGTCTGACACACCTTCGATCTGCTGATGGTGATTTTTCTGTAGACGGGGATTTTAGAGTACTGAGTTTACGAAGACAAATTTGTTGCTTCCACTAGAGCAGTCAATCAATAGAACCCATTGCTAGTGCTAAATGTAGTGTGCATGTGCACTAAAATGTGTTTCCTTGTGTGCTTGGAGAGCTCCTCTAAATGTGTGTGTACACAACCGAACCACAATAAGGCTATATTAATAGTGTGGGTTGCTAAGTTAGTAGATGCATTAGGGCATATTCTAACAACAGTGTTACTAAGCATGATTATAATTGGCTTGGATGCTGGCCTTGTTATATGTAGTGCTGAGCAACACCGAAGAGGAGGGTGCAGCTTTGTTTCTTTGTCAGTAGAGTGGTTGTTATGGAGCTATTCCTTAGAGACAGTTTGATTTTGATATCTTATTGTGCGTTCTCACACTATTCAAATTCCCCAGCTCCCGGGTTTGCAAGCTAGTAAACATGTCTGTCAATATTCATCTGCCTGCTCTCTTTGACCAGCTAGCGAGACAGACACTTCCTTGTCTGGATAGAGGTCATTCTACTGAGCATGCAATGATCTCAGTGGGGAGTGGGTCAGTAGCAGTGTAGGGTAAAAACTGCATGTAATTTGAGCTGCACGGTGTGCCTTTTCTTTCGATGTTGTTTACATCTGTCTAAGCTGATGTATAGTTGGCATAATTGCTACTACAAATATGCACGGTACTATTTATAGTATGTGTGATGCTATTACTAGAAAGTTTCTGATTCCACGAGTGAGTGAGTGCTTACTGTTCAAACATGCCCTGGCTTTCCTGTGAAGGTTGCCTCCCCCCTCCGTGTCATTAGCAACCCACCTGTCCTCCCACACTACTGCCTATTAAACATCAATTAGAGTGGTGTCTGGTGACCTCCCTATATGACCACACTCTGGTGAATTAGTCACACCATTGCAATTGTGTACTCTCATTGATACCGCACCGTGTGGGTGCACAGTAGCGTACACTGTGTATGTACTGTTTGGGTGTTCAATAGCGTACACTGTGTATGTACTGTGTGGGTGTACAGTAGCGTAGTGTATGTACTGTGTGGGTGTACAGTAGCATAGTGTATATAGACGTTGTATGTTCTTGTCTGCCTATTAAAGAAATTACTGTTTGTTTCATTGTGGTTAGATGCATTTCCTCTTGCATCCCACTTATTACACGCACTATTAGAACCTGACTGACTCATGCTCACTGGTCTGTTCAAATTAATTATTAGCGGAAAATTGTCTTGAATCCCACACAGATGCAAAATATATCAATTTTGTTGGAGAGCCATGTTCCTAGTGCGTAACTATGGCCTGATTCCTTAACGACAATCATTAGCATCATTATAGTATCATATTATTGGCCAGTGTACATGTATGTATTCCACTCTGTCTGGAACTGTTGTGGGTTCATATTGAACACCTCCCTACCTATAATGCCACACGTATGAGTGCATACTGTGTGCACTGTTGTGTTGCAATAGTCTGTCTAAACTGGTAACCTGGTCAGGCACAGTGCACCTTGAATAGAGTACGGTAGAATATATCTGATATCAACCAACACCGATTGATTAGCTTGCTTTTGTATTGACTTTGTCGGACTGTCAATGTTTTGAAGGATTTAGATAAACAGTTTCTTATTGCTAGACTAATGTTTTAACTGCAATAAGGGTTGGTTTAGACAAAGTAGGACTTGGTTTATAAACACGAGTTTGTATATGGTCTGTGTTGAGTGTATTTGGTGGGGACTCATTGCAATGCTGTACACACATAACTATGCCTGTACAGCTACACAACTGCTCTTTCTTTTGGCACTGCTCCCCTTAGAGAGTTCCTGAAAATGACTGGCTACCTGACATTGACAGCTGTCAGTAATTAGCTTTGACCTCCTCCACCCACCATTTTACCGGCTTTGCTACCTTTAATCAATTTAGCCATTTTTTAAGCTACCTATCAGCTACCTTTGATGAAAGTTGAGTGTCTGTCAGTTGAAATTGGATGCTAGAGGAATATACTCACCCTATCTAGTGGGGGAGTTGTCCTATAGAGGAATATACTCACCCTATCTAGAGGGGGAGTTGTACTAATTGTACATTATGCTTGCAAGAAGTGATGGGGATTTTTCACAGAGACACAACTGCTCCCCAACTAATTGCCTTCTAATTATCAACATCCGTAGAAAGAGAATAAACTTGCTAGACATAATGGGGGGAGGCTTTCCCCCCCATACCCTCGCTTTACCGTATTGAACTACTCCCCCCCCCCCCCCAGCTTTCTTTGTGACTTGCACACGAGACAAGTTGAGTAATGCATTCACTTGAACATGTGGGCTGTGTGTGAGTGTTTGGGTATTGACTACACCAGGTGCTGTGGGAGACTACACTCCCTCTGCTGTGAATGCGTTAATGCCTCCGTCATGAATATCATTGTACATCTGTGAATAATTGACCTACAAAGTTCTGAAGTGCTCCATATGCATGAAGTAGCAAAGCAATGAATATTGGTTACACCTAATGGCAGTAATATAATATCAATTGTATCCCTTATACTGAGTTTTACTAGTAAAGTATACTGTGTGTCAGGCACCAACTGCTTGTAAGATAATTAAGCAATTAGTTTTTAATTAAGCCAGGGTATGTAATGATCAGCAGCTGTGTAAGTTCGTATAACAGTGTGACAAGCAACCGTAGACATAATACATGATTGAGTTATTTCTTCGATAATTTTTGACAAATTGGTTAGCAGGTGTTATTGTCTGACAGTTAAAGGGACACTCCACTCACGTACACTGACTAGTGATCGGTTTTAATTCATGGAATAACAAACACTTGCTCCCCCACACAGGTAATGATGATGAAAGCTCATCCCCATGACAATGTCGTACGTTACCATGACTCACACTTGGTTGGAGATGAGCTGTGGGTCATCATGGAGCTGATGGACGGAGGAGCGCTTACAAGCATCCTGCAGAAATCAAGGTGTGTGTGTGTGCATGTGTATTAATCAGCCCTATAGTTTTGTCAAATACAGTGCCTTCCCCTGTCTGACATGATATTTATGTGAGTAACGGTATTCACATACACGCAATCAATCTTTGCAGTCTGTGCATGTTTTTACCCCCCCCTATTTTACCTCCGCAGTCTCTCAGAGGAGCAGACTGCAGCCATTTTGAAGCACACTCTCCGAGCGCTTGACCACCTTCACTCGAAAGGTGTCATCCATCGCGACGTGAAGAGCGACAGCATTCTTTTGGACAGGAACGGTGGCATCAAGTTGTCGGATTTCGGCTTTTGCGCTCGTCTCACATTGGAGCAGCCACGCAGGAGGTCTCTGGTTGGCACACCCTACTGGATGGCCCCTGAGATAATTGCCAGAAAACAGTACAGCACAGAGGTATGTCTAATGCAATCAATTAGTACTCTACGACTTCGTACTAAAACAATTAGTGTGTTATAGTTACTAGGCACGGTCTTGTTTCAAACCTCTCAAACTTGCCATGCTTTGTGTGGTTTCCTGTGCCTTGAAGACTGCCCAATTGGCCACTGTGTATGGCAAGAGGCCAACAGTTACAATGAGACCACCTCCTATTAAGGCGTATGACACAGCATATGAGCCTCCCCTCGTCTATTGCTTGGTCTAGAACAGCCAGCTGTTGTCTGTGTTGCCACAGGGGTATTTTGTAGCATTTGCCCAAAAGCATACTCTTTATTCAGACAACCATGTCAGTGTCGATATTGACTAATCTGGCATAGAGAAACAGATGCTCCTGTACATAGCATAGTTGCCAAGTTTGGAAATCTAGCAACCGAGATATTAATTGCTACCACGTACACCTCAATCACGCCCATCAATTATTTCTATGGTTGACACAATTAAGCAATTAAGCAAATTCCGGGACATGAGTGCCAACCGGGGCACATGCAACTGGGACACAACCGGCACAGAGGCCCCCAAATTGGGACTGCATGTCCTGGCGAAATCGGGACATTTGGCAACTACATATGTAGGATAGTATAGTGGATGCCCTAAGAGACTAGCGCAGTGGTTGCCCCTGGAGTATACATTTAGTTGTTTCACAGCTGGTTTTCACTGTTTGTGCAGGTTGACATCTGGTCGCTGGGCATAATGACCATTGAGATGGTGGACGGGGAGCCACCTTACTTCAACAGTCGCCCCATGGAGGCAATGGGTTACATACGAGACCACAACCCACCACAGCTGAGACACCCAGAGAAGGTGAGTCAGTCGGTGCCAACTACCACACTGTATTAACAACACTCTAGCTTGCTGAGCTTAAAATGTCCACATGCATACTAACTAATAATCTGTTAATAGCTCTTCCTTACTGTAACAGCACTAGCAATATATAATTATATATACCGTATAGCGGGAAATTTTCATTGGGATTTATTTTCGTTACGGATACCCACGAAAATCTGGACATTCGAACAGTAGCCGCGGATAGTAGGCTACTATGATGACGTGCTCAGGGCA
>VSKX01062891.1_pt1 | contig 15204 bp, 16 predicted proteins | sample 4799481 | NCBI WGS metagenome assembly VSKX01 (sample SAMN12179537, study PRJNA552185) | sponge metagenome | biome: deep-sea hydrothermal plumes; feature: spots directly above weak diffusing fluid; material: sea water; isolation source: sponge from the Swan site of a hydrothermal vent ...
CTAAAGTCTATTCGCGTTCACCTGTTGGTCCTCAGTTTTGGCACTGTATCTTGGTCATACTTTGATGAATTTGAATATTTCAAGTATCATTCTGTTTCCAATTAAACGCTGCTTCTAACTATCGCTTCAAAAAAATTGTAGGATTAGCCAGTCAAAAGATCATTCATGTTTTATCGTACCGTTTATCAGTGAATAATATAATTTACTTCCGGGGACCAGGTGAATGCGAATAGACTTTAGTATGCATTATTCTGTGCAGGCGAATGATGGCAATGTGCTGATTGAGACTGAGATGCAGAGCACTGGAGATCAAATAGTGGACTCAATGAAACTAACATTGCTATCCTCAGAGGTGACCCACAAAGTATCGAACTTCACTGCCCCTTCCCTGAAAGCAAATAGCTGATTATATTGTCACACATTATCATTATCCAGCATTGTTTTTATGATATCACATACGTTAACGGTTTTTAGATGTTTGTTTTGTGAATTACTACATAGTAAACGGACAAATGTATGCCGAATTTTCACTTACATTACGCCCAATGCTAGAAAATTAGGGAATTTCCCTTGTTTATGATTAATTTATGAGGGGCGTGGTGATTCGATAATTTTCATAATCTACACTATTATTATAATTATGTCTCGATCTCAGCTCAAGAGGCCAGCCAACTTAGAGCTACTAATAAGCTATGGATTTCACTAAAGACTCTATTGAATCCTCCATAATTGTACACGACTACGAAGCAGGACAGTGTGATTCTCTAACTCCAACTGTAAACAATTCATACTCAGTAGATGGCTCTCAGACTGTACAAGAGCTCTCTGCGTGGGAAAAATGGATCATTAGAAAAGCACAAATAGACAGAGCAAAGGCAGAACAAGAGCAATTGCTTCGTGTAAGCCCTAGGCTATATTCGATCTATCTGCTCATTAGTTACTGCGTTTTATATATCGAAATGATTTGTTTGCAGAGAAAAGAGAATGAAGGCGCTAAGGTATTGAGGAGAACTCAGCGAGAGAAGAAGAGGAAGAGTGAACATGCATACAGAGAATGGCTGGCAGACAAGGCAAAAAAAGAAGCTGGTCACATTCAGAGGGAGAGAAGTGATGTCAAGCAACGACTGGAAGATATAGAAAAGGTGTTATTATCTATATATATATATATACGTGCTAAAACCAATGCTATTTTAATAGTATAGCCATACGTAGCACATCTACATGTGGCTTTATATTGCTTGCGTATTTGCTTAGAAAAAATGCGGAATTGAAGACAAGAGCAAAGCTAGGTACAATGAATGGCGAGCTAAGAAAAAAGAGGAGAAAATAGCAAGAGAGAAATTTAAAGTTGAAGAGCAAGAAGGAAAGGTAGCTAAGACTAATGGACAGTAATGGTACAGTTAACTCCCTTTTTAATGGATGCCCTCAATAAGGGACACTCTCGCTATTTACTATGGTATACAACAAAAACTCCCTCAATAAAGGATACTCCCTCAATAAAGGACAAAACTCTTGGAACCAAAGTGTCCGTTATTGAGGGAGTTTACTGTAGGTTGTGTTACTACAGGCTGCTCTGGCACAGGAGAAGAGAGAGAGAGGTGCAAAGGCTTATAGAAACTGGATGAGAGTAAACTATAATAGACAAGTTGAAACAGACTGGTATAGTAGATTAGATGAAAAAAGAACATTTTTACACTCACGTAAATAAATATTTTCTTCTAATAAAAAAATGTGTCATGTCCATTGTTCTATAGTGGTAATTAATTAGTTCTTTTGTATTCCCCCAGTGCTTCTTAGCCATCGACTAGTCTCTACATCTTTCTTTAGCATTTTCTTGCCATGTTGCTGAGCACCACCCACTACGTACCGCGTGTTAACAGACATCCAGTTAGTTTCTTTCGAGCGATCAAAAGGGTCGGTGGGTGTCCAGTACCAGCCGTGACTGGTAGGTACAAACCAGAGAGGCGCTACATAAACGCTTGCATCAACGATAACTTTCTGAGGCTCTTCTCCACCAAGGCCACTTGTCACCGTATCTGCTCGATAGCTTGCATCTAGTTTTGGGGGATTGGGGCGTGCTGCAAATCCTTGTTTGTCAACTTCAATTTCTTCTTCGTCTTTACCATCTTCTTCAGTGGGGCTCACAAAAATAAGGCTCTTGTTTTCGAGGGAAGCACATTTAGCTAAGCCATGCTCTACAATTCTCAGCTCAGAATCTGGGTTAAATCGGATAGGGTTCGAAATTAGCTTAGGAGCAGGTTCAGTGCTTTCATAGTGGATTCGAAGAACCTCTACGAGAGCTTTTGAAGAGAGAGCAACATCATACTGACTAGTGTTTTGAGTTGCTTTGCGTTTATGCAGTCCGATCACTTTCCCGTCCTGCAATGCGAGGGGAGAGCCCCACGAGCCGACATCAGCGGAGCAAGTGTGGAGAATATCAAAGCCGTGACAGCGAAGAAACGTTCCTTTGGCAAATCGTGTCTTATTCCCTATTTGCTGCTGGACAACCATCATCTCTTCACCTCGAGCACCCTCCCAGTCTGTGGAGAGGGTTAGAAAGAGTCGTCTGTGTTTCTTGAGCTGAGCAACCTCATCTTGTGAGATATGGAGAAATGTAGCATCAAAAATAGGGCACGTGAATCGAAATCGTTTCGTCGTATCAATTTGCATTTCAAAATCTTTCTTCTCTCCACTGTTACTTATCGAGAAAGTAAGTGTGACTTGATTGGCCTGAAGGTCGTTGGTACTCAAAGTGTAGTTGTTTGTCAGAATGCCATGCACATAGTTCTCACTATCATTCTGCAGAGGAAACTTGCACAAGAAGCCAAATCCCCATCCTTGATCAACGCCCACTTTGCATACTCCTTTGTGCAACTCGAACAGAATACTAAAGGGACTTGTATCACGGGTAGTGGTCCCCATGTACCGTTCCTCGTCTGCTTGCTTGGACACACAGCCTCCCATTCTGTCTAGCACCTGCATATAATATTGTTATAGAGCTACAGTCATTATTGCTGTATGCTTTTAATATCATGCTGTACGTATTGTATAAGGAGAATTGCTTACAATATTCGAGTGTTGCTTCACCCTCTTTTTCTGAACAGTAGCTATAGCTAGCCTAGCGTGCAGCTACCAGTGCAGCCCCACCCCCCACGTACGTACATGTGCACTACACACCCACCTTAGCTTGTGCGCATGCATGCTTCACTCACTAATTGCTCAATGGGATGGCTGTCATAATGCAATGTAAATTGATATTGCTAATACTATAACACAAAAATCATGTGAATTTATAATTGCTATAATGAGAGTCACTTTAAACATCGTTCAAAATGTGTGGAGCCAACATAACCTCCTCTCATAGATTTTGCAACATTTTGTTCAAACAAACGTCTGTTCTGCCGAAGTACTTCAGCAGCATCTGCGAAAAACAAACAAAGAAAACACTAGATAAAAACAGGTAATAGCTGTAGGCATACCTTTGTTTAATGGGTCATCAGGATTAGGCTCCAAAAAAAGAAACTGCAGTCCATATATGATTGAATTAATGGTTAGTACAGGCTTCCAATCTTCTCTAAAGAGAAACAAACATTCTGAAGCACATATGTAAAGAGAGAGAGAGAGAGAGAGAGAGAGAGAGAGAGAGAGAGAGAGAATTTGGCTATGTGCACTGTCTGGCTTACCTCAGAATGTTCAGACAGACATTGCCTTCCAAGTCAATATTCGGATGGTACACCTAGGTACAGCAGCAAATGAAATGATATTGGATTACACATTGTTCTGAGAGGTAATGTGTTAGAGCTAGCATAACTGTGTTAAACTATTGTGTGTAAACTTGCTTGAGTCTCACACTTTACTTTAGGAGCATCGTGAGGATACCCAGGTCCCACCTATACAGTATATACACACACACAGAGAATACAATTCTTACTACAAGCATTCATAAATATGTCGAACCAACTTACTTTAAAACTGAACACAAATCTCCCCATTCTATAAAAGCCCTGAATAAGAAAGAGCATACTCATCATACAATAGCGTACTATACACCAGTAAACATACCTCATCAGGGCAAATGATGAGCTTAAAGTTTAACAAGTCATCTGGGTCTGCAAACTCCAATTGACACGTTTTGGGAAGATTGAGCTCAGCAATATCTACGTGATGTACATAACAAGATAGTAGCGTCTACATATTAGTCTGATGAATCAGCCGCTTCCTGATTCATCAGACTACATAAAAATATGCTCTGATCGTTACCTTTCTGTACTCTTAAGTATGCTGCACTGGTTTTCTTTGTGCTCTGTGGATTACTACCAGCCTTTGCTTGCTGCTTCAGAGAGAAGAGCTTGATCATGGTTTACTAGATATAAAGTGTGTGCATGTGGTGAAGTGAGTGTATAGGAGAATGTTTAGAAGTAAAAGCCAAAAAAATTGTGGACCCAAAAAATTGATTTGTGGGTGCATGAAGGAGCATTCTATTATATACATGTAAATACCTCGACTCCTCACTAATAGGACAGCACAGGTCTCAGCACCACAGGAGTCTTGGAGTGTTGTGTCTCTCTCTAATTAACCGCACTGCCTAATCACTATGGACAATATCATTATAATTCTTTTTTAAATAATGCCCACCGTTTTACAGCTGGTTGAAGATAATTATGGCGCGGAGCAGTGCCTGCTATTTAATTGGAGAAAAACTCCTTTTGGACTCATTTCTTCACTTAAAGAAGTCCTGGATAGTCTCTGAAAAATGTCTTCGAGAAAGCGGCAACAGGAAAAAAAGCACTATGGCTTGAGAAAAAGAGCTCGGCTTGGCGATATAACAAACTCTAAACAACAAGTACAACTGAGTGCTCCATGTCCGCGCCCAGTCTCCCTGGCCCTTACAGAAAACTGTATCAACCAATGTGTGCCTGAAAATGAGTTTCCCCCGGAAGAAACTGACACCTCTATGTTCTGCTCTGAAAATTTCGATTTCCTTCCGTCTAAAAGAAAGCAGCCGTTTCCTAAGAGATGCGTTGAGTTAACCCCAGGAGGTTTGTTCAGCTCCCTTCCTACTGAAGTCCTTCACAATTTGTTCTCCTTGCTGGACCTAGAGAGTATGGTGTCTCTGTGTCTATCATCCACTGTCACTGTTTCATACATTCGTGGCTACATGTACACCCCAGCTGGACTGGCTCATGTTTTGCCCCCTCTTGTCACCGACATTATGAACAGCGTCTGCACAAAAAAATTCCGTCTTCTTGGTGAGTTTTCACGTGCTGTACATACCATAGTAGAATTGTTTCCTGCAGGAATGATAGTCAAAGCCGTATCTGTATTAGACGCTCTCAAGAACAGACTCAAAGTGGCAGCGTTCTTTCTGGATAAGGTAGAGAGTTTCGTTACAAAGTGTGCAGCGTGTGACTGTGTTTGTATTGCTTTAGCTTCATCCAGTTCATCTGTCCATCCGTCGGTATCTAACCAACCAGGCAACCTATCGCTGCTTTGGAGCTGCTCTCAACGCTTTTGTCTCTGGCTGGGAGGACAATGCCAAAACTAAAGCATACGACTTCGTCAAACTCAAGTCAAAGTAAATACATTCTATAGTTAAAACTGGTTTTAATACATTCTTCTGCTAGAATTATTGAGAGGACCAGTGCAGTGCTGCAGGGAACATCAGGGTCCCTCCCTTTGGAAGAGAAAGACATACGTGCACTCCATAGAGAAGTGTTCTTGTGTCCAGTCAAATCAGACGAAGAGTATGCTTTCTGGCTCACTCTGATTCTCAAGCCGTGGCCACTCGTGTTCCAAGCCAAGCTGCTCTACTTGATCACAGCCCCGGGAGATGCCAGTGGGAAGGTGTATTGGGTCGAGTCTTGCGGTTGCTCTCGTCTTCAGCATACCTCCACCAAGCAACTGGACTTCTCTGAACTAGCTCGAGCTCTGAGAGTACTCTACAGTCACAAGGCCTGGACAGATGATGACATTTTCTCCATTTTCAACGAAATCACGAGTTAGTTTGACTCAACACACTTAATAACCTGTATTACTGGGTTTTAATGCTTTGTTTTTAGCCTCTACTTCGAATGGCTGGTGTCTTGAGAACGTGTCACTGCTGTTGTTTGGCTGTGGTACTGCAATAGTGACTGGTGTACTGGAAAGTAAAGCTATCAATGGCCGCACCAAAGAGCTAGGAATGATACTGTTCTATATTGCTCACTGCTGTGTCAGAGGAAACGTACCAGAAGAGGCCATTGACAAAGACATGGCGTGAGTGCATTTAGTGAAAGCAGTAGTTGTACTTGTAGCATGTGTACAGGTGTATGTGTGTGTATGATTGTACTTGCTAAGGTGTGTGTACTTGCTAAGGTGAGTGTATAGTTGCAGCAGGTTTGCATAGTCAATGGTGTAGTCAACGCACAAAACCCTGACTACAAGACTATTTATCACAAAAGTAGGCAGAAGTGACTCTCTAGTCAGAACTACTACCCCTAACCTAGCCTCGATCCCAGGCCGCCATGAAAGGAGAAAGACGGCCCGGTATACACTGTCTGCGCATGCATCAGTATATTTTATTCGTTTGGATTTGTAAAACATGATCGTATGTAAGACTCTAGTTTTATTGTGATGGCTACTTTGTCTTCTGCTCTTGCTTACGCTCTCTGGAAAGCCAGATCTGGTCTTGAAGGACAAGTAGCTCGAGGCGCTGAAGCATTTGTATAATAGGAGCGACGTATTTCTGTGGTACCTACCCGGCTATGGCAAGTCTATCTGTTTCCAGGCGCTTCCCTCCTTGTTTGATGTGAAGCTTGGTATAGAGCCTCTAGCGAAGTGTTATGCTGAACAGAGAACATCTTCTCTTCACATCCAACAAAAGCTGCATGAAGCCATCTCTTGACCACGCACTAGATGAAGCTGACCATGTGGGTGACCGACCGTACACAGGCTCCATGGGTTAGCCCGTGCATGCTACAGGTTCTAGTTGATAAATTACTGAATCCACCCTTTACCAGGCCCTCTTTTCTAAGGGCGTGGGATCGAGGCTACCCCAACCCTAACCAGAACCCTACATAAACCTTGACCATGCGAAACGTATGATAGTTGTGCTTGCTAAGGCTGTACAGTGCATGTGTGTGACTGTGCTTACACTGTAATTATGAATTATGCTATATTCGTCCCCCTGTGACCGTATATATTCTTACTGCAGTTGGTTTGTTCACATCCTGTTCTATGTGACACGGATGCTACCAGACAAAGACCAGTTTGTTTCTGACCTTGTTGGGAAATGGCAGACCTATATCTTAACACTACTTGAGGACCATGATCCCGTTTCTGCCACTGACACAGGTGTGTGTTGATAAACTCGTGCATTTTTTAGACCCCTGTACTTTATGTTTTTAATAACAACTGAGAACACGGTGAGTTTAATGTTATTGTTGTGCAGAGCTTGCTGACTTTGTTGAAGAGTTCCATTCTACGATATCGTCAATAACAAGACTGTGTCAGGCTCTCATACAGAACAGACTGCGTTCTTCTGTTGAACGTCTTTAGCTAGTACGGACTGTACTGTTTGTGTTTGTGATCATACATGATATTATAAACTACCCCTCATTCACCATTCATTAATTTTATTGTGTGATCATGTGCCCCTGTATAGAATCAGATGGTATTGTGTCTATCATGGGAAGTTGTGGGTAATGATCCGCTTTGTGGTTGATTGTATAATCAAATTCATTGCCACTTGTGCACAGTCCACATTTAACTTTTCAGCTCTTGCATGCTGGAGCTTTGCTGAGAACACAAGATGGCCTTTTACTCTGTTTTTCTTTGGCTGGTAAGAGTTCTACAGTAGGTATACTATAGTCTATAGCTACAGTTAGTCTAGCTGCGAGTGAGCCCATAGACTACACTAGCTGTATTTACTACCATGTACAGTCTGTAGTAGCTAGCTTGTAGTCAGGCTCACTGTACAGTACGGTAGAGCCAGATCTATGTACATGTCCCATGCATGTATATAATCTATCCCTACTGCAGACACTGCTGCCTCCAACTGTGCTGTGTGACTACAGACTGGAGGTAGAGCTCATGCAGTACACAGGCACTGGTAGACTGGATGATGGATCTTGCTGTGACTTAGAACTGGGAGGTAGCACATGCAGCGGTTCAGAAACCTGTGATGTGGAGTTTATATTTAGTATCCGAAACATTGGCGATCCAGCAGTGAGTTTGGCCTCACTGACGAAAGGTGCTGGGCGCTACAATGATATGAACGTCATCAATTTCGGCAATTGTGAACTGTTTCCCACAACAACATCGGTAGCTGCTGTTAATCCTCTGACCTTTGATGTTCCCACTGGCGATTGGTCCAGCACTGTAAGTCACATTGCTAAATAACCAATGTACAGTTTGATGGAGTTACTTTGTGTAGGACACACTCAGAGTGACAATCGGAGCTCGAGATTATGATCCTCCGGCAGGAGCTAGTACCGCTGGGACATTTGAAGAAGTTGGTTCACCATTTTTAGACATTATTCGACCGTCTGCTCCTAGCGAGACCTTTGGTGAGGCAGCTACTTCCTCAGACGGAGCGGCCATGATCACGTACAGATATCGAGTTATTTGCACCGATGGTTCGTGTGGAAATGATTGCTCACAAACTACAGACTGTCAGTCGTGGTCACCAGCATGTGATGGTATAGGTACACCTGCCACACAGCCGCCCCGTACCCAGCCCTCTAGTTCCACCAATCCTTGTATCTCCTCCCCTTGTCTCAATGGGGGAACGTGTATGGTTAGTGTATAGATTTATTATTACACATTCTCTCTAGCTTTTAAGAAAAAGATTGTTTCTTCAGTTTGCTTTGCAAGCAAATCTACACCTGGTCTAATGTTTTCTCTTATACATGCCATGAATTTTGTTGACACTTGTCTTTCCTGTACAGCCGATTGCACCCGGGGAGTTCATGTGCGATTGTACAAGTGAATATCAAGGTATGCTAGGTTGTACTTTGTACAATACCTTGTGAATATAGTACATATTAATAAAATTGCGTATAGCGGGAAATTTTCGTTGGGTCAAAGTTTCGTTATCAGGCCTTGAAACCATATTTTCATGGTCTTATTTTCGTTGTACCTTGAGCACATCATCATAGTAGCTTACTATCCGTGGCCCACTACTAGTCGAATGTCTAGATTTTCGTGGGTTAATTTTCGTTTGGGCTCTCCGTAATGACCGAATGAAAATTTCCCACTATACAGTACTCATTTGCTTTTATCACAGGTGCTACTTGTGCTGACCTGATAGGCGGTTCTCAACCTACGGATCCACCGGGAACTGCTACTGAACCATCTACTGAGTTAATCAGTGGTACCCTGGATGATACCAAGGCTCCAGGGAATAGTGCCACCACTGGGAGTAGAGCACCTACTTACTGGCTGTACACAGTCACTGGTTGCATAATAACACTGATCATTGGAACTTTTAATATTTTGTAAAACAACAACAAAAATGTGTTTCCATAAACAGTAATAAGATTACAAAAACATGTTACGTGTACATAAAACAAATTTGAAATTATAATTATTTTTTCTACAAATAAACTGTTAAAATCATCGGAACACGTAATAAAGAAACACACACAAAGCTGACAGAGCTATAAACAAAATAAGTCCAGTAGCTAATATAGTTGGTAGAGGGTACATAAACACATAACTCTTTCCCACCATACCAGTGCGACCAATAGCACTCAGCTCAGAGCTAGTTAGCAGCAACGTTTCTTCTCTCATTTCCTGATAAGGAGACAATTTTGATTTCAGCTCGGCACTCACAAATAGCGTATTAAACGGTTCTTTGTCGAGTAGCTTTTCGAAGGCCTCTTTAGTCTCAGAAGGCACAAATTTGGCCAATCTAGTCCATGTTTCTTTGACAGCAGTTTGCCCATATCTAGCCAGTTGGTTCAGAGGGCCTCCCTCAGACGGGGGGTACCCAATAACACCAGACACAGCTAACACATCGATAGATGCCTCAGATATACCAGGAGTTAGCTGCAGCACTTGAAGGGCAGCAAGGCCAAGACACATGCTGAAAAGCTCGGTTAGGTCAGTTTGAGATGGTGTGGTGAATCGATGTCGAACACTTGGCAGTTTCCTCGTCTCAATGTAGCTCTTGAGTAGCTCATAGCTAGGCACTGTTGAGTGATGGCCACTCACTATTTGCCTTACATAGTCAGAATCAAGCTGGGAAAACAAACTTTACGATGTCAATTTTACATGCAGCAAATGTTATTGTTCTCGTACCTTGGTCATAGTTGAGAAAGGGCCATTAGAGTAACCTCCATGATTACAGAGAATAGAGTCCAGCTTCTTTTCGCTGAGACGACAGTTAGCTGCCACAGCCACGGCGAGAGCCCAGTGTGAGAGTGTGAGGAGGTGTGAGGCTTGTGAGGAGTGTAGAGTGGGTGGTGTGAGCGTGGGGAGCTTGCCTGACGCTACAATTAGAGAGGCCACATGTCGTACACAAGCTGCTGAAACCTACACAGAAACACTAATCAACTGTAGGTGCACGTACGTGTACACACACACAGTCCTTACACTCTTAGTAGCTGGAGTGACCTCTACACAGAGTGTATTCTTGCGAAGTGGGTCCCCTAAGTTGACATACACAGTATTGTCATCACCTCCTGTCCCGGGAGTAGCTCTTGCACACACAACCTACACACAGGGACACACTTAGAACACACATACGAAAGACAACAATTTTAGTTTTTTTAAGGGCAAAATTGTAATGGGTAGCTCTATTACAGGGCTTTCAGATGGTGTGCTCAGACAAAAATTGTAAATGGGTAGCTCTATTACAGGGCTTTCAGATGGTGTGCTCAGATTACCAATTGCTTTCTGGTCAAATGTGCTCATTTCGGGAGAAAAAAAAAACAAGGACAAAATGTGCTCATTTCGGGGAAAAACCGTGGACTACAAGTGGGTGAAATGATCAAAATTGAGCCGTTTTGAGCTGAACATACCATCTGATAGAGTTTCTTCTGGGCTTTTGGTAAATCACAAAATTATTTAAATTGGACCAACTGAACTAAAATTATGGCCATTAGAACACAACAGTTGTCCATTCAAAAAACACTTAAAAAACCACGAACAAAGTACCATTCTGTAGAGAATCGGAAAGTAAACAAGAAAAACCAAAAGAAAATTCGAACAAACATTGAGAAAGCTGCGAAAAAAGCTTAAACACCAAAAACACAGTATTCAGCTTATGTTGTAATTAAGTGCACATACGAGTATAGCAGCAACGGTATAGCAGTACGGTACACAATACTGGCCGTTACACTACTGCATGCATTATTATAGTACGATAAGCACAGTCATGTATCAAAGGAAAATATCACAGTGTGACAACCATATATCTACCACAACATATACATGTACATGTACTACATAGGAATACAGTGATGTCTGAATGACTCGATCACCTCGTTTACTTGCTCCCTGAGGTCCGCCAATACTTTCTCCTCTCGACCTTCTCTCATGCTACAGTCCACCACGCTAATAGGGCAGTCACGATCTAGGTCCAGCATGCTCACATCCGTGCCGTGGTTAAACGAGAGATGGGATAGTTTCTCCTCCACCCCCTCTGACGTTAGGTGACCTCTATCCACAGAATATGCAAAATACTTTCGAATAAGCTCTTCCAATTCACGCTTGTTAATCGATTCGCTTAGATCAACTACTCGTACTTCAAACCCAGCAAACAACAAGCCCTGTACAAACACTGAAGAGTAGGACAAACCTCGATCCGAAATCAGTACCATCACATCTTTGTTAAATCTCGGAGGATTTTCGTCCTCTCCGAGCTCAAAATGAACGGCCAATTGTTTAATTTTCCTCGTCAACAGGAATAAGGACATTAGACTCTTTGATTCTGCTGAGATAGCAAGGGTAGCAAAGCCGAGAGAATTCAACGCTATTGCTTCTCTATAGCTTGCAGCACTGGCACATTTGAAGGCAGTCAGTAGGCAAATGTACGGTGAAGGATATTGTGAGCCTGCAGTCCACCAGAGCTGGGCCAGTGATAACACGTAGAGCCCAGTGTTTAGTAGGTCGTACGTCAACCAATCCATATAACCACGGGTAGGGTATTTGATGGAGGCCTTGTACTCGTACTCGCTCCACAGCTCACCAAACTCCCCAATTAACTCTTTTTCAATATCTCTTACTCTGACTTCCTCATACACGTTGATAGTATCCATAGCCACAAGATCGGTACGACTGCTGCCTACCAGAAACTCCCTTTTACCAATAGCCTTGCACTCGATCAATGACAGCAGGCCGTCTAACCACTTGTAATCGTAAGAGCAGCTCTTTTCACCAGTTGAAGTAACCAGTGTGTGAGTGTCGGACATTAGCAGGTCCACAAGGCCGATGGAGTGAGCTTTGTGGGCTTTGACAGGGCTGCCAGTGAGAAGGATCTCCAGAGCTCTCCTCATGCCAATCAATCGAGGGAGACGAACACACCCACCAGCACCTGCACAGAAAGTAGTTCCAAACCAAAAATTAAGTGAATTTTCTCCTCACAAAGCTCTGATCTAATCAGAAAGGTCTTTTCGGGAGCTACTGACTTCAATTTTGAAATCAGACAATTTTAACACATTGTACAAGCTCCAAAAGGATAATTTTTGGTAACTAAGCACTGCCCTTTTTTCTTGTGCTACAATGTGAAGACAGACAGTATACTACATTGAACATAGTGATATGCTTTGCTAACCTGGCAGTACTCCAATTTTTACTTCTGGGAGTCCAATTTGAGTGCAAGTTACATCGGCAATACGATAGTCACAGGCCAGACTCAACTCCAGCCCTCCTCCCAGTGTGGTCCCGTTGAGCACGGCTACAGTAGGCACTGTCAGAGACTCTAAAGCACACAACACGTGAGAGAACTTGAGAGAGTCTTCAAACGCTCTGAAGAGAGGAGGGTGGGAGGAGTGTGTGGTTAGCAGCTAAAGCCACAACGCACGCATACAGAGATTTTCAGGTTTGTCCCTAGCCTCGATTCCAGGCCACAAGGAAGGGAGAAAGGTGGCCTGGTATACACTGTTTGCGCATGCGTCAAAATCACCAAGAATCTTGGTGATAGTAAATTGTAGTATACTTATCAGTATTCTTGATCCGCATTTAGTTGTAAAACATTGATATCCGTTTCATTTATGATGACGTAATTGAAAACAATTAGCTAGCTAGCTAGCTATCAAATTCTTCTGCTCTCGTGTATCCACGGTATGCTTTATCCTGTGTTGGAAAGCCAGGTCTAGTCTCGAAAGACAAGCAGCTTGAGGCGTTAAAGTGTCTGTACGTTGGGAAATACGTGTTTTCTGTGGGTGCCGACTGAATATGGCAAGCCCATCTGCTTTCATGGGCTTCAGACTCCCTTTCTTGATTGATGCGAAGATAGGACCATGCAGTGCATGTGCCTCTCTCTAAAGAAGTGTTGTGCTGGTGATTAACCATGTGGGTTTCTGTACACTTGCTCCGTTGTTTCAAACCCGTGCTCGCTCAAGTTTTTAATTGATGATCTACAGAGAGTTTTTCTAACAATTTTACTATTAATTTCGCGCATGCGCAAACAGTAAATACCAGGCCCTCTTCTTAGGGGCTTGGAATCGAGGCTAGGTTGTACCAAGCAATGTGTGCAATGTCCAATAGTTAACAGATCTACAATGAAATATGCACATGATTTTGTGTACTTTGCACATTGCCAGTGGGACAACCAACCAGAAAATACACTAAGTCTTGCTATCTAAGATTACGGATTATAGGGTCACAGGTCAGATTTAGAGAGATTTACCCAGAGATTTTAAAATTTAGTGTCAGACCCCTCGCCCTTAGCTCATACGAGGATAGGGGAGTACGTTAGCATTCATACACTACCGTATAGCGGGTATTTTATATGTACTTAGCCCAGCCCTAACCCAACCCCCAGCCCATAACCCTATACACAGTGCTAACATACTGTCCCTAGGTCAAGTATCGCCCTCAGGCCGGCTGGAAGTTGTACCTTTGAGACCCATCGTCACCAGTGAATCGCAGCTCTGTCAGAATATCAGCTCCGGCCATAAAGCTTCCAATCTTAGCACTGCATATAACCACCAAATGAATGTCTTGATCAACAGCTTGCTTCTTAGCATGATTGACAGCACAGGCCAATTGGAGGGCAAATCCAAGATCAATGATGTTCTGTGTATGTCCAAGTCTGTCCAGGCATATCACAAATATATTGATTGTACCATAGCTCTCAACAGCTTGGACTACCTCGCAGTGCACAGCAGGAACCAGCTTCTCCAGCTCCACCTTTCGACCTGCTTCCATTTTTTCAGCTGAACAAACGGCTTGCCATTTAATATATTTATATTTTAGCTGAGTCGGCTAAAAAATTGCTGTTCCCCTAGCCTCGGGACTAGGCCGCGGGGAGGGCAGTGAAAGCTGTTTCCCGCCTGGTCCCGAGGCTAAATACACCTGCGACTTGACTCAGACTCATCAAATTGTAAACTACTCTGCAGTGATTCTCTGTCTTGACTCTAGCTCTCAGTGCAGTACAGTCAGTCTCTGGACTACGGTATAACACCGCGTACCGGAATCGATCATGGCAACTCTAACAGTTTTTGCTTTTGTTGCACTGCTGGTATTCAGTGTAAATGCTAAAGCCTTTAGTAAAGGTAGGCTATTTGAGTCTAGTGTGAAGCCTACTTTATAGCTATTATGCATAATGGTGCTGTTGTTCTCCAGCTCCTCTGCTTGGAAGCAACTCTGCAACCATAATTGAAAATGAGTACGTGGTTGTTATGAATGAGGACCTCTCTGACCAGGAAAGTGAGTGAGGATATCTAGTAGTTGCAGACTGTGGTAGTCTAGCTGTATAACCAGGCACGGATCTAGTGGGGGGCTTAGGGGGCTTGAGCACCCCCCTGGCCTCCAGAATTCCTACCTTAGCAGGGGCGGATCCAGCGAGGTGCTCCGGATGCTGGAGCAACCCCCCTGGCTCTAAAATCAACTTACCTGCTAATTTTATTCCAGACATTACTAGGACAGTCCTGAAGAGCTAGCTTTAGTTACTAGACTTCACTGGCGCTGCCCTTGACCGCGTACCGGCCATTGCATGCATGCAGCAACCTACCGTGCTACAATCGAGGGCGGCGTCGCTCAATTATACAGCTAAAA
>VSKX01000949.1_pt1 | contig 15063 bp, 4 predicted proteins | sample 4799481 | NCBI WGS metagenome assembly VSKX01 (sample SAMN12179537, study PRJNA552185) | sponge metagenome | biome: deep-sea hydrothermal plumes; feature: spots directly above weak diffusing fluid; material: sea water; isolation source: sponge from the Swan site of a hydrothermal vent ...
AATGGTTTATAGATGAAGCTACCCTCCTCTGCAAAAGGTTCCCTGCAACGTGTTTCTCTGCTAATCCTCTGCAGTGCAGTTTGGCAGGCTGCAGTCAGCAATGCTGCACTAACACAGTGCAACAGCACTAGCTGCAATGCTGGTGAATACCTTGCACTGCTGAGCAGCAATGGAACTGGACAGTGTGTGGAATGCCTCTCTGGATTCTTGTAAGTAGAGAAATTGGTATAAAAGAGTGTATTATAATCAGCTAGAAACAAATGATAGCTATAGCTGCTCTGACAGTAGAGCCTATTCAGCTAAAACTAACTAATATTATGGTATGCATAGCTATAATATTATTATTTGAACTGCACACATAGCTAATCTTCAACTGATTCTTCTATATGCAAGCATTTGCATGCATCCCCCTTTGTTGTTGTTGTGTCTGTGTTGACTACTATGCATACAATATTTTAGTAGTTTTGTTTTTGACGGCTTTATGCAATTAATTGCTTTGATGACAAAATCTCACACTATAAATTTCCACCGTAGTTGCGAAGGTTCTCAATCAGCACCTCAGGCGTGTCGTCCTGGGACGTCCAATGAGATTACAGGGCAGATAAACAGCTCGGCCTGTCAGGTACAAGGTGTTGAACACTGTTGATCCACTGTGGACATAGCAACAGTGTTTGGGGGGAGGCAAGGAGGGGAGTGGACCTAAGGGGACCTGCCATCTCCCCTGTTGATCCACTGTGGACATACAGTGTTTGGGGGGAGGCAAGGAGGGGAGTAGACCTAGGGGGACTTTCCATCTCCCCAGAATTCAGAATCTATTTTCTCTGTGGCCATATCTGTTCCTTGCCAATAATTAATAGTTTTACTCATACAGTACCTCATAAATTAATTGACAATTAAGTGATAGTTTTGCCCGCTGGCTGCTATAATTGTGGTTGATTTTTTCTATAGCCTTGTCAGGCTGGTACTTATACTGGTCAAGCAGGCTCAACCAGTTGTGCACCGTGTCCGAGTGGATCAGCTTGTCCTAATATAAACACCTCCTCTCCCATCCCCTGTCCCAGTGGATCCTACGCTGTCGATAACGGCGACACCGGGCCAACTAACTGTACTGAATGTCCGTTGGGTGCTAAATGTCCATTCCCATTCTTGGTTCCAACTCTGTGCTCGTCAGGATTCTATTCGAACGAAACTGGATCGACAAACTGTACACAGTGCCCTGCTGGTCATCATTGTTCTAATCTAGCAATCTCTCCTGTCCCGTGCGCAGCAGGTTTCTATGCACCAGCTGGTTCTATAGCTTGTATCGAATGTCCTCCAGGCACTTTTTGCCCTCGGGCTGCAACTGCAATCCCTCAAGATTGTTCCCCGGGGCAGTATTCTACCAACAGATCCTGTGTTTGTACGCCTTGCCCAGTTGGCCATTTCTGCACGGATCCTTCCCTCGTACCAATCGCTTGCTCCTCCAATACTTACAATAATGTCACTGGACAGATGAGTTGTGAAGTCTGTGAAACTGGCCACAAGTGTCCTAACGGAATACAGTCAGTGCCTTGTCCGGCTGGCTCCTTCAGTCCGCAATCGCAAGAATTCTGCACACTGTGTAGTGTTGGCACGTACAGTCCCGAGGGAGCTGGTGAATGTGTGGAGTGTCCCTCTGGTCATTATTGCAGTAACCCTGGGTCATCACCGCTGCCCTGTCTAGCCGGACATGTTGCTATGGCAGGGGAGGACAACTGCACACTCTGTGCAAGTGGTGAGTTAGTGTTATAGCTAATGAAATCTAAGCAGTACAATATGATATGGTTTGCACATACAAATCAAGACTACTCACTGTTATTGTTTAAATACATATAGCTAGCGTGTAACTGTTTTCTGCTCAGTATAGCTAGAAGGCTCATGCAGTTGCAAGGAAACGGTTTTTTCATCCTATAAGTTTGGTGTGGCTTTGTATATGGCTAGCAATACACTGAAATGCCTAATTTTTTTCAGTCGTCACATTGATTACATGCTACATTATTTCTCCACTCAGGAACTCTTCCAGACTCCGCCCAGAGTACATGTACTTCCTGTCCAGCAGGACACTACTGCCCCAACCCTCGGCAGTCTCCACTAGCCTGTCTCAACGGCACTTACTCATTGTCCGGTCGAAACATCGAATGTACTGTTTGTCCTCAGGGCTATGCCTGTCCCATACCAGACTCACTGCCTCTGCTGTGTTTGTTTGGGAGCTATTCATCACTAGGTAGTGTGGAGTGCTTACCCTGTCCAGCTGGTGCCGCCTGCTCTAACGAGAGTTTGCCCGAGCCGTGTGCATCGGGGGAATACAGTCTGTTAGGAGGTGTGTGTGTGTGGGTGTGTGTGTGTGTGTGTACAGCTAGTAGCTAACACTAACTATTGAATCTAAAGGCTGGTTTATAATAATTATGACATTAGCGTCAAAATGCTGACGTTACGCTGGAATAGATCAAGCTTTTCCTGACGCTAGATGCTACGTCGGGTCCAAGCGTCATATTTTAAACCAGACTTAAAGTATGGTTCACAATGTGACACTGGAACTTGTGTTGTGTCAGAATAGTGTTAATTTTGCATAGGAAACGCAAAACTAAGTTCTTTTTCAGCGTGATAAAAACACATTATTCAATCTCTAAAACGCTCAGTATAAAATTATGTTCAATGTATAGTTTAATTAACGTACGTTATAATTATGCAAGATATAATTATTATGTTAGCTAAAAAATGTCTTTCCCATGTAGACCTTCTCTGCACTGTCTGTCCGCCGGGATTCTATTGTCCCACGACCTTTGACCTCACATCCCCCTGTCCCCCTGGTACCTACTCTAGCGGCTCCAGTGTCAGCTGTACAGTGTGTCCCCCCGGTACTGCCTGTCCTGTTATCACCACCACCGTTCCTCTCTCCTGTCCCGCAGGTGAGGAGGGCGAGACAGAGCTTTGTCTAGTAGAACGTTAACTATAAGAAACTAAAATTTAAAGTATATATCCTGCTATAATTATTATGGTTGCCTGTTTATGCATGCAGTCATTCAGACTATAAAAAAATTATGGTGAATTGCAATTTGGTTGTCCAGATAGATAGGGAATGGGCATTGGCATCTCAAGTGGTTGATAACACTGTCTGTGCTTGCTCTGTACAAGCATTCAATTCATAGATCAGCTATTTGAGATGCCAATGCCTATTCCCTATCTTTCTGGACAACCAACCTAAAAATCACAGTAGCTACATAATTATATAGAGTTGTCATTATAATTATATTTCACTTTAGCTATAGTAAAGCTTTAATTGTTTATGACTGTTATCTGCTTTATATGTCGAGTTATTTAGAGTAAGAAGCTAGTGATTGAGTGTATAATTGAGGAGCAAAAAATTAAAGCATGATCATATGTACTACATAAAAAAGTGTGTAAGTGTATAATCTATTCTTGGTGAACACAGGCACATATTCAGTTGGTAACGTCACTATTTGTGCTCCTTGTGACGCTGGCTTTGCCTGTCTCGGGACCACGCTGGAGCCTCTCCGCTGTAATCGTGGTTACTACAGCTCTCCCGGGGACACGATGTGCTCGTTGTGTCCAGCTGGATTTCAGTGTCCTCTTACCGACCAACCACCTCAATCCTGCCCACCTGGTAAAGTATAAATAGTTTTATATGGCAGGTTTAAAATTATGACACTGTCCTGGAATATAGAACACTGTTCAGCATTACCTGACGCTAGGACGCTATGTCGGGTCCAGCATCATTATTGTTATAAACCAGCCAGGGTTTAAGAAACAATTACTCTCAAATAAATAATAACCGACATTATGCAATGCATTAAATAGCCTTCTCTACAAAGACAACCACTCACTTAATGTAAAGCACTCTACTGCCAATTCTTCTACTGCCAATTCTACTGCTTATTTTACAACCATTAATTACTGCCAATTCTATACTGCTTATTTTACTGCCATTAAGCCATTAATATTATACTGCTCATTTTACTCAATGCACAGCAAATGTATTATTCAATAACGGAGTAATTAAGAAACTTTCGAGTTACTGTACGCACACCTGTAACTATTTTGCTAGCTATCAAAAATGTTTTCTTTGTTATAAGGCTTTAATTAATGCTTTCTCTTTTTACTCCGTAGGTTATTTGAGCGATGGAGGGGCCACTAACTGCACCCGTTGTCCCGCGGGCCATGCCTGTCCAGACACTACCACCTCGGCTACTGTGACTCCCTGTACCCTCGGCTCTTACTCTCCCGGTGGTCAGGTGACCTGCACCCACTGTCCCCCAGGAATGTACTGTTCAGATACATGGTGAATTATTAAGACATAAGAATAATTATACCGTATAGCGGGAAATTTTTGTTAGGTTAAAATTTCGTTTTCAGGTCTTGAATTTTCGGTTGTATGTTTCATGATTTTGCTTCCGTGCCATAGGGGCTTTTGTTGTACATTTGCCCAACATTTCTGTTTTTCGCATATTAAGCCTTTCGCAGATGGGGTGAAAAACGCTACACCTCGAAACATTCTAGCTATAATCATGTACAATATTTAGCTGATAATTTGATTAACGTTATTATACACCAAACTTTCTTTTCTCTTAATTAACCATATCCCTCTAGCTCTGCCAGCGTGTTCCCATGTGAGCCGGGTACTTTCTCTATTGGCAATCAGTTCTCATGCACTCTGTGTCCTGCGGGAATGGCGTGTCCCAACAGTGACGGGTCATCCAACCGCGTCTGTCTCCCTGGTAGCTACAGTACAGACAGGAGTGAAGTGTGTACTATGTGTCCCCCCGGCTTTGCCTGTCCTCTGTCTGACCAGGACCTGGAGATCCCGTGTGTGTCAGGATCATTCTCTGCTGGAGTGCAGACTGAATGTACACAGTGTCCAGTTGGAATGTAAGTCAAGCAAGTATATTGTTACTGTAATACCATAGAAGCTTAATAAGCATATACTTTTTGCTACCATTCCTATAAGCGTATGCACTTGTTAACCAGCTTCTACGCTAGCTATATATAGACTAGAGAAAGTCTGACAATTACAATACACTTCTTGAAACGCATTTGTAAACTGTCGCATGTTCAATGCTTGCCTCCTCCACAGGCCTCTAAAGAAGAGGAGCGGTTTGCTATTAGTTTTACTGATAGTTTACGTAGATATCCTAGAAATCTTGGGAATGGTTCGCGCATGCGTATGCAACTATTACCAGGCCTAGAGACGCCTGGTCTCGAGGCTAGTTCAATGCATAATGTGCTGCTTATTAATTAAGCACACAGTTAACAGACCTTTTTAACGTTTTTTAAGTTGCATAATTTTATGATAAATCAACGTGGCATAACTCCGACTATTTTTCTTTCACAGGGAGTGTCCGTTTATTGATAGAGCGACTGTCATAGACTGTCTCCCTGGTAGCTATTCCCTTGGTAACCAGAGCTCCTGTATCACCTGCCCACCTGGCTATGAGTGTCCATCTACCACCACCAACACAAGGTAAATAGCTACAAACATGCTGTTTTAAACAGCTATCAAATAGCTATTGCATGCATGAATATTGCTGCAATATATGGCAGTCTGAAGTTTGGTTCTCAATATTGGTGTATTTTGAAGGCCCTCAGAATTCTGATTTAAACATGCCATCTTATAGAGATTGTCAAGAGCTACTAAATGCATGTTTTAGTTTTGAAATCGGTAGATATATGCTCAAGTTGTAGCCTATCAAAAGTTTGCCTCCAAATAGCTGATTTGGAGGAAAAATCGCAAGGCTATAGCCTTGCATTTTGTCAAAATCAGCCCGTCTCAGTTATTGGATTTAACCTTGCCATCTGATAGACTGTTTCAAGAGCTATTAAATGCATGTTTTAGTTTTGAAATTGGTAACAGTTTACTCAAGTTATGGCCTCTCAAAGTTTGGTTCCAAAGTTCGATTGGTTTACAATTGTAATTATGTATGACATCATCATTCCTAGGATACAATGTTCTGATGGTTACTACTCCTTGGGAGGTGTGGCTTCTTGTTCAATGTGTTCTCGTGGCTCCGCCTGTCCTCGTCCTGACACCACACCCACTCCGTGCCCTCCAGGAACGTATAGTTTAGACGGGTCTATCAACTGCACTCTGTGTGATGCTGGCCACACTTGTCGGGATCCTAGCAGTGAGTGTACGTGCATGTGGAGTGTGTGACCTGCCGCCCCCGAAGATTATTGATAATTAGATTATCAGATATATGTGCACACCCACACACATGTATGCAGGCATGTACACATGTACACGCCCACACACATGTACACATGGATTTTCACTTAGTAATTAATTGTCAGCTGCACTTCCTCCGTTTTTGCACTGTATCTTGGTCATACTTTGTATTTCAAGTACTTTTCTGTTTCTAATTAAACCCCGCGTCTAACTATCGCTTCAAATATTTTTTAGGATTAGCCAGTCAAAAGATCACTATGTTTTATCAGTGAATAATATAGTGTACATTTTACTTCCAAGGACCAGATGAACGCGAATAGACTTTAGCTATTATAATTATAGGTTAACGTATGCATGTACGTACAATATACTATGTTTTAACTTTAACACAATGCCGACGCTACGCACAAATAGGCTATGTTCTATTCATGCATAATTAACTGACGCTACGTGTTCCAGCGTCATATTGTGAACCACTTTTTTATTCTACAGTTTCTCCATTGGCTTGCGAACTGGGTACGTGGAGCCCACCCGCTAGTCTCGTCTGTTTGCCCTGTGACCTTGGTTACACGTGCCCCGAAGCATCGACTACACCTACTCCACTTGATCACATCTGTGTACTGGGTATGTGGTGCGATGGTCGTGATCAAACCCCCTGTCCTGTCGGTTTCTATGGCAATGTCACTGGAGCCGGAACCCAGGAAGGTTGTACACTATGTCCGCCGGGATACTTTTGTTCTGTTCCTGGTTCCACAAGTTTCGATTCCAATCCGTGCCCTGAAGGCTATTATTGCCCAATCGGTACAACTTTTGCTGAAGAGTTTCCATGCCCTGCAGGCACTTTTAACAACGCCACGCTACAAACCAGTCTGGAAACAGGTTGTACCGGTATTTGTCCAGCTGGATCTTTTTGTAGCCAGGGAAGCAGTCAAGGTAGTGATTGTCCGGCTGGATTCTACTGTGCTGAAGCCACACCCACTATGTACCATACACCTTGCCCCATTGGCACTTACGGGGCCGAGTCTGGTTACGTGAATGCTGATCAGTGTACTGTCTGTCCCATCGGTCATTACTGTCCCTCGGGAAACAGTTCTCATGCTACCGTATCGCCGTTACCATGCCGACCGGGCACGTACAATCCTCTGAATGGCACAGGTCATGAGTTTAACTGTCTACTCTGTACTGCCGGGCGCTCTTGTCCTAATATAGCACTGGAAACGCCCTCAGGCACTTGCAACGAAGGTCATTACTGTCCGAACGGAACCGTCTTTTCGAACCAGTACCCCTGTCCACCGGGGACTTTCACTTTCAACATAGACTTGCAGAGTCCCGAACAGTGTGATATTTGTCCGGCTGGACGAGCATGTGGCTTTGCTACCGGTTTCAATTTTTCGCAGCCTTTGGCTTGTGCAGTGGGTCACTATTGTCCGTCGGGTACGCCCGCTCCAAACAAGTTCCCCTGTCCTCCCGGCACTTTTACCGACTCCTCGAATTTGACTTCCGCTATCGAGTGCACCGTTTGTCCAGCCGGTCATTACTGCGTAGGCGGGGGAGGAGGATCGACTGATGTTTGCCCGAGGGGACATTACTGTCCCGTGGGAACTTTGTTACCGCACCAGTTCCCGTGTCTATTGACGACGTACAATCCTCTATTTGGGCAAAGTTCTTCTTCGGGTTGCTTAAATTGCACCATCGGGCATTTCTGTGAAAATGGATTCATAGCGCCGGAAACATGTCCTGCTGGTACGTACATGCCCTACGGCTACGATGCTATTTCGAATTCCACTATCGGCGATCCGATTGGCAACAAGAGCGACTGCTTGCCGTGCCCTGGAGGAAGTTTTTGTGTCGAAGGTGCCGTTTTGCCGATTGATTGCGGTCTTGGCTTGTTCTCGCCGTCCGAGTCTTCAACCTGTTTAAACTGTTTAGTCGGTCATTATTGTAATTTGAACGCTACCTCTGAAATGGTTATGAGGTTGGATAAACGCTGTCCCCCTGGGAACTATTGTACAGCTGGTCTGCAGGATGTAATGGAGAGTGTTCTGTGCACTACTGGATTCTATTGCCCTCAGGGTGAGCTAATGCTTATATGTATTATACCTATGGTAGACAATCGGACAGTAAACAAGAAAAACCAAAAGAAAATTCAAAAAAACTTTGAGAAAACAATGAAAAAAGCATAAAACACCAAAAATGCTCTAAAAAAACGCCTAAAAAACGAACAGCATGATGCATGGTGTGTGCTAGCTGTGTATGTACATATATACACATAGCTATTATACATACAGCTCTGTATACACATAGCTACTACTATACATACAGCTCTGTATAATTATACCATAATTATATAGCGGGAAATGTTTGTTGGATTGAATGTTCGTTATCAGGCCTTGAAAGCATATTTTCGTGGTCTTATTTTCGTTGTATGCCCTGAACATGTCATAGTAGCCTACTCTTTGCGGCTATTATTCGAATGTATCGTTGTGACTCTCCGTAGCGAAAATAACAAAAATAACTCCCACAAAAAAAATTTCCCGCTATACGGTATACGTACGTAGGTACTCTCTGAATTCCTTCCATCTGTTGTGTATACGTATCTAGGTACTGTCCGAGAGCTGTCCTGTCCTCCCGGCACATACAATACCCTCGAGGGACAACCGTCTCTCTCTGACTGCCTCTCGTGCCCCCCCGGCTATTTCTGTCTAGAGAACGCCACACTCCCCACAGGGCCTTGTGCCCCCGGCTTCTACTGCCCCACTAACATCAGCAACGGACAGTTGGACAGAACAATCGGCTCGTACGGACCTACGCAAGTTCCGTGCCCTGGAGGCACATTTCAAAGCAATTTTACGAGTGCTGAGGTAGGTGATTGCGTGGAATGCCCTGAGGGGAGTTTCTGTGTTGAAGGCTCTTCAGAACCGGCTGTTTGCACAATTGGATTTTACTGTCTCACCGGACTCAATGCTCCCATTCCGTGTCCTATTGGTACCATTGGCAACAATAATGGCCTTAGCAACCTTCTCCAATGTGTTCCCTGTCCCCCGGGGCAATATTGCGACTCGCCCGGTTTAACAAGTCCTAGGGGATCGTGTGATCCGGGTTTTGTCTGTTTTCTCGGGGCAAATACTTCAACGCCCTCCGACGGGGTTACCGGGATGATATGTCCAGCAGGTGGTTATTGTCCGCTGGGATCCAGCGTAAGTTTACCGTGCCCCCCTGGGACGTTTAGCAACACTTCCGGCTCTACAAACACCTTTGATTGTATTGAATGCACACCTGGTTTTTACTGCTCCAACACACGCACACCCGAGCCAACTGGACCATGCAATCCAGGCTACTATTGCCCCGGGGGCGCCAAAACTCCCAACGATACTGTTACCATGGCAGGCCATTACACGCCTGCAGGGTCGGCTGCTCCCATCCCGTGTGATGTGGGGACTTGGATTCCTCGTACAGCCGCTGGTGAATGTGACTCTTGCACCCCCGGCCACTACTGTCCCAATCCTGGTAGTACGACTATTACGGTGTGTCCGATTGGGCACTATTGCGAGGAAGGCTCGTTTGACCCCGCCCCTTGCCCACCCGGCACTTATAACAATCAAACTGGATTGTGCTCGGTTACTGAATGCCTTTCTTGTCCTCCCGGCCGATTCTGTGCAAGCGGAGGGCTTGTAGTGCCCGAGGGATTGTGTTTAGCAGGTTTTGCCTGTTTTGGAAACTCTAGTCTGCCGAATCCGATCGAATCGGACGAAGTTACTTTCGGCGATCTGTGCGCGGCCGGTCACTATTGCCCCGAGGGCTCTGGTGGGGGAATCCCCTGTCCCGCGGGTACGTTCTCCTCCTCTCGTGGTCTGGCAGCCGAGAGCGAATGTACACAATGCCCTCCAGGCGTGCATTGCAATACTAGCGGTCTCCTCGCTCCGAGCGGTGACTGCAATGCCGGATATTTTTGTCTCGGGAGTGCTTTGTTTGGTTCCCCGAGCGATGGGATCACGGGAGACGCTTGTCCGATTGGTCACTTTTGTATCGCTGGAACTGCCACGCCCACTCCATGTGAGTCTGGTACGTATGCCAACTCAACTGGTTTCGGAGAGTGCTTAACGTGCCCCTCGGGACATTTCTGTCATCTGACTTCGACAATTGAACCGGCAATATGCCCATTTGGTTTTTACTGCCCTGGAGGCAATGGTCTAGACTATAGTGCTTGTCCTGTTGGTACCCTCGGAATCAGAGGTGGGCTCTCATTAGAGTCGCAGTGCACTCCATGTCCTGGAGGTTATTATTGCAATGTAGTCTCACTGATCAGCCCCTCCGGCCTGTGTGAGTCTGGTTACTTCTGCTCTTCTGGTGCTATAGATCTACGACCTTTGAACTCTGCAGCTAATGGACCATGTCCGGCCGGGTTTTATTGTCCTTTGAACTCTACGTCGCCCACCCCTTGCCCAGTGGGGACGTATTCACCGAGTGCTTTTAATACGGGCATTGACAATTGTTTGCCTTGCGATCCGGGAAGACACTGTAATGCATCCGGTCTTGTGACTTCGTCTGGTTTGTGTTCCGAAGGTTATTTCTGCACCAATGGCAGCTCAACAGCTTTTCCTGTCAACTTTTCCTATGGTGATATTTGTCCACAGGGCCATTTCTGTGTGGAGGGCTCGTCTAGCCCGAGGCAATGTTTGCCTGGAACGTACGCTAACGATACCGGGCGCAGTTCTTGTTTAACCTGTTTAGCCGGTTTTTATTGTGAGGGGAGCACTGTCGATCCAACACTCTATCCCTGTCCATTGGGGCATTATTGCCCTCAGGGGACCCAGTTTCCGTTCCAATTCCCGTGTCCCCGTTCCACGTTTGGTCCGAGTGCAAGTGCATCCGATGTGTCGTCTTGTCTGTCCTGTTCGGCAGGTTTTTTCTGCAACGGTACTGGACTTGATTCTCCGAGTGGCATTTGCAACACTGGTTCGTTTTGCGTCCCTGGCTCTACTTCTCCGACGGGGGAGCCTTGTGAGCCGGGATTTTACTGCCCCCCTGATATAAATTCTCCACTGCCCTGCCCCCCTGGAATGTACTGTACTGGTTTTGCTATTACTTCTCCGACTGGATTCTGTGATCCAGGTTATTTCTGTGTGGGCGGATCAACCACACCCCAACCTACGGACGGAGTGGAAGGAGATATCTGTCCAATGGGACACTATTGTATGGAAGGTAGCACTAATTTCACCGCTTGTCCGCCCGGAACAATCGGACGGGTTTTGCAGGCCAGAAACGAAAGCGAAGGTTGCGAGTTGTGCCCGGCTACGATGTATTGCCGTGACTACGGTCTCTCGTCTCCTAGTGGTGTGTGCGACGGAGGGTTCTATTGTCCTCCTGGTCAAAAAGTGAGCAATCCGTTTGATTTTATATGTCCGCAGGGACATTTCTGCCTTGCTGGCACTTTACAACCCTCTAGATGCGAGTCCGGGTCCTATCAAGACGAAATTGGGCGCATCGATTGTAAAACATGTCCGCCTTCTTTCTTTTGTGATAATCGTTTCGAGCCCGTGGTGTTGTTTAATAATTCTTTATGCCCCGAGGGCTTTTATTGTCCACCTGGCACTAATTTCTCGACGCAGTATCCGTGCCCGAACGGAACTTTTAGTAATCTTACCGGTTTATCAGAGGAAAGGGACTGTACGACGTGCACATCCGGTTTTTATTGCGGACAGTCGGGGATTGTTGAACCTACTGGGCCTTGCTTAGCCGGTTATACCTGTTTGACGGGTTCTGCTACCCCCTCTCCGCCGGACGGGGTTTGTCCACCAGGTCACTATTGTCCCTCAGGCACTACGGCTCCGATCCCTTGTCCTGTCGGGTCCTACTCTGCCACACCTCTCAATCGTGATGCAAACTCTTGCATAGCGTGCCCTCAGGGGCATTACTGCCCTGAGGCATCCGTGAATGGGACTGCTTTGGAATGTGCACCGGGTTTCGTGTGTCTGTCTGGTGCGTTTATAGCCAGTCCACTCGATAATATCACGGGCTATCCGTGTCCTGCTGGCCATTTTTGTGAGGGTGGGGCTTTATTTCCTCTAGTGTGTGAGCCGGGAATGTATCAACCGAATATAGCGCAGAGTGAATGTGTTGTGTGTCCAGTGGGGGCACTGTGTGAATTGATCGCTCAGCGTGAGTTTCTTCCTTGCCCCCCTGGTAATTATTGCCCCCTGGAGGGCATGGTTGATGGAATTCCATGTCCGATTGGCACTTTTTCGAACTCATCCGGCAATACAAATGTCACCGACTGCATTCCTTGTCCTAGTGGGCTGTACTGCGAGACTAGTGGCTTGATTGCTCCTACCGGAAACTGTAACGCTGGCTTTTTGTGTGTTTCTGGTTCCACGAGCATATCGCCCGCAGATGGACTTAATACTCCTTGTCCAGCTGGTTTTTATTGCCCTGAAGGCACCACTGACCCGCAGCCTTGTCCGCTGGGTACCGTAGCAACATTCAGTCATGCAATACAGTCGAACGACACTGCCTATCTCTTACAGTTTGTGTGCGAGTCGAACACAACACTAGCACCAATAGCTGCCATCGGTCTTGAAAGTGAAAGTGATTGCATGCCATGCCCCGGAGGGTTTTATTGTGGCCGGCTTAACGCCACGCTGCCGACCGGCCCGTGTAGCCCTGGTTACTATTGTCCTAACAACGCTTCAGTTATCGTACCAAATACGATAGAATTTTCGTGTCCATTAGGTCATTTTTGTACTGAAGGTACCGTTACCCCCACTCCCTGTCCAAAGGGAACGTTTTCCATCACTTCTGGTTCTAGTTTTTGCACACTTTGTCCAAGTGGTCATTTTTGCGTTATAGGTACTGTTACGCCTGAAGTATGCCCCCCTCACAGTTACTGTCTCGGGGAGACTTTGCAACCGATACTGTGCCCCAGCGGCACGTTCACGACCAATCAAATGACAGGATTGTCGTCACCTGATCAGTGCGTACCTTGTCCCTCAGGGCTGTTCTGTGTAGCGGGGGTGACAGCTGGTGAATGCTCAGCTGGTCATTTGTGTTACCAAGGCTCCGACGTGCCCAATCCGAATGGCACCGATACCAGTATTGGCGAACTATGCCCTGAGGGTTTTTACTGTCTCCAGGGAGCTTTGAATGCTACGAGTTGCCCAACCGGCTTGTTCAATATTCATAGAGGTGGTCGACAAGTCGAGGACTGCACCGATTGTCCCCCAGGCCGAATGTGTTCTAGCAATGTGGCCACTTTATGTTCCCCTGGTTTTTACTGCCTGTTTGGCATGGCCAGACCCTGCCCACCTGCAACATACGGTCCACTGGAGGGAGCCTCTCTAGTCAGTGAGTGTGTGACCTGTGAACCTGGCTATCTCTGTCCGAACGAGTCCACGGTCACTTTCCTGCACCATCCGTGTCCGGTGGGCCATTACTGCCTCGAGGGATCTGTAAGCCCCACTCCGTGCCCTCAGGGCACGCATAGGAACGAGACCACGGCCACCAACGTCAGCAATTGTTATCCTTGTCCTCCCGGGTTGTACTGTCCTGATATGGGCACTGTTCACGGCATTCCTTGCAACGTATCAGACACATGCCCTGAAGGCAGCGTGTTCCCTCTGCCGTGTCCACCTGGATTCTACTGTCCGCGGTCAAACGCTCAACTACCCTGCCCACCTGGTTACTATTGCCCTGAGGGCTCGGCCTGGTTTATAGAATGCCCTAGAGATCATTATTGCGAGCAGCGAGGTTGCAATAATGCGTTCATTGACAACACAGGAGCTGTGCGGCCGGAAATATGTCCCCTTGGCTATAGAGAGACTCTCAACTTAGGAGAGAATTTCACTCGTGGTTCGCTAGACACAACGTGTGAGCCTTGCCCTGGGGGTACGTACGGTAACACATCAGCGCTCACAGAGGAGAGAGTGTGTTTGCCTTGTCCCGAGAGTTATTTTTGTTTGGGCGGCTCCCTTTTTGGCGACCCTGAAATTACGGCGATTTTCAACGCTTCAATTTGTCCTGCTGGTCATTATTGTGAGATTAGTAGCTCTTTTCCATCTGCGTGCGAAATGGGCACTTTTAGTGCACTCAAAGGACAGAGGAACTCCTCAGCCTGCCTTCCATGCCCCCTTGGTAGTTTCAGCCATCTTGTTGGTCAACGAGCATGCTCTAATTGCTCTAGCGAGGCTACCACGGCTACGGAGGGGTCGGTGGAGTGTATGTGTACAGGAGCTAACAGGAGGTTCCAAGTAAGTTGACTCAATTTTTTCAGCATACGTATATCTATACATGGTAATTTTTTTAACAACTGCCTGATTCTGTAGAATTTGTAGAATTGTACATGCGTATCAACCTAGTATGTACTTTCATGTAGGTACATTTTAGTTATCATTGAAGAGTGTTTTTTATAGCCTTTCCCCATTTTCTACATTTGTACATAGCTAGCTATTTCTTAGCCGATATACATACGTACGTATCTTGTTGTCAATTAATATACCTTTCCTCTGCAGCCGAGTGATGGGCGGTGCCCTTGCAGGTCAGGGTTCACACAGTATGAGGGTCGTATAGACGGAGACTGTCAGCCTATAGTGTACCCGTTGTGTGGGGAGGACCAGATCAGGTCACATGACGGGATCTGTCGGACATTGGCACAGTGGGAGGCGTTTTGTACAAGCGTTGGCTGCAGGAGTGCTGAGTTGTACGTTGAACTGGACCGTGACCGAGGAGTGTGTGTGTGCAGGGTGAGTGAGTGTGTGTGTGTGTGTGTATGTGTGTGTGTATGTGTGTGTGTGTGTGTGTGTGTGTGTGCAGTGTGTGTGTGTGTGTGTGTGTGTGTGTGTGTGCAGGGTGAGTGTGTGTGTGTGTGTGCG
>VSKX01042851.1_pt1 | contig 14989 bp, 5 predicted proteins | sample 4799481 | NCBI WGS metagenome assembly VSKX01 (sample SAMN12179537, study PRJNA552185) | sponge metagenome | biome: deep-sea hydrothermal plumes; feature: spots directly above weak diffusing fluid; material: sea water; isolation source: sponge from the Swan site of a hydrothermal vent ...
GCGTAGCAATGATCTATGAAAAAAGTTAGCCTCGTAGTTTACCGTATTTATTCTGAAACAACATAGACCCTCATTAGCGACCTGATTGGCAAAGGTCAACAGCTTCGTACCTCCTCTGGACTTTAGTTGTGTACTGCTATGTCAGCCTAAAGGTGCTCTATATTTAAGATTATGACCATGATCATGATTTTGTTTGCTCTCTGCATGCAGTGGCTGTCGAGACGGTAGCATCCACCATCACGATGTACGCAAGCCAGAGCACATTGTTGCCATGTCCAAAGCACACCACCTTGAAGTATGTGGGCTACAGTGGTCACCTGATGGCAGTCGATTGGCCAGCGGAGGGAACGACAACCTGGTGTGTGTTTGGAACGCCTCTAATCCCAGCGAGCCGTTCAAGGTGCTGAGGGGGCATCAGGCTGCAGTGAAGGTATGTGTGTGTTAATCTACGCACAATAACAACTTTGCAAATTACCTCTCTGCTACAAAAGTCTGTGTCAAACCTTGTATCACTGTAGGCTGTGTCCTGGTGCCCCTGGCAAGCCAACACACTGGCCACTGGAGGAGGAAGTAATGATAAGAGTATTCGTTTCTGGAATGTGTTCACCGGGGAGTGCGTTAACACTCTAGACACCAAGTCACAGGTGTGTGCCCCTGTGCAACATTTCTCTGCCAATTTAAATTAATCGTCGTCCCTTTCTTTTGCTAGGTATCAGCTATAGCGTGGAACAAGTACCAACGACAACTGATCTCTGCCCACGGAGACCCCAAACACCAAATGAGTGTGTGGAATTTTCCTTCTCTCACTAAAGCTGCTGAGCTTCACAGTCACCAAGACAGAATTCTACACATGTGCCTCAGTCCCAAGAAGAGCTCTGTGGCCACGGCCTCTGCGGACGAGACTCTCAGAATATGGAGCGCTTTTCCTGAGTCAGATTTAGAAGCTAGTCATAAAAGCTATAGCGAAGACTCTATATCTGCCCTATTGCAAACTTTCAATCACTGATTGATATTGTGTCATGTGCACAGGTTTTTGGTTTTTAATTTTTCCTTTTTGCTTACTATTTTAACAATAATTATTATAAAACATTAATGTTCATTTTTTCCCTTCGATCATGATTATGTGGTATCCGAACTTAGTTCTAACAGGTGGATCAGTATACGTGGGTCTGTCAGGAGTACTGGGGTCCAACTTAAAGGCTGCTTCTTGGAACGGCCCTACCATAGATCCTCTTGTCATCCACCCAAGGTCTCCCTGCATGTGCATACGTACGTGGGTGAGAGACAGGGAGAGAACATTGCTTATTATAATCCCTTTTTACTTAGTTAGGTCTATCGTTGATTCCTTCACATATCTTTATGATTCGGACCAAGTGATCAAACAGGTTTATCCCTTATTATTTAACAGGGAGAGTGGGCGTTGAAATTAGGAGTGTGGGAATACTCTTACCCCTTGTCGAGCTTTGTCTTCACTGTAGACTGTGGCCACCTCACTGAACCTCAGGCCCTCCTTTAGCTTGCCCATGGCTTCCATGGCTTTAGAGTGTTTCTCACAGAGAATGTGCCTCACTTTGACGGCTGTTCCTCCGCTTGACTTCTTAGTAGACCCACTGCCTCCTTCAGCACCCCCTACACCACACGTACACAAACACACAACAAATGAGTGTCAGAAGACCCAGTCTACGTCTAGCTAGGCACAGGAACTGACCTGCTGCTTTTCCTCCAGATCCCTTGGCCTTCCCCTTCCCTCCACTACCACCTGATGCTCCTCCTTTGTTCTTGGGCATTCCCAAACACGATATGTGAAGATGAAGAGTTTTTTTGACAGTGAACAAGACTTTACTAGGAAAAGATCGTTAATTTCTAAAAGGACAACGTAGATAGAGCGAAAAAACAACCGAAAAACGCGAAAATAGAGCTAGAGATAATCACGCTGACGTATATTTACGTGAATGTTATTTCCTCTGCCTAGCCTGACGCCCCCATAAAAATTATTGTGTTCATGTTAATTGTCACTTTCTATAATATACATCAATCTAATCTCTCTGTGTCACTATTAACCGATCAACGGTTATTCTAAACTACGGCTATAATCTAATAGTCAGATTTAATTCTGAATCACTGTTTTTGTCCGACTGGCGAGACTTCTCGATTCCAAGCAAATTGCGGGATCGGAATGAAATTTTTCTCGGACTCGGGTTCTAGATGTTCTTGTATTGCACGTTTTCTGCGTCCCATAGGCACAGCTGTTCCCTGAGTCACGCTCACTGACTGTGATGTGGCAGTCTGTCCATCAAACACCTGTAGGGGATGCATGGGAAACATGATTTTATAGCTTGTAACCAGAAAGCGTGCTAGCAGCAAGAGAACAGCCACAGCCCCACACATAATATAATATCTCTAATACTCGTTGACAACAGTAAAGGCCATAATTATATAACTATAGACTATTAGTATTAATTGCTGTTGCAGTAAAAAACATGCTTGTTGTTTAATAAGGCATACCTACCTCTAAAGTGATGCTGTCAAGGTTGATGTCAGGTGCTCGGTTAAGATAGACTAATGCCCTGAGGACCTGAGTGAACTCAGAGGGCTGAGCAGGACCGTTGAGGATAAGCTGTCGACCGGCTTCGTCAAACGACAGAGCAGTGACAGCTGTGCCAGTAGTATCAGCGGTGAGGGTCTCCAGACAGTCCAGTACACACACAGAGAACTGAGATGGGGCTAGTGAGGGGAAGAGGACCACTCCAGATAGTTGGCCAACGAAATTCAAATCGTAGCCTGAGGTAGTAGGACGGGCTCCAAGCACAAACACAATGTCAGTGGTGGATGTGGGACCTTCAATGTTATAGTCGAGTGGCAGTCCTGAGAGTGAATTATAACACAACAAGTAATGGTTATGCTAAATTAGCTATGTAAGTGCTAACTCCAGGACCTACTTAACAAAAAATGAAGAATACACACTTATATTTACTTGGATATTATTAGATATAATTATTATAATTATTGACTCACCAAACACGTCGCCAATGAAGGGAGATTCTTTGTAGACCACGGCAACACTGTTCACTCTCTGAGCATCAACGACACACACCACATCCCTGGAACCGTACTGCAGCATTACAAAGTGATAATCTCCGTCAGATAGCAGACCAGACAGCTGGAAGCTGATTCTAATTTGTGCACGGAGTCCGGACAAGCCCTGTCTCTTCAGAGTAAGAATGAGTTGGTTGCTATCAGCTGAATAGTAGACTGTTAGGTATCGCTCAGTCAGATCAGCGTTCCCGTAGTACACAATATAGCCTGAGGAGGTTGCTTGCACCCAAAATGCCAATGTGAATTCATCAATTTGTCCAGTAAAATTGTCAAAGTTAGCAGTGACAGTAGCATAGTCTCCATTAGTAGTCCACACATCATTGCTACCAGGCTGTCTAGACCCCACAGTACTGCCAGGCCCAGTTGCACTTACTTCATTTACCAGATCGATGAAGGAGAAGCCTGCCAATCCACATACGGCGCTCATTTTATTAATTGTGTTGTACTCATCCACACAGACCCTCCCAGTGAGGCTACCGCTAGGAAGGAGATCTCCAGTCAGACTTATTGTGGCACGCATAATCAAGGCAACTGTGTCGGGGTCAATTAGCGTTACATTGGGGAAGGGACTGACTGGTACATTTGTGGACACAACTAGATCATTTAGTCCGTCAATCATTGGCTGAACATCGTTTGCATCCATGACATTGATAGTCACCACAGCAGTACCAGTTCGAGCTGGTGGGAGGGCATCAATAGCATATACTTCAAAGCTAACAGTGGGCATAGTCTCCCTATCCAGTAGAGCAACGAGAGAGAGGTCACCAAGGGAGGAAGCCACAAAAACACCAAATCCTTGCTCCACTGCATATTCAATGATATCACCACCGCTCTCAACGGTCGCCTGCACTTGAAGGAAGTTCATAGCTAGCATTCCTTCAAGCAGCGACACATTGTACACTTCTTGTGAGAACACAGGTACACTAGCCAGGGACACACCCACAGTCACCTCGTCACTCGATAGACCACTACCATCAACAACCACAATACCAACAGTGCGGATGACCGTAAGAGAGGTAACCACTGACCCCACCACATACGTTACAGAGCGAAGTGCCTCCTCAAGAGATATGGGCGATGATGACACAGCCTCTAGTTGGTACACATTGGGTGATGTCTCCTGAAATTCGTATCCTAAAACATTGTTAGTCCAATCAAGGGTCTCGTTTGATCCGTCAGGCACGTCCCTCAGTGTGAAAATGGCCACGGCTACGACGTCTCCGACATCAGGGTCGACTACAGAAGGAATGTTCCCCAGCAACTGAGTCACACTAGATGGACGAAGCACAATGTTCGGAGTGGGTGGGTCGAGGGTGATCGACGGACGCTCGTTTACATTAAATACAGTCACAATTATTTGAGCTGTGTTAGTATTGACACCATCACTAGCAGTAACGTTGAATTCGTAAGAGGGGGTGGTCTCCCGATCAAGATCCTGGGAGGTTTCAATTTGCCAAACTCGAGTTCCCTCGATAAGGTTGAGCGTAAATGGTACATTCGATGGAGAAAGAGATAAAGTAATAATGCTATTACCACTATCAGCGTCAGATACCGTCGTATTGCCAATTGTGGTTCCAATAATCGCATCTTCAAAGACGTTAAAGTTGTACACGAAAGCGTCAAAGGTTGGTGGGCTGTCGTTAACATCCTCCAGAGCTATAGTGAGCGTGGTCATTGAAGAACCCATGAAGTCGCTCACCGTTACAGTGATGGTACGAGGGGCCAACCCTGGCTCAGCTGCAATATTGACGTATTCTATTCCCCTCAAAATGGACTCAAAGCTGGCAATTGTGTCGGGTGTGTCAAACAAGAGCACTCTGCCAACCTCGGTACCACTACGCAGCACATCATCATTGAATTCAACTAACTGGACACTCATACTGGCCAAGATCCTGTTGTCATCATCCGTTATGGTAGCATCGGGAGCGATGAATACAGCATTGTCACCATCCCTAAACCTAATAGTAGTATTGCTAAAGGTAACCTCAGGAGGGTCGTCACGAGGTATGAATTCTATGGTTACTTGGGCTGTATCACTGCTGAGCTCTCCGTCAACTACTACAATGACAACTGTTCTCGTGGGGTCCTCCTCTGGACGACCACTGTTGTCAAGGAAGGGAGAGTCGGTGGAGGAGAAGTTGACGCTAGCGAGTACTTGACGATATTCTTCCAGGCTGGCTGATCCGGACAGAGATAAGACATTGCCAGAGAACGAGGCCAAAATGTCTGGGTTAGTTACTGTCACGGTGAGTGTGTCCGTGGCAGCAGTGGGTGTGGTGAGAGTGAGCATTGCACTCGTTAGGTTATCACTGTCTACATCTCGTACTGTTATGTCAGGCGCTATAGGAACACCAACTGTGGACTCATCATATTCAACAGCTGAGAAGAGGTCTGCACTATTGGCAGACAGCGAAACAGAAGGGGGGTCGTTAACGGCCAACAGGTTGACTGTTGTTACAGCAAGTGGATTATTGACTCTACCGTCAGTGTCGATAACAGTGAATTGAATAATTCGTGGGATAGAGGGTGTGGGTCTGTCGTCACTATTTTCGTACACCAGAGTGTCCAATACTGCAATAAAGTCAGCTTGTATTCCGGGCCCAATAATCTCGATCATGTGACGATCAGGGGACTGCTGCACTGTTATATATGGCACCATGGAGACAGCTGATAATGTTTCATCCATATCCTGACCGTTAGTGAGTTGGATTGTCACTCGCTCGAAAGAAGGGTTCAAAAATCCTTCGATGAGTCTCGTGAGTCGACTATTTGGTGCTATGCCAATAGGACCTGCATCCTCAGTGAAAGTTGTCTCATAGTTCATTCCGGTAGCAAAATCAATATCAAGTACTGGCAGTGCATTGTCACTTTGTACGAGGTAGACATTGCCAACGGATGCAGCAGACACTCCTGTTTCCTCAGTAAGGCTGAACTCGAGCGTACGTGGGGGGCTCACCGTAGGACCAATAAACGTGTTCAGATAGCCAATGCTACGCAACACTTGCTCAGCATCACTCTGTGGTATAACGTCGGTGCCGTTGGCAACAAGGACAACTCTCTCGTTAGTGATTGCGTCCAGTCGAACAGTGCTTGGAAGGGGAGGTACAACAAGGAGCTCCTGACCACAGCTGCAGAATTCTAGTACTTGCGCTGCAGTGAGAGCCCTATCGTGATAATAGAGGCCATGTAGAGTGCCACCAAGGCGACCTGCAGTCAAAGCTGGGGGACGAGAGTTGCCAATAAACACATCAATGTTAGGGGATGGAATTATGGGTACACCGTTTAGAATGTTAGTAGCCACTAGTACACAGTCGAAGTAGAAGTCAAGTTCAGCTGTTGTGGGGGATGTCATCCTGACAACTACAGTGTAATGTCGAGTGACATCAAATGCATCGCGATCAGGAGTAAGATAAGCTGATCTATCCACCATGCCTGCTCCATAAGCGTAGTTAACTGCAATATCTCTGAGTCGAATGTACACTGAGAATTGCCGATCCACCACACGTGAATCTAGATTTTCATCTGCCATGTCTGGGATTATAACAACAAATCCCTCGGCTTCCTGTTGCAGTACAAATGAAATAGAAAATTCTCCAGAGCCAAAGTTAGCAGGCAAGTTGCCTCGAGGTATTCGACCATAACCGTCATCAGCTCGTTCCGTTAATCTGTTCACAGTAACAGCAGGACAGTTTCCTGTACCCAGAGTGTCAGCATCATTGAATGCACCTTGGGCACCGGAATCACTCTGGAAGGTGGCAGCATCAAGAAGATCGATAGCCGAGGAAAGAAGCCCGGCATCTTGTAGCCGTATATCTTGGCACACCACCAGGCAGTCAATATATGGCCTATTGCTGTCCTCTTCATTTGGAGTCAAAGTGATTTCCACAGAACTAATGGCTGCTAAGCCAAGATCAGGGTCTACAATCCTTAGAGCAGAGCCAATAGAAGTAGCAGCACCGCCTATGACGAACACTGATGGAGCAAGCTGTTGTACTTGTGCAGCATTGTCGTTGAAATCTGTTACAGAGAAGAACACTGTAGTGAAAGAAGTCTGTGGAGGGACTCCTCCGTCCACGGCAGCTATATTGAGATTGTACAGGTCTTGTTCCTCGGCGTCAAGGAGCTGCGTGAACTGAATAAGTCCCGTCGAGTCTATGGAAAAGCGGTCCTGGAAGTTGAGTAGCTCATAGCGAACTATGACATTGTTGGGAGAGGAGAAATCAGTGTCTTGTGCAGCAACAATAAAAACAGCTCTGACTGGATCAAGTTCTTCTCTCTGCGAAGGAGCGGTGTACGGAGGAGAATCACCAGATATATTGAGGAACACGGGAGCTCGGTCGTTGAGATCCTCTAGCCGAACAATGACATGGACCGTATCCGTAAGAACAGGATTACCCATATCCTCTGCTATCACTGTGACATTGTGCAGCTGGTAGACGTCTGCGTCCAATCCATTGGGGGCAGTCAGCAGGCCTGATTCAGAATCAATATCAAACAAATTCATAGTGGGCACTGTAACAGGAGGGTTGCCTAGGGTCGTGGAGAGCACCTGCTCAATTCTGTAAGAGATTTCTCCCTCGAGGCCTGAGTCAGCATCTGTAGCCTGGAGGGTGGTGAGAGTGAGGCTAGAATCAGATTCAAATCTCGTGAACTCTAGGTTACTAGTCGAATCAAATACGGGGTTGAAATTATTAGCAGGGGAAATAGAGACTGTTACGCAGGTCTTCTCACTGAATATCTCAAAGTCGCTTATCTGCACACATATCTCTCTGGGTGGGTCTACAGTTATGTTAGTAGCGATATTGTTGAAGCGGATTCTTCCGATTGTCAAAACCACTCTCTCCTCCACTCCACCGTTGATCTGGAAGGTCACACTGTACTCGATGGAATTGTTTGCCCCTGGCAATGGCCCAATAGATACTGTCTCCGAAGGGAGGTCCATATCAAACTGTATAATCTCGTGTTCAGGTCCATCCTGTGGGTTAGTGATGGAGATGATTAGCTGACTGAATATAGTGTCGTCTGAGTCTTCTACATTAATGCTGCCAGGATTAATGATGATTGTAGGCACTCCACGAATAGATACATTCTGTTGTGGTTCAAAGAAGAGCTCTGGACGATCGTTGACTCGCAAGATCTGCGTAGTGAAGGTCGACGTGTCAGAGGTCGCACCAAATCGAATGAGACCGCCCTCCGTTGTCAGACGATTGTCCACGGCAGTAACGGTGACAGTTCGATTGAATCGCTCATCCGGTTCGTCCACATCATTACAATACACCACAGTCCTGAGGGCACTTTGAAATGCTTCAATAGAGTTCGTACTACCCGGGAAAAAAAGGATGCTAGAGTCACTGCCGAATATGAAGCTTAAAATCTGCGGTTGAGTAGGAGTTGTCAGCTGTAGACCCTCTCCAGAGGACAAAGTGTTTAAATTGATTCTCATACTCTCAAGTGTCTCTGTGTCAGGATCAAATATCTCAGCATCTGGAGCTGCAATAGGAATGCAGTTGCCATCCTCAACAAATGTGCTGAAGTAGTTTCGACGACCAGGACCCCCCAGGTTAATTTCGGGTGGATTATTGAAAGGGGAGACAGTGATGCGAACTAAAGCAGGTTCACTATCAGCATTCTCTCTGTCTCTTATGACCACAGAGACCTCTCGCACCGCCACATCGCTCAGACCACCATTGGTGTTCATATACACAACCTCGCCAAATATCTGCATCCACTGTGCAGCATTGAATATGCCTTCTATGGTTAAGATGTCATTTGTACTGTCAAAATTAGCTGTGATGTCATATTGTGACTCGGGCACTGTAAGCGACTCTGCTGCACCGTCGGGACGAGTGACAAAAGTGAATGTGGCTCGAGAGTACTCTTCACTGTCCTCATCAGCAATGGTAATGCGCAAGGGAGAGAGGATATTGACACTTTCCGACTCTTCAACATATGTTACCATAGCATCACGGCTGTTTGAGTTAGTATTGTCCAAGTCTAATGTGGGCCTGTCATTTGTGGGAGTCACGGTGACGGTAGTAAACGAGAGAGGATCATTGACATGCATAGACCCTTCGTCAAGAACCGTGAAATCGATTGTGCGATCAAACTCTATTGGTTCTTCCTCCACATCAAGGTATTGAATATCTCTCAGAACGTCCAGATAAGATCCTGGGAATACAGGTACAGAGGCATTGAGCGATTGGAGCACCACAGACTCTGTGGATACAATCACACTGATAATGTCAGAATTGCCTCTGTTCACGAGTGACTCGAGAGGGCCAGGTGTCACCAGCCTCACGGTGATACGCTCCAGTGGCCAGTAGCCACTGTCACGATCGTACAACACGGCATCTGCACCAATAATCTCTGTTCCTAAGGAAGTTTCGTCAAATGCAGTGGCAAAGTTTAGACCGGGCGCAGCCAGTCCGTTAAGGTCGAGGACAGGGCGTTGGTCATTGATGAGGATTGGTCGCAAAATAACAACGGTTTCGCGATCTGAAGGTCCGATCATATCTGTCGCTAAGAGGAATACACCTCTGTCTAGAGGATGTGGCTCGTCTAGAATGTTACGGTAGAGGATAGTTGTCATTGCAGTCTGCAGTTGAGTAAGCGAGGCTAGCGGGTCACTACCTGTATACGTAACCTCCACGTTACGAGTGCGTTGGTCAACTGTTACTGTTACATTGTCTGTGGTTGAGGTTACACTCCAAGTCTCGCCACAAGTCAGAGAACAAACTAGAAGCTCGTTAGTAATCACAGAATCACAGAAGTAAAACTCGGAAAAGAAAGCGTTTTGAAGACGATTGCCAAGGAAAAATGTTCCTTGTTGAAACATCCCCGTCGTAAATGGACTATTGATGATGGTGGAGTTGACATTGTTAGCTGAACCGACTAGCTCACTGTCAAAATAGATGTACACGGTGCTCTCCTGTCTCACCACAGCAATCTGATGCCACTCCCCATTGTGGGTGGATAGTCGACCAGTTTCTACGAGGACAATGGGATTGTTACCAGCAGGATTGACCTGGATACTGAGCGAGCCATCGTTTTCAACTTCCAAACTAAACACATTAGTAGTACTTTGCATTTCAACAATAAATCCATTTGAGGGAGCAGAGAAACGTACCCAGATTGTCATGCTGAAATTGAGAACCTGTTCGCCATTAAACGTTGCAATTCCATTTCTTGCAAACTGGGAAGCATCCAAATCCAGTATCCCTTCGACAATTTGTCCTCCTGTTACCTCCATTGGGTCAAGTAGATAGCGGCAGCCACCAAGGCTACAGAGACTATGCACATTGTTGTCATAGAGAATTGTGTAGTTGTCATGATCACACTGTCCGCCGGGGAGGGGGAAGTTCTCAAAGGATGTGGGAGAGGGACGGAGGGACACGCTCACACTGCGTAGCGGATACAGAGAGATATCGTCTCGGTCCACAATGCTCAGACCATCTGCTGGTGTTGCCGTGCCAATACCCTCCTCAAAATAGACTACATTGTTGGTGGGTTCGATACTCGGTCGCTCATCGTTCTCGTCGAGCAGAATGATTGTTACTGTAGCGGTGGCACGTGCTGCAGCGGTATCTGTAGCAATAACATTAAAGGTGTGTATGGGTGTGGTCTCTCTGTCCAATGGGATGTCTGTTGTCATGAGAGCACCTCTTCCGCTGAGGAGGAGAATGGTGAATTGACTCTGTGGAGGATCTAGACTCAGAGTAACGTCTTCGTTGGGAGTGTCAGGGTCGGAAAACTCTATGTACACAACCAATCGGTTTGAGCCATATTGTTCAGATATTTCTATGCTGTAGGAGGAAGGATTAAACATAGGTGGGAGATCGTCTACGTTCACCACTGTGATGAGTATGTAACCAGCCTCACTGCACACAGCCGGCACACCATTGTCACAAGCTTGGTACCTAAATATGAAACTCATGTCGGACTCAAAATCGATTAAAGTGCTGTTTGAAACAATGAAATTTCCCATTGAATCGAATTCAAAATAATTCTGTCCATTTCCAGTGTGGTTAAAGGTCAACTGTCCACTTGGGCCGAGATCAAAGTCAATAGCGGTTGCTCTGGCAACAACAGTACCGTCGGGAGAGTGCTCGGGCAGCTGTGTTGTGATGTTGATAGGGGATAGACGAGGTGTGTTGTCATTGGATCCCAATACCATCACCACAACGATAGCAGTGTCATCGATTACAATGCTCATGTTTGGTCGACTCACTCCGAGGGTGATGTTGAATAGGGAACTGTCCTCAAAATCCAAGTAACCAGGCGGACTGACGAGTGTGCCATTGCCATTGTCGCTAATAATCGTAAACCCAGCGTCGTACGGATTCACGGAAAGTATTGTGTACTCGAACGCATCATTGAGAGTATTCAAGTCGCGGTCCATTGCTCTGATTACGCCAACAGGCTCTCCGAGAGAATTCTCTGATATACTGAAAGTGTACTGATTCTCAGGGAAACTGGGCACAGAGCTGACCACGAAGACGGTGTAGTTTTGATTGATTGCCTGCGATGGGATTCCCCTGTCAGTGATTGATACTGTGAATGGTATGGTGACAACGCTGGAGGAGATGAGGATCACGTCCCTCGTCAGAGTGACTACTCCCGTCTCGTTATCAATACCAAATGTGCCGCCACCATCGTTACTAAGAGAGAACACAAGGGCAGCATTAATACCCTCGTCATCGTCCGTTGCACTCACAGTAATCACAACAGTACCAGCAGGAGAACCGTCGACCACGTCCACCATAAAAGGCTCACGTGCCTGAGGGACATTGTCATTAATGTCAGTTAGAACCAGGTTTACTACAGCATTTCCACTGCGGGAAGGCACTCCCATATCCACGGCAACTATCACCAGTGTAACTTCGGCTTCTTGCTCTCGATCGAGTGGCACTAGATTCCTAAGCAGACCCACATTGCTGATAGTGAAGCGAGAGTCGCTCGCGTTGTACACAAGCCTTGCATTTTCCCCGATGTCACGATCTGTGAACAATATCACAACTTCGAAAAGACTCTCTTCCAAGAAACTTAACGTGTCCGATCCGTTGTAGATAGGTGAATTGTCGTTGATATCGGTTAGGAATACAGTAATAGTTTCAGTGTCGCTAGATGCCCCGTCGTCTGCTCGGACTGTGATGGAGTGAGTCGGCTGTTCCTCGCGGTCCAATGACTGTGTAGTACGCACTACTCCAGAGGTAGCGTCAATAGAGAACCGCCCCCCAGCACTGTCGTCCAATGAGAATGTTACATTGTTGAACGGTGGGGAATCACGATCACTAGCTATCACAGTTAGAACAAGAGCATTAGGACTTTCCTCAAAAACATCTGCCGTGGTAACAGGAGTTATGACAGGGGGGTGATCGTTTTCGTTGATAATAACCACGGTAATATTTGCAACAGTACTGAGCTGATTGGATCCCATATCAGTGACGACAACATTGAGTGAGTAAGATACGACCAATTCGTAGTCGAGGAGTTGACACACTTCAATACACCCGTTGGTATCGTTCACAGAGAAGGGGGTTTGTGTGGAGCATTCCACTGCCCCAGCTGTCAGCGAGTAGTTCAAAAGAGCATTTTGTCCCGAGTCTGCATCATCAGCATTTATACATCCTACGAGAGTGCCTATAATGGAGGTCTCGGGGAGGCTAAACATCGTGGGGGGGCTGATAACGGGTGGATTGTCGTTAACATCCATAATTTGGATCATGACAGGGCACTGAGTACATCGTTGGGGAGACCCTAAATCGCATATCGTGATGTTGAATTCGTAATACGTGATGTTTTCGTAGTCAAGAGGCATACAGGGAAACAGGAAGCCAGTCACTTGGTCTATCTCAAAGGGAAGGACAGGTGAGCACATTGGATCAGGATTCGATGTATCTTCGTGTGTAATTGAGAATCGGAGTTCTTGGTTTTGCCCCGAGTCAATATCTTCTCCCATCACTCGACGTAGCTCCACCCCCACACCCAGATCTTCCGGGTATATAAAGGCAGATGGACCGACACAGGCGGGAGTGTTGTCGTTGACGTCCGTCAACACCACGGTGAGTGTGAGATTGCTTGTGAGGGTTTGATCGTTAGGAGCCTCGTTGATTGCCTGTATGAGCAGTTCTATCTCCTCTACGGATGCAGGTGGATCAAAATCTAGAGAATTACTATTGGCAACTACTACGGTATTTCCCACAATGCTAAATGGTGTGTTGGTTTGGAGGATTTCGTATCGAACTTGTGAGTTGAAATCCCGATCGGCATCAGTCGTAAACAGGTCATACACAGTCTCTCCGTTGGGTGAGTTCTCTTCCAGCTGTGTCGTTGCCATTGGTGATGGGAACACTGGCGGCTGATCGTTGCGATCCACCACATTTATTACAATGGCTACGTCAAGGATATTGGTCTGGTCGTCAGGGTTGCCAGGTGGATTGATACCTCTCAGATGCAGTATGTAAGTGCGAGTGGGTCCTTCGTAGTCCAACTCCTCAGCTCCCGTGTAGAAGATCCCATTTCCAGCAGCTGTGATGCCAAACGGTGCAACGGTATTGCCGACAAACGAGTAGGTTACCTGAATACAAGAAAACACACATTTACAGAGTCCCCATATAAGCAGCTGCATCCCCATCCTTAAAAGCATACTAGCTAAACGTCTACACATTATTAATTAAATTACAACATAATTATAATTATACAGTAATGCACATTGTTTCTAATAATCACATAACTATTAATTTGTAGATTACTCACCTGAGAATTGGGGGCAGAGTCTTGATCGGTAGATGCCACGGTGACTACTAGAATGCCAGGTGCACTGTCTTCTGGGAGGTCCACAATGTACGGGTCCTCAGAGTACACTAGCGAGTTATCGTTCAAATCAACCACATTCACTGTAAAGTTACGAGATGAGCACATCATCGCTTCGGCAACTGCTTGATCGCACACCATGACTACAAACGTGTATCCGGTTTGCTCCTCATAGTCTAGTGGGACACACGTAGCTAAGCAACCAGAGGTGCTGTTGATGGAGAATGGGACATCATCGGAGCATTCCGGAGAGGAGGGGATCGAATACTCCAGAGCACCTCTAACACCAGAGTCTGCATCCATAGAAATGACGCAGCCTACAGAAGTTTCAGAAGGTTGATTTTCTCGCACCGAAAATTCAAACGGCTCTGAAATTGTGGGAGCATTATCGTTTCGATCTACGACGGTGATACACACACTGACAGTGTTGTTTTGAGTGACATCATCGGTAGCAGCCGGGGAGTTTGTTGCTAGTACGTCAATCTCATACATGACTGTTCCGCTCTCAAAATTAATATCATTGGGGTTGGCAACGAACACCTCTACAGAAGTAGGTGTGGCTGCACGTAGTCCGAAGGGAGTGAGAGTAGATAGAATGGAGAAGTCGCTCACGGAATTAGGAGGTGAGTCGGCATCAGACACCGTCACAGTGACGACAGATATCATCATTTGTGACGTGTCTGTTTCATTGATTTGTGCCTGATACTTGATCTCTGAGAAGAGGGGGCGGTTGTCATTCCTGTCCTCCACTGATACTGCAACGGGGGCCGTATCACAGAGGGGGTTGACTGCACTGTCACAAACTTGAACTATAAATAGGTAGAATGTTGTGTTCTCATAGTTAAGTGCTGTACAAGTGATAAGGTTGGCTGTTGTTCGTCCAGTCTTCACCAGTCCAAATGGGTTCTGTACGGGGAAAAAATTGTTATTCTGTGCAGTTATAGCTGTTACGCCAATACCGTTTTCGGTTAGGACACCCTCTTTTATATAATGCCCATACCGTATTTCCTTGATTAGAACACACGCGTTCTATTAACTTCAGCTCCTCTGAGTTGCGTGTTGTATTCAAGGGCGCCCTCTA
>VSKX01028641.1_pt1 | contig 14920 bp, 18 predicted proteins | sample 4799481 | NCBI WGS metagenome assembly VSKX01 (sample SAMN12179537, study PRJNA552185) | sponge metagenome | biome: deep-sea hydrothermal plumes; feature: spots directly above weak diffusing fluid; material: sea water; isolation source: sponge from the Swan site of a hydrothermal vent ...
GGATTGGGTTCGGGGTAGGGATAAAACAAAACAATAATCGATGTTTTGGCAGCTGCTACGGTAGCAACGAAGGTTGCGTCGTCGGCTCCGGAGCTGGAGGTACTGTGGTTCGAATCCTGGTCACTATTCTTTTTTTTTTAGCTGCAAATTTTCTCTAAGTACTATTGCCGTAAGAATAGCAAGTGAGCTCATTTTTACGGTACCGTAAGAATATCCACTGCGTTAATTGTAGCTAAGGGTCTAGTATAATTATATAGAAAATGTTTCACGAACTATTAACTTTCGGGTTTTTCCGCAAATGAAACCCTGTCCATGAAATTTTTTAATCCACGAAATTGGAAAGTGCATTGACGTCATTAAAATAAGCCGAAAGTTTTGCCCCTCGAAACATTCTAGCTATACGGTATTACCCTATGTTATCATGGTTTGTTCAGAAGAGAACCATCAAGCTTACCTTGCACAAAGAACAGTCCAGAAACAAAATAAGTTGGAGGAACAACGAAAAGTATGGTACCAGTAGCTATTAGTATGTGTCCACTCATACACATTGTGCACAGGATCTAGAACAGTTGCAGCAGTATTACCCATGGGGGAAGCCAGCCGGAGGAGCTCCCAGAGTAAGAGAAAGCTTATACCATTCTATACCATTTTGTACTTTTGTGCATGCAGTACACCCCCAGCGGAGCTCCGCAGGCACGTATTTGGAGGCACCTCCCTCAAGTTGATAAAAAGATTGGGTACAATCCGTACGGCAGGCCAGGGGCTGGAGCACCGTTGCGAACCATCTCAGGGAAACTCACCACTCAGATCAAGGGAGCTAGAGACATCCGGTTCCAGGAGCACCTCAAGAGAGAAGTGGACAGTTTGGTAACTAACACACTCTTAACTAGTTCACACATGTTTTAAGTAACTTTATATGACAGAAAAATTATGATGATGAAAGTGCTAAAACAATTGGGAAGGCATTGCAAAGCACACTGGATAGAACTGAGTCGGAAAAGCTACGAATAACAGAAGAAAGAAATAAGAAACTAGCTTATGGCAAACGACTAGGTATTTTAACAAGTGTATGCGTGTTTCACAGATACAATGCTGAATACAGAGGAACAACGTTTGGAGGGCATTGCCAGACGCGAGAGAGACAAAAGGGAGTTGATGGATGGCCCAGCAGGTTATATTTGGGGCAGAAACAAGGGAATCAGCAGAGACGACAGTGGCAAACTACTACCACGGAAGATAGTAATCAACAATGACAATTACACCAGCACAGAGTCTGGCGTCAGCAGTATTGCATCTCAGATGATGACATCTGCACACAGAGTAGCTACTAACAAACCTAACACAAGCACTATTAGTAAGTACACTGTGCAGAATATGTTCTTATAGCTACGTAATTGTTATCAGAATTGTTATCAGCATTATAATAGCTCTATTACGGAAGGAATAGTGATGGCTCTGTGTGGCGTATGCATGGTGTCTGTTTTTTGATGATGGTGTGTCACTCTGCTGTTTTATTCTCTCAGATGACGAAGGACTAGATAAGTTTGATCCGTGGGGCAAGCCAGGTGCTGGTGCTCCCCTGAGAGATGGCCAAGGGCAAGTGAGGGCGTGTGGTGTGTATGGAAAACACAGTAGAGACATGGAGAAGAAGAGTGCTCATCTCACGGTCACAGTCGACAAGACAGCGACTGCTCGAGGAGATGGCTTTGATATGGCTACATGGATGAGAGCAAAACACGAGGACCCCAAACTCAACAAAAATCAACTGCTTGAAGAAAGCGTAAGAGAATCTATTAGCACTTCAGTAGCTCCAAAACTTCCCAATGTCAAAACCATTCTGTACCAAAGATTCTCTGAATGGTTATAATTATTTTTTGATGGCTCAATTTATGATTTTCTGAAAGCCCAACAAAAGCTCTACAAGATGGTATGTTCGGTACAATTTCATCCACGGTTTTTAATCAATTTTGGCAGAACTTTGATTTGAGAGTGTCCTATGATAGGGCTTTAAAAATTTTACAGAATTGATTTTATTGAGTTATGGCCATTTGAAAGAGACATTGTGTATCCCCTTGTGTATGCAGAATGGAAACTACTACACAGACCTTCAAGCCCAGGCTGAGCAGCGGCATCGGCAACAACAACAGCGCAAGGACAAGTCTGGGCCTGTACTGTGGAGCAAGGGCGGAAGGACAAAGCCCCTCAATGAGCAAGACTTGACCAGAAGTAAAGAATACTCTGATGACCTGCGAAGAGCTGTGGAAGAAAGAAGCCTACAAAAGAAACAGTCAAGAGAGAACAATATTGCCATGGAGAAACAGGTGGTGCAGCATACCTCAAAGACAGCACTTTGATATAATTATAAGCAGCTCTATTAAATCGACATTTTTGCTTGAGAGCCTGAAGTCTGTAACTAAAATATGAGCTCTTTGATTGCCCTTTGCTTGTAATCTTCCTCCCCCAATGCAATGTTTTTACAGTCATTGCTTTCTCAAATTACACTTAACCTGTGCTCTCATGCAATGACGACACTAAGTACTAGCTATAAATCTTTGCAGCATGCGTTGACGTTTGCTCAGCACTGGGGCAGACCTGGGGCAGGAGCTCCGCGCACTAACAGTCAGGGCAGAGTGGAGGCCACGCACAAGAACACGACAGCACTGCAGACACAAGTACACACTAACCAACACTTCAGAAACTAATAAATCATAGCTACATCTGTTCAGTACAATGTTCACCCCTGGATTCATGTATTGCTATATTTTCTTCCCCATGTGTACATGTTCAGTGTACTTTTCAATGATAATTATTATCATACACATGCATGCTGCTATATTAGATGGTGTACATAGTCTAAGTTACATACCACTGTATGCTGGGCCACCTCCCTCTGGGGGGACCCAGTTGATGTTCTGAGAGGGATCTTTGATATCGCACGTCTTGCAATGTATACAGTTCTGTGCGTTGATCTGCAGTCTCATTCCACCTCCATCCTCTCTCTCCACATACTCGTACACACCCGCCGGACAGAAGTTCTGCTCAGGACCTCCGTACATAGCTAGGTTTCTCTCTACAGGTACACTGTCATCAGTTAGCGTGAGGTGGGGAGGTTGGTCATTGTCGTGATTGGTCCCGGTCAAAGCTACAGATGTGAGCAGGTCAAATGTGATTTTACCATCAGGTTTAGGATAATCAATAGGTGTGTACGACTCGACAGGTTTTAATGCTTCGGCGTCCACTCCGTGATGCTTGAGAGTCCACGGCTCCTTGCCTCGCAGCATCCAGGTGAACAATCCAGTATATGCCATACCGCCCCAATAACCAAGTGAAGTGTTGAACGACGGCCGAACGTTTTTCACTTGTTGCAGCTCCTTCCAGACCCAGCTACTTTTGACACGAGGCTCATAAGACTCTAAGTAGATTCCTACAGCATGTATAGCAATAGACAGTGCTTAAAACGGACATGAGTATAATACCTTGGTCACCAGAAGAGCTTTTGCTGAGTGCTTCGAATGCACTCTCTGCAGCCAGCATGCCAGTTTTCATAGCAGTGTGAGTCCCTTTCACTTTAGGCACATTTATAAAACCTGGACTGCACCCAATCAGAGCACCACCAGGAAACGCCAGCTTTGGTAGACTCTATACGAGGAGCACAGCTAGTACACTAATGTACACATGGGTCTATAGAAGCACACTCTACTGCCATGTACACAAACCTGTATTCCTCCCTCATTCAGGGCTCGAGCACCATAGCCAATCCTCGTACCACCTTCAAAGGTAGGTCGTATGTGTGGGTGGAGCTTCCAACGCTAGGAGAGAGAGAGAAAGAGTTAATAAACAGCATGAAAAAGAAGTTAAAATTAAGACAATACCTGAAACTCTTTGAAAGGACTGATATGAGGATTGGTATAGTCCAGGGCAATCTGTATCGACAGCCAATAATGAGCTGGTATTAAATAATATTAAAACTGGTCAAATTGAATTGAGCCAGGAAGTAGACAAAAAGTGGTTCAAAACGTAGCTAACTTTTGACTGGTAGATAATCATCTAGGCGATTTAGAAGCGCTGTTACAAGACTAAGTGTTTCAAGAAATGGTTAAATATGCCTAAATTATAACAAAAAATGAGGGCTCGACTCAAATCAATTTACCTTAGGCACAGTACACAGTACACTGTACTCACAACGTATCCCACGGTAACAAGAGAGGTGTCCCCTTCGTTGAGATGATACATAAACGACCCTCCATAAGTTGTGCGATTCTAACGAGAGGAAACTTCACAGTACAACACAGCACATCCACTTTACTACTGAATTACCATGGGCCATCCAACAGTGTGCTGAACCAAACCAGGACTGTGCTTGGAGGGATCAACCTCCCAGAGCTGCAGAATCATAATAAAAGATAGCAATGATAATAAATTATGATGATTCGAACACACAATGCTGTACACAAGATCTAGTGACTGGAGAACAACACACCTTAGTGCTTATGATAACAGTCTGATATAATTGACATTTTCCGGCCATTAATTTTCATGAAAATGTCCTCTTATTTTCATTTGGCTAGGACATGCTTTACATTACTAGGTATAGAGATAATGTCCAGTACGCCAGTACGGCATAAAATGCTTAAAATGTCTGACTCACACTGCTCCCTGCACCAAAAGGCTCACCTCTTTAATACCAATACCATAAGTCTGTGGCTGACAATTCTCTCTCAGTTTCATGCTCTTGTTGTTGTAGAGCATTTTAGCCAGAGAGCCGTGACAGCCCTCGCCAAACAGCACTAGTTTAGAGTGTAGCTCCATGCCTCGCTCAAAGGTAGGCTTGGGAGAGCCATCCTTGGCAATCCCCACGTCCACTGTAGCTATGCCCTTCACACTGCCATCTTCATGATACAGCACCTACAGTGAGCAGAGCTGATACACATTGACAAACACATTAGCAAATTGAGTAATTTTGAGGTAATAGTTATTAGAAGAGCTGCTTCCACACAATATTATTTGTTCAAGGTTTGGTATGGCCAAGTTATAACGAGAAAACGAGGGCTCAACTCAAACCAATTTGACCTTTGTACAGCTTTTGAAAAGAGTTGAAGGATGAATAACCACTTTTAAGCTTAAGAGCCGCAATAACATTACATTGACCGACTGATCGCTTACCTCGCTGGCTGCTATTCCTGGATATATTTCCACTCCCAACTCCTCTGCCTGCTCTCCTAACCAGCGCACCACGTTACCCAGTCTCACAACATAGTTGCCATGATTGTTCATAGGCAAGCCTGCACAGGGACACATCTTAGAGTGAGCACTAGTATATATAGTCACGTACGTAGAGAGCTTGATTCTACTGGTAGTATTGTGCATGACAACCAGCCTCGATTCCAGGCAGTAGAACGCTACTTACCCGGTAGAAACATTGGTAGGGGAATCTGTGATTTCTGAGAGAGAATGTAGAACTTGTCCTTTGTGACTGGCGTGTGTAGTGGAGCCTACAGTGTGGTGTCGTACTAACACCCACGCTCCCTCACACTCTCACACACTCACTCACCCCTCTATCCTGCCAGTCTGGGAAGAGCTCCTGTAGTGCTCTAGGCTCTAACACAGCGCCAGACAGTGTGTGACTACCTGGACAAACACAGGTCTACCACTGTCAATAGATAAAACCACGTACTATCAGAAATTTCTAATAGACATTAGTTACAAAAATAGGCTTTATATTGTAGGGAGTAAAGTTGGGTTCACAATACGATGCAACGTAACGCAACACTGGAGTTATAATTATGCTATGTAAGCTCCAGCGTTATAACTATTATTATTGTGAGCCGGGCGTTACGACACTGCTATTGTTGTAGTATACTTACCAATCTCCGAAGCCTTCTCCACTAAACATACTCTGACCTCCTGTCCACTCTCCTCCGCCAGCTGCTTGAGTCTTATAGCAGCTGACAGTCCAGCAGGTCCACCACCAACAATCACCACGTCACATTCATCAGACACTCTCTCCATGTCAACACCTACACATACATCACACAGTCACACATACCTACACATAATTATAAACCTAAAGTCTATTCGCATTCACCTGGTCCCCGGAAGTAGTAAAATGTACACAATATTAAAAAACATAGTGATATTTTGACTGGCTAATCCTACAAAAAAATTTAAGCGATAGTTAGACGCAGGGTTTAATTAGAACCAGAATGATACTTGAAATACTACAAAGTATGGCCAAGATAAAGTGCAAAAACAGACGACCAGGTCAACGCGAATAGACTTTTAGTTCATATGACGCTGGAGCTTGCAGTCAGTAGCGTAGGGACACTCAACCAAATTTATTTCAACCAAATTTATTGCATCATAATAATTATGCGAGCTAGGCACATTAATAAACACACACGGTTAATTTCACGATAGACTTAGCTACCTTCCCATCTTGGATCAGTGTCTCGTGATACCACTGACGGATGAGTGGTAATGACAGGGTGTGCCTGTTCTCTTAGAGCAGTATTGTGTACAGCAACAGTCAGACGTGGAGCACAAAGCCTCCTTCCTGAGAATGGGTATATAGACACAGTAGAGTAATAGCTAGACTGGCATGCAGGACATACAGCCTCTGTGTGGGTAAGTGTATGAGTGTGGAGCTTTATACCATGTCTGACTGCCTTGAAAGCATGGCAAGAACGCCTCAACATCTTTTTGTACACTAGTATAGTAGCAGACTCTTATATTGGGTGCAAAGGTCAGTTAAAACTTCATCAAAGTCACGCCCAGCGGGCACCTTGAACTTGCCCACTTTGCTCTTTAATTAGAGTTTTAATAGCCCTCATGGCAAAATAATGGAAATAACTGCTGATTTAGAGCACGAACACGTTCACAAAGTGTACTCAAAGATAGCCACTCATTTCAGTGACACAAGATTCAAGCCTTGGCCGAGGATTGCTCAGTTCTTGAGCGAGCAGCCTGCTTCAAGCCTCATCGCTGACATCGGTGAGAAACACAACAACGCTAGTAAATACGACACAGTTACCGTATTGGTTCTAATTACAGGTCCAGCCTCGGCTAGGACTCCCTCTTTTATAACGCCGTATAGCGGGTATATTTCGTGGGTGCAAAATTTTCGTATGAATTACCCATTTAGTATAAATGTTCGTACAGCTCAGAATTGTGACGTACCACACCCAAAATATTCGCAGTTTTAATTTTCGGATGATGCTCTGCAATACGAAATATACGAAAATTACCTGCTATACGGTACCACCATATAAATTTTTTTCGTACATTGTTTTGATTATTTTTACTGGACCTGTATAAAACAAAGACGGTACTTTTAACACTCCAGGTTGTGGCAATGGCAAGTACCTTGGAGTCAATCGCTCAACGTATTGTCTTGGCTCTGATATTTGCCCTGAGCTGGTGTGTATAGCCAAGGAGCGCGGTCACGAGGTGGCCGTGTGTGATTGCCTACAGCTACCTTACAAGTCCGGACTGTTTGATGCTATCATATGCATCGCCGTCATTCATCACTTGTCGACTGAGGAGAGACGACTAGCTGCTCTCAGGGAGATGCTCAGAGTCCTGAGGAGTGGTGGACATGTGCTGGCTTATGTGTGGGCCATGGAGCAAGACAGGAAACAGGTAATAAACAGAGTACACCTCATTTGGTAAGCATGTGATGCATATGCAGTTTGAGGCACAGGATGTTATGGTACCTTGGCATTTGCAACCTAAATATGTGGCCGGGACTAGCCAAGACCAGTCCATCACCAACAGAAGAAGGACCAAGAATAATGAGAAAGTTCGAGAAAGAAAACGACTCAAAAAAGCCCAGAAGAAGCTGCGAAAAACTCGAGCCACTGCCCAAGAGTCGACTAAAGTGAAGTCAGAAGATGATGAGTCTCAAATAGAATATCTGTTCAGTGAGCTATCTGCTCTAGACTGGAGCGATGAAGATATAAAAACTAGTAGTGACAAAACTGATCAGGGGCCTGACATGTTGTGTTACACAGAAGCCATGATGCATAATGATGTTGATACTGCTCCTAATAAAGGAGAGATAATGACACTTGAATCGCCACAAAGGACCTCCATTTGCAGTGACGACAGTGGTGCTACTAATGCCCCTGAGGAAGTAGAGTCGAGAGGCTATCAAACATTTCAGAGATACTACCATGTGTTCAGACGTGGGGAACTTGTGCAATTGTTTACCAAATGTAGTGACGCCATTGTATTAGAGGAGTTTTATGATCATGAGAACTGGTGTGTCATTGCCAAGAAAATCTAATTGTCGGTTATCACATTCAATATTTTTTTATGCTTCACACAAAGTTGAACAAACAATAAATAACGATACTACAACATTTAAAAAGCTTAAAAGCCGGTATACTAGTGAGAGTCAGCTGTTTTAAAATGCATCACCGTAAATTCTTACTTTGTAAACGCAATCCATTGTCCCATTATACACTTTCAGTGTCGTTATAATTATCTTCGTCGTGGGTAATTAGTGCAACGTTGTCCTGCTCTGTTTCCTCCTGTGTTTCCACTGGTAGCACTGCTGGCTCTTTGTCAGAGGCAAACGGATCAGCCTTTGTGTATACAGGCAAGCCAGCAGCAGGTTTCTTTGAACCAGCTACCGGTGTGTAGGCTGGAGGGGCTGCAGGATTGTCCGGTTCTTCGTTGCCTCCATCTTGTTCGTCGTCCTCCTCCAGTTGGGCCTGTCGATAGGCGATCATGAGACGATCCATCTTGCGATTGTGATAGCGGGAGCACCAGCAGTAGCCCACTATGAGACAAACGATGATGGCAACTAGGAGAGGTATCCCAACCGACAGTCCAATAGCAAGGCTGCAGTGCAGTGGAATTTATAGTAGACTACAAGCAAAAGATATTACCGTATAGCGGGTATATTTCGTCGGTGCAAATTTTCGTATGAACTACACGTACCCCGTTTAATCCAGTTTAATATTTCGTACTAATTTTCGTACACGATTTAATGCTTACGTACTGCTTACGTACTGCCTATTGCGCATTTATAATTTCGTAGTTTTAATTTTCGGATGATGCTCTGCAATTTCCACTATACGAAAATTACCCGCTATACAGTATCTAGACATTCTAGAGATTAATGATTATAGCTATTGTTTGTGTGTACAGTTTAATACTGAGTACCTTATGTAAGGGTTGCAACAGGTATGAAGTGGAAAGCGACCATTTAGTTCGATACAGCAATACTGTCGTGTGGGCTCAATGTCAGGATTCCCACAAGGCAGTCCTCTCTCCTGACACTCCTGAATATCCACCAGTGTACCTCCACCGCACACTTCACAATTACACAGTACAGTACAGAGTGAAGAGGAAACAAACATGTTTGTTATAGCTATGTACGCTAGCTGAGCCTACGTACCTGTTGACGCCAGCGTTCCAATGACTACTATAGAGTACAGCAGATATGTCTTAGACTCCATTGCCACCATCAGCTTGTATTATTCTAATACAGAGAAGGTACGTAAGTTAAAGATGAATGTAGCTTTCACCTGGTGGTTGTTTGTTTACGTGTATTATTTTTAATTTAATTAGGGCCATTCACTTCCGCCTCTAGACCACGTGGTTTCCGGTTGAGTTATTGTGTAGTAGACTCTCAGGCCAGTCCCCTAGGCCCTATGTAGACGCTTCCGCTGCACTGCCAGAAGAGACTGGTCACCGAGTGTGCATGGTATGTTGATCAACTCTGAACAAGGCCGGCTCTGACCTGTTGTCTAACTGTTCCTGTACTATGTAAGTGTCCTTGTGTCTCCTATGTAAGTGTCTTCGTATAATGACTCCTATTATGCTGAATGTTATCTATTCTGACTAGGGCATCATCTAAAGTGACCTTCAAGATCACATTGACCTCTGATCCAAAGCTACCATTCAAAGTGTGAGTCCATAGCTAGCTAGCTACAGAGCTAATGATACAGGCTATAGTATACCATATATAATCTATATGTTGAACATAAATTATTGTCACACTACATCACATTACAACTGTGTATGTGTGTGTGTTGCACAGACTCAGTGTACCTGAGAACACTCCATTCACTGCTGTCCTCAAGTTTGCAGCTGAAGAGGTACGTCTACTCTACACCTGGTGTTGTGTGTAGTGTTACATCACAATGTCTTTACAGTTTAAAGTTCAACCAGCTACCAGTGCTATCATCACTAACGGCAAGTAAAAGTACACTGTATACATACAGTTTACTTCCTTTGCTTTGTTGTGTTCCTTTCAGATGGTATAGGAATAAACCCTTCCCAAACAGCCGGTGAGTACACACCTATTAACATCGGTCATACATGCACACACCAGTTATATCCTACTCGGTTCGACCTTAACCCTGCGATGGAGCAGCTTATGGTCAGGGTTAGGGTTAGCAGCTTATGGTCAGGGTCAGTCAGTCGGAATATACGTATACGTATGTACGTATACACACACTGCAGGTACTATATTCTTGAAGCACGGTTCAGAGCTCCGTCTTATTCCAAGAGACAGAGTCGGAAGAATTTTATAGTGACAGTTAGTTTGCTAGGTCAATATTATAGATGATGTTTCATTTGAATCACTTCTCAGAATGAATTGCATATTAATCTTCGTGGTGAATTAATAAATAGTACAGTGATGTACATGAAACTATGCAGTAGCTACTGTATAGCTATATGAACAAGAGGATTGAGTTAGCTCATTTTATCTCTACTGCTCTGTTTCTGATCAGTTTCGTCTTCGTCTGATTTCCAAAACACGTCTTTTAACTTTTGTAGGATTCCTTTTTCTTCGACTTTGATGACGGCAGTTGGTCCATCACTGTCAGTTCTACCTGGGAGCAAAACCACTCGTGAAATACATACACTGTACAGTGGAACCTCTTTTAAAGGACCTTCTCGCCAAGGGATGCTGTAGTAAATACCTCTCGACAGGCAACAGTACTTAGTCACCAAAATTCAATTTCTTATATGAAGCACAGTGTATTGTACCTCCGAATAAGGACAACCTCTTTATAAAGGACAAATGCCCTAAATTTATATTGGTCCCAAGTGTCCTTTACTCGGAGGTTCCACTGTATCTATAAAGCAACACTGACCTTTCTCGAGACCATCCACAGTCCCATTCACTAAGTTCTCAGTTAGAGCATATTGAGTGATAATTTCTCTCTGTTGATCCGTTAACTTCCTACAAAACATCAGTGTAACAATGCTATGGTATTATTGTGGCTTGTATGGAAGTGCTTACTTTGGGATCGTGATTTTTATGTGGACAAGATGATCTCCTTTGCCATATCCGTTCAGTTTGGGGATTCCTCTATTGGCTAGCCTGATGCAACGATGAGATTGTACCCCAGCACGTATCTGAAGCAGAAACAGAGTTTTAATTTACAATTAAAGCATGTACAATTAGAGTGTTTACTTTAAGCATGATGGGTCCATTCAGTCCTGATATCTTAACCTCCCCTCCCAACACAGCTTGAGTGAAACTGACATCAACAGTGGAGTGTACGTTGAACCCATCGCGCTCAAACACATCACTCTCCGTGACCTGCACAATCAGTCTACACATACTGGCACACGCAAACATTTGAATACAGGTTAACCTCGAAGCAAGGGCATTGAACGGGACAGAGCCATATGTCCTTGTTGAGAGGTCAGACCTTTGTTGGAGGTTCACCTTTTAAAACGGCTACAATTTTAGTTTTATTTGTTCGATTTTAAGATTTTCAGAAAGCCCATAAAAAAACTCTGTAAGATGACGTGTTTAGATCTTTTTTTAAACAGCCTGATTTTGACAATTTCACCCACTTATATAGCCCATGGTTTTGGCAAATTTGGTGCCAAGCATAGTTCTGAAAGCCTATTAAAGATCTGCAAATTTTTGAAATCGGTCCTTCCTAACTCAATTAGTTAGCTGCTAAATAACACAGAACATTGTGAGTGGTACCTTCAGGACCACGTAAGCTTCAGATTGTCCCACTGGTACTCTGAGAGTCTGGCCATCAGCTACCCCAGCTGGCACCTGTACATTGACAGTCTGTGTTCGTACAGTGCTACCAGTTCCAGAACATTGATGACAAGGAGTGGTGATGATCTTTCCCTGACCATGACAGTGACGACAGGTGGACTTCATATGAAACAGCCCTGTGTTGATCACCTCCTACAGTGTGGAGAATTAGCTCATGGTTTCGACAAATCATGTTATAACTTTGATTTGAGCTTGCCATACGATAAAGGTTTCCAAGAACTACAAAATGTGCCATTCACTTTAATTTAAGACTTGATAAAATTTTGTTTTGGTCTCTCAAAGATAACCATTATAATTATTACCTAAGGCCCACGGTATCGCCCCTAATATCACTACAAACTAGCACGACTTACCTCTCCCTTTCCTCTGCAGTACGGACACATTTGCTCCTTGGTTCCTGGCTCCCCTCCGCTACCAAAGCACCTCCCACACGTCCCCTGAACTCTCAACGATATGTCTTTAGTACACCCACTAACACTCTCGCTGAAACCGAGTGTTAACCCAATCCGATGAGTAGTGCCACCAAACTCCTGGTCAAATATCCCAAAACCACCACCTCCTCCTCCTCCTCCTCCAAAAAATGAGCGAAATATCTCCTCAGCCTGTGACGAAGTGAACCCACTGGGACCTTGACGATTGCTAGTATACTCAGAGTGACCAGTAACATCATAGTTAGCACGCTTGTCCTGGTCACTCAATACCTACCATTGAATATACGCACAATTATGAAAGAGAACAGTACAATAGAGCTATTTTTGTTGATAAACGGTATAGGAATGTGGAGTTATTATGACGCTGGAGCTCATGTTGCGTCAATTAGTAGAATACAATTATATACCAGCACGTAGTGTCATACCGTGAACCAGGCTTTAGTAGAAATGATTTTTATTATAGATGATTTGTACCTCATAAGCCTCTCCAATCTCAGTGAATTTCGTAGCAGCGTCCGAGTCCCCTCTGTTGAGATCAGGGTGATACTTCTTGGCTAGATCATAATAGGCTTTCTTGATCTCTTTTTGACTGGCATTACGAGGAACACTCAGCATCTTATAGTAGTCTTCCTTCTCACAGGATCCTGAGTGAGTGTCACAACAAAAACACATCTATGATCACTGGAATAATAGACACTTTATAGGATGGATGCAAAAGCCTGTGGCACAATTATAGGTATTCGTGTAGTTGACGGTCACCCCGAATAACGCTACAGGGTTAATTAAGGCACGGTTGGGGTTGGGGTTAGCGGGGAAAGGTATAGTTATCTCAAGGTCAACAGCGGCTGTTATCTGAGTCTACTATACGATTACCCAATTATACTATGCTAGTATGCTGTACTAGTCCGTGTGAAGAGTTCTCACCACTAGTGTGTATAGCCCTGTGTGCCTGGACACTCCCAGATAACGGATATGTGCAGCCAACCATACATCTGTTTACTGACAGCACTCTAGTGGATAGTCTCTTGCGAGCGGACGTGTTTCCAACGCTCTGAGTCGCACAGGTTGCTCCTCTGTGACAGGCAGTTGGAATGTACCGCATTAATCTAGTCCAGCCTTTCATTTTAGAGCAAACAGCTTTTTCCTTTTCCAAGCCAGCCACGTGGGAAGCAAAGGGGGAGTGGCATCAATACAACATTCAGCGCGCATGTGCAAACATTATGAACTTTGACCTTTTTGAAAATAAGGAGGAGTCAAGAGTGAGCTAGCTAAGCTAGCTAGCTATAGCCTCTGTACTGTACAGCTAAAGTGGTTGTACAGTACATACAAGCAGGTAATAGAGTACTGTAACCGTGTACTAAGTGATATGGACCTCCACTAGCGAAGACTTATCATGAACTCTAATTTTGGCGACACTATTGAGGTGGGAACAGCTGTTATCTCTCAGTATCTATGATATTCACAGTATATTCACTGCTATATGAATATTCTACCCACCCCAGGACTACTCTGTTCTGGACCTGGTGGGAAGGGGAGGGTTTGCCTGTGTCTACAGAGCCAAGAGCAAGCACAATGGACAGGAGGTGGCTATCAAGATGGTATAAAATCTTAAAGAGCCATGCACACACATACTTTACGAGTAATGAATATTGGTGTCTTCATAATCTTATCATAGAAAAAAAAAAAGTAATTCCCAGTTCCCTGGAGGTTATTGTCTAGTTGTGTACACAGTGGCACAATCCCAGTAGTCAGCCCAACCCCTCCACAGTCCCACCCAACATGTGTGTACACATTGGCACAATCCCAGTAGTCAGCCCAACCCCTCCACAGTCCCTCCACAGTCTATTACTTTGTCTATTACTTTGTACATAAGTTCTCCTTTATAAATAGTAAACTGTCAAATTATGTCTTTTGTTTTGTTATTTTTGTGTACTCGTGTATTGCTCAGCGCGTTACTGAAAACCAGCAATATTTTGCTGAGTAACACCTCTGATAAAATAACATTGTTCAGTTCAGTTCAGTCCCTCCCAACATGTGTGTACTGTGTACACAGTGACTCCCAGTAGTCAGCCCAACCCCTCCACAGTCTAGTCTATTACTTTGTACATAAGTTCTCCTTTAATTAATGTCTAAAATAATCATTATAGTAAACTGTCAAGTTTTGTTATTTTGTGTACTCATGTATTGCTCAGGGCGTTACTGCAATATTTTGCTGAGTAACACCCCTGATAAAATAACATTGTTCAGTTCAGTTCAGTTCAGTTCAGTCCCTCCCAACATGTGTGTACTGTATACACAGTGGCTCCCAGTAGTCAGCGAGCCCCTCCACAGTCCCTCCCAACATGTGTGTACACAGTCAGAGGAGGTCCGACACTGATGCACGAATAGTTGATAAAGATGGTTCGTCTTGTACAGGATACACATACCCTAAGACACAGTCTTGGAA
>VSKX01062370.1_pt1 | contig 14916 bp, 12 predicted proteins | sample 4799481 | NCBI WGS metagenome assembly VSKX01 (sample SAMN12179537, study PRJNA552185) | sponge metagenome | biome: deep-sea hydrothermal plumes; feature: spots directly above weak diffusing fluid; material: sea water; isolation source: sponge from the Swan site of a hydrothermal vent ...
CACTTTGCTGCCAGAATCTCACTTGCCAGAGTCACTTCTGCCAGAATTAATCGTAGATTACATTAATAAATAATGTGTCTCATTCCTTCTTGTAAGGCTAAACTTATAATCACCTCTTTCACAACACACTAATACTTTGTGAGCGAAGCAACATCTGCTCACGGCATTTTGCACAGCGTGCTTGACCACCCGTTATAGTCTAAACAGTGGTCCAGCATGACTACCGCAGTGGCACAGTAAGCAAAGTCTTGCAGGATTGTAGACAAAACTAACACTACACTCTTCTCAATGCTAGAAGAGCTGGTGTGCTTAAGTTTGAAGTCGAACATAAACGGTAGCAGTTGATAGCACAATTAACGACTTCACTTGCCATATCCAGTAGGGAACCATGCAAAGACATCACGACCATTGTATAGGTGGATGAGAGCCTCTTTGTGTTTGTCTTACAGTGTCAAATTGTCTCCGCCAATGCAAGAAAGGGCATATACGACACACTCTCGTTGAACGCCATTAGTCGAACTTTGAACGCCATTTTGTACGTATACAGAAACGATGAACTTTAACCTCTCTTAGTAGATACAGATCAATATTCGATTTAGTTTTTACGGTATTATATTACTCATATTTTACTGAAGTATACGATTACTTATACCCAGCATTACCCAGATAATGCTCTCTGCGCATGCGGCCTAAAAAACATGGAGTATACGATTACGATTATGTACACTTGCCACAGATACAGAGCGACAGCAGTTTGATGTGTTGTCGTTTGTCGCCAAGAACACCATAACACTTGGGATCACATGGGAGAGGATTGCTGACACTCTGGAGCATTTTATTGGTATGGGGAACTTGGCGAGGGATATCAGAAGAAAGTTCACTGCCGCTGACCAGCATACAGTTGAAGGTTTGTTTTCAGTATTTTAATATGCATACATTCATTACATGCAGGTGAACAAACAGCAGCTGAGTTAACTAACAGAGTGTGCATTTCCAAAGATCTAGTTCTTTTCACTGACCAAATTGTTGGAGGAGGTGCTTTTGGTACTGTGTTCGGAGGTGAATTGGGTGGCCAGCCATGTGTAATCAAGGTGCTACATGCTGTAGCTAGCGAAATACGAACACAGCTGCCAACAGCAAATTATGCTTTAGAAGATTGCTCTGCAAGATTTCGTAAAGAATGTGAATTTCTCGAGTCATTTCATCATCCTAATATTGTCCGTCACCTAGCAACCAGAGAACACCCTAATACCAACCAACTTATTCTTGCTTTGGAACTGATGGATTGTAACCTAAGACACTATTTCACTCCCCAACCAGACAAAGAACCTGTCAAAATTGCTCTACCTGTTCAAAACAGCCTCTGTCAGGACGTCGCCTCTGCACTCGAGTACATCCACTCACGAGGGGTGGTGCACAGGGATCTCTGTGGAGAGAACATCCTGCTGTGCTGTGGAGGGGAATTTCCCATTGCCAAAGTGTGCGACTTTGGAATGTCCAGGATCACAAAATGCGACAGTCAAAGTGTGTCGTTGCAAGCATTTGCTCACAAAGGGTTCTTGCCACCAGAAGCTATCGACATGGAGTCATCGTGCTACAACTCGAAATTTGACATTTACTCCTTTGGTGCGTTAATGATTCAAATTGTCCGCCATCTTCCCACCATTAAGGACAGGAGAGAGCGTATACGTGAGCTGAGACTCATACCAGAGGACCACTCCATCAAGGAACTCATACGAGACTGTCTGACTGAGAACAGAGATGATCGACCTTCAGCCGCTCAGCTAAAGAGGAGACTGGTAACATTTTATACTCAGCTGTTATAAGTACCGGTATATACATGTATTTTTAAAATGTCACATGTGTGATCCGAGAGTTAACAAAGCAGGGTACATGTGTTATATGCCATTTGACAATGAAATACTGTCTATTCGTAGAGAGGTCTTCAGTACAATATCCCTTAGTTGGAGGGTCCTTTATTAGACTCAAGAGGTCAAGAGTGTTGTTGAGCAGAGCAGTTAAAAGCCGAGTTAGAGTAGTAGAATAAATTTTGATAAGGCCGGGGATCAATTATTTTGGCCCAAAAAAGGCTTATTATTATAGGCTACAAAACAATAAACGACCCAATTAAATACCTCTCTACTAAGGACAGTATGTTTTTGTCAATTTCCCCACACAAACATAGTACAAACCGGGCACAGACAGAACTTCTAGGGTACATTTTTTAATTTTACCACACAAAACATCCTACAGTACTTGGCTAAATTTCCTTTGCAGAATATTTCTCCCAAGAAGTGGCACTTGAGTATTTTGCTCACATTTTCATGTGTATACATACATAAATTTGAGCATAGCTACGTATAGCCGGTAAAATAGTAACTGGAATGATACGTTATTACTCACGACCCTGTTTTGATTGTATTCACAATTTGTATTCACATTCTTATGTAAGTAAAGTAACTATAATTTAATATTCCAGTACACAAATAATTATTCAGTTCAAACTCTTAATTCCTTTTCTATGAACTTGCTGATTTCCAGTGTTACTGTATGGATAGGTTCCACGATAGCCAGGAGGCAATAGGCTTTCTTTTTGAGTGGAGGAGGTAAATTCTGAATTGTGGATATCGTGAGGAGCAGTATTAATAACTGGAGTACTTTTCTTTGACTTCAACAGGTTACTTCTCTTACGACAAAACAGCAACAATCTGGAGTAAAAATTAAAATGCATCCTCTAACCCTACCTGGTATAAAACGTTCCTATAGTATAAACATAATTATATTTTTGATCCTACTGTATTTGGCTAAATTTCCTTCGTAACACCTTCGTAACAAACAGCATGTTCAATTATATTGTGGCTTTACGGGATTTATGTCTACGTAAACCAACCGTAAACCAACCGTAAACCAACCGTAAACCAACCTGAACAACCTCTCACACAGGAAAATTAGCATCATTAGAAGAAAAAACGGTCTAAACCAGCTTTGGGTGGTTACTAAATATGTGCTCAACAATAAATATCAGAGCCTTAGCACATTTGCTGCTAGATTCTGTGACTCATGAAATAATGAGCTTGCTATTCGTTCTTTTGCTGTACTGGGCAAAATTGTTTGGCTAATGCAGGACTCTGACTGTTTAACAAAATAGTGAGGTGTCCACATTTCTCGGATTAATAATCTGTACCAAGAGCATTTCAGAGGCCCAAATACACTGCATACAAACTGGACGTACGTTATTATGTCACAATAATTATGACTAGAGTTAGCAAATGATTGACTCACAATAGTAAACAGAGAGGGATGATACATAGGCAAGCCATTAGGAGGTAGGCCACTCCGGGAGAGATATCATGCTTGAGCACCAGGGGAATGATAATGGGGAAGATGAGACCAGACACAAGAGTGGCTGCAACCTCAGTAGAAGCAATCACAGAAAACAAGGCACCTACATTCAGAAAATAGAATATAATGTACTGGAAGATGGTTTACCGTGTTACAAACAATGTGTCTGTCAATGTCGTACGACAGTGATCACTCAAAAGCTACACTTCACCTTGATCTGCCTTGTCAACTGCTTTTGACTGGATGCTCCTCAATGGTGGGAACACAATGGCCTCAACACCTTGTATTACGCCAACTGAACAATAATACACATTGTGACATGTGCTGTATAATTATTGCTACAGTATAATAATTATGTAATTATATATAGCTACTAGAACAAGTGGTAACAATTACAACTTACTTATGAACATCTCAAAAGTTTTCTTAGCCAGTCCAGTAAATATGTTCATTCCAACATTAAAACCCAGTCCAATGAGAGATATCAGAGCATCAGGTAACTTCAACACAACCAGTACAGGCAACACTACCAACAGACCAAACATGTGCGATAGTTGAGCAGTCATTTGATAGTAGCCAATAGTGGAAGGATCCCAGTCAAACGGCTCCGGAGCTTTGAAAAAACTAACTTGAATTCTCTGAGCACCAGCACTAGTCATCACTAATACAAAGATTGCTATCAAAGCCGCCCACAACATCCATACAGAATATTCTTGGATCTGACATAAGTATATCTTAAACCCACGCATCAATGAACGAAGCCCCTTTGGCTTATCTAGTGCTTTTCTCTCTCTCTCTTTCCTTGATAGCGATTCAGGCAAAAACAGCAACACATATGCCAAAAGCAGTGTATTGCAGCCAATGAATAGAGCAATCGGTGGAAAAAAATTACAACCGAGTTGCTGAAACCAACGACCACCAGTTCCTTCTGCGAGCGCTCCAGCCATAAACAACATCGCTTCTGCTACTCCAATTCTGAAAGTGAGCCATCTTGTAGAACTAACATCTGAGATGTATGAAAAGGAAGCCATAAGAATGGCTGCAAAATCCCCACAAAATCCAGAAACAGCACTGGACAAAATAAAAAAATAAATGCTTAAATTCCAGTACACAATTCCAAGAGAAAGTAGACCCTGGAGAATGGCACCTGTTGCGACAATCATCATTATGGGGTGTCTTCCAAATCTATCTGACAATGGACCAAATATTAGAGAGTAAAGATAATTGAAGGCAGTTGATTGCTTAACGACACGTAGATGTTCAAATACGATGATAGCGCCTCAACTTTCGTCGATGTTCCATTTCCGCCATATTCGTCTGTTACGTTACTGCTCAGACAGTAGTACGTTTGGTTGGGCAGCAATGAAGAATTACTAATTTCTTGTTTAGCAAATTGGTTGAAAAAGTACTGCTGATACAGGGGAAAGTACAGGTAGGTCCCAAACATGTACAAAAAGATTACTGGCTCAACAGTAAGAATTTTCGCTTTCCGGAAACCCATGAATAAAACACAAGGATTGAATGAAACAAACCCAGACTTTCTCTCATCCTTCAATGGTGAGTCCCACCTTCCACTAGCAGAGGTCATGGTAGCTCCAGTAGCCGTCAATCTTGAACTGGTTGAATGGTACACCTCAGAATCCACGGATTTTTTTCTACCGTATTCGCCTTGTAACAAGGAGTCCAACACTGGTTCCATAATTTCGCTTTGTGATGTGGTTTCTGGTTGGTACAGTGTAGCACTATAGCCTCCGTATTTATCTAATACTACGCTACCGCTATCCTGACCTTTTGAGCAGCCCCACCCCTATGCAGCTCCTTAGGCTTAATTAGCAGCCACATGATCTGTGCTGGGATATTTGGATTCATTCTCACTATGAATACAGAGAGAGAACTAGAGAATGCACCCTTTCTAAGGACGAAAAGTATGGAGCACTGTGGGACTTATGTCAAGAAACCATGGAAGTTTCTCTCTCTGATTTATAACAGCAAAGTGCTCAAGATCGAACCACTGCTATTTTTGTATATGTTCTCCAGATTTTTTTTTGTTCCCATGTACCAACAGTATTACTTTGTAAGGTTTGGATCGGATTTGCTGCAAAACACTTCATTTCCATTTCCAAATGGATCCTTTTGCCTCAACAGCTCACTGGTTGACAAATATGCTGGCCAGGATGCTCACAAAACAGTTGAGTCCCTTTCTGCCAATCTGTTATTGTATGGACAACTTGCGGTGCGTATACCAGGAATGATAACTGTCCTCATTGTAGGTCCATTATCTGACCGTTTTGGTCGGAAGATTGTACTACTACTAGCTCTCTTCGGAAATTTACTACAAGGTGTCCTGGCTTTTTTTATCATCTGGTTTCAACTACACCCATATTTCTTTATACTGGCAAACCTTTTCACTGGTTTGGGTGGAGACTTCACTGGAGTTCTTGCTGGAGCGTTCTCTTACATTGCAGATGTTAGTTCGCCGAAATGGAGAACACTTAGAATCGGTATCATAGAAGGCATGTTGGCTTTAGGCGGTGCTTTGGGACAATTTTTGAGTGGATATTGGCTTAACCAAAACAATTGCAACTTCTTACCCATAATGGGCTCTGTAGTAGCATGTTGTCTTGCCTCGCTCATGTGGGTCATACTGTTAGTTCCTGAGTCTTTATCACGAGAGGAGCGACAAAAGAGAAATGTGGAGAAAGCGAGTGCGGTTCAAGTTGGTCTGAGAGGACTTAAAATGTTCCTGGGTAGAGTCCCCCAGTACTCAGCATGGAAGCTTTGGGTAGCAGTAATGATGATCAATCTGCCGTTGTTTAATACAGAGGGGAATATTTTGATCAGCGTGTACTTTCTTAAAGCTCCACCGTTTGATTTGAATGCTTCCATTATTGGAATTCTCCAATCTTTACAGTCTATTGCTCGAGCTATAAGTGTTACTTTTGTCTTGTTTTCCTTCAGTGTTGCACTAAGATTGCCTGATAGTGTGAGTGCTTTTGTGGGGATATCGTTCCAAATGGCTGCCAATATATTGACTGGTTTTGCTTCTAGAACATTTCAACTTTATTTTAGTAAGTGGTCATTAAATAAATGAATGTACATGTATATGTATTTTCTCCGTACAGTTGTAGTGGTTCAAGGTGTAGAAGCAATTTCATGGGCAGCCGGAAGAAGTTTTATGTCTAAATTGGTATCCAAAGGAGATCAAGGTATGTAACCAGCTAATTCTATTGCCTGATATTGCAACAAACTTTAACTTCTTGCAGGAGCTCTTTTTTCAGTTGTAGCATCGATTCAGTCCATTGTGTCCCTATTAGCGAGCGTACTGTGGCCTCCCCTCTATCCCCTGACACAAATTAACAGTTTGCCCTCAGGGTTCATCTTTCTCGTCATGGCCATGTTCGATATCCTGGCATACCCAATGATTATGTGAGTTTTTATAGCAGACAATGCTTAATATACTTATGTTTTAATGTGTTCCATACCAATGCCCAACCATTGTCCGGTTATGTAACAGGATAGCCCATTACGTAACCAGATCTGGACTGACAGATGCTCTGTTACATCTAGCTAGATAGAGGCGCTAGACTGACTAGTAATAAAATAGGCTAGCGCAACCTTCTGACCCGGCCGTTGTGCAACGGGCGAGGGACGGTTATGTAACCAGGCAACTAAAAATGATTGATAGTTACTGTAAACTCCTTAATGTTATAACGCTCATTATAGTTAACGTTTGTAGCCATGAAGAGATTTAACGGCCACCAATGTTAACGAACTTCAGCACCACCGAAACTTCTTTGTTTGCTGCAGCACGGGTATTTTTTTGGTGCTTGACTGTAAAGTGACATCGAGTATCATTAGCTTGCTCTGGCTGGATACTGTATTGAGACTTAGACATGTGTCAGGCACGAATTTCGCATGCACACTAATTCCTAGCGTTCCTTTAAATTAACGATAATTACCCAATCGTTAAATTCGTTATCATTAAACGAGCGTTAACATAAGGAGTTTACAGTAGCTAGCTACCAGACGACCCATTGTGCAAATGGAGAACTGGGCATGGGCGCCAGTACATTACAGACATCTGGTTACGCAACCGACCAAGTTGGGCATTCATACAAAGTACATTGACTGGTAATTAGGCCTTCAACATAATTTATTAGCACCAGGAATAATAGGGAGATCATTGCAATTAAAGAGGTGTGGTCACTTACAAAAAAGAGGTGTGATCAAAAAGGTGTGGGAAAGTCTATGCGTCACTTCACAAAATTATATGCTTCGTCAATGAATGTAATTGTGCACTTGATTGAAGGCGCGCTAAAGACATGTCTTTTTGCAATCAATGTTCATAGGTGGATGAAACAAACATGTGTAATTTTGGACTCCGCTGATTAGAAAAATAGGTGGTAGCTAAAGAATAAAGCCTGGTTCATGATACAAAGAAAATACTAGTATCGTTTCGTTCGTTTTTCGCACTCTACCGTAAATCGTGAACATACACCCTACAACGAAACGAACGGCATGGTAGATTAGAACTGGATTCTATTCCAACGTCACGGGTGCGAACATATCAAAGGAATTGTACACGCCATTAGAGCTGAGTCAGCATACTTAAGTCCACGTGGACATAGAATTAGCAGCTCGCTACAGTATTATAGTACAATACAGTGTGTAGAACGTGTTTTGATATCGCGATAGGCTGAAACAATGGACCCAGATGAGAGGCTCATTGATATTAATGGCCGACCTGGGCGTTGTATAGGACTAGGCATGGTCAATTTTCGTTTCGATTTTTACGTTCAATTACGGTGTATCGTGAACAGAGCAGTGCACGACGAACGAAACGAACGAAACGGTAGCATCCTGAACCAGGCTTAATAGGTATGGTCACCTGGCATAAAATGGGAAAGGTCTACTAGTAATACTGTAACAGTAGCTATAACTCATGTAACTATATTCGTTAAACCTTAAAACTGATGATGTACACAGGGAACCGGTTTTTCATATACTGTAGAGGATGTAATAACTAAACAATGTTTACCGTATTTCCCGGGTTATAAGTCGCACAGGAGTATAAGTCGCACCCCTTTTTGAGACAAAATTCAAGTTATTTCGAGTATAAGTCGCACGCTAAAGAAAGCCTACAGGAACGCACAGTATGGCTCTGCCTACAGCTCACTTGCTGATAACGTTAAGCTTGAAACTAACCTATCAGCTCTTTTAGCAGCTATATTTTTGCTAGCACAAGTGGATTGTAGCCTAACTCTACCTAAAATTCACGTGGACTAGATGATTGACTCCACCCAAAAAGCTACTGAGCATGCTCAGTAGCTAATCTGTAAGTGGGCTTACAGATCTGTAAGCTGACATTTGTAGTATAAAGGCTGGTTTATAATATGCCGCTAGACCCGACGTAGCGTCTAACGTCAGGAAACACTCAATTATTCTAATCCAGCATAACGTCAGCGTTTTGACGCTAGCGTCATATTATAAACCAGCCTTAAGTTGCAGTTAGAAAACAAGAGCAACCGGAAAGTACGTAGGTGACATGCAATGTCGATGTTCGCTGCTACTTTGAGATGGTTTCTCTCTCTAGAGACAAATAAATATTACATATCCTTGCTTTTGTATCACAGTGCACTGATGATGTCGCAGTTTTGGGCACGAAGACAGAACAACTTATCTGCAAGTCACGACAAAGAAACTGATAAACTACTTGCAAACAGTGGAAATAATGTATCTTACTCTAGCACAGGCAAAATAAACAGCTGATTTTAATATGTATGCGGTGATCTGTAACATAATTAAGTGGGTGTTGGTTAATCAACTTTCACATTAGAATTGCCAAGTGGCAGAATCTTTGCAACATTAACTGTCAAATACGGAAGTTAGTCCTTCACTTAGTGACCAAAATTAATAAGGAAATTAATACCTGCTGCAAAGATCCTGGCACACCCTAGCCTCAATAGTAACCGCGGAAACTATTTGAGGAATTAACGCACACAATTATTTGTTGTTATTGTTACAAGGTTATAAATGTACAGTAATAAATGCAAGTACACATGAAAAAGAAAGACTTTGATGATGTAGATTGTCCCTCTGAGTCCATAATCCCACAATTTAGTCATCCTTCATCCCATAATTATGCCTCGAGGCGTAGCCGCTCGAGGAATACGGTATTAGATGACTGTGTGTTTGTGTGTCTGTTCCAGCTGTAACTGTTCAACGGTTACAATGCGACAAAAACTAACAGGTTCTATAGGCTTTTAGCCACATTTCAACTCACGGATTAGCAAACTAAAGCTTCTTTCTCGAGTTATGGCTAGTTTTACTTACAGTGAAGGCTGTTGCAGTCTGTTCAGAATGGTTCGTAGCGTCATCTGTTCGCACAAAGTTGGGTAATTTCAGGTGCTTTAATTGTCGTAGCCACAATATTGTAGCCGGCATAGAAATCTAGTATTGCTCCTTCATGACGAAAACTACGAAAATATTGTTGGACTGACAAAAATTAGTGGCTATGCGGTATAATAAAGTGTTCAATATAGCGTTTTGCTATAAAAACGAAGCTATAGTGCTTAAATGTATCAAAAGTTAATTGTTATGTAACGCTGTAGTAGGATTCAGAACTTCTTTGAATGGATACACAGAGACCAGCCAGCATTAGTAATGTCAAGCCCTGTATATACAATAGTGGAAGAATATTAATCAGCTTTTTACCCGTTTACACATAATAGTCTCATCTTCAGGCATTTTTTTAAATCAGCATGGGAACGAAGCTACATGTAACTCTGAATGTCTCTAAATCTTTGGGAGCAATACTACATTTCTATGCCGGCTACATGTATAGTGGAAAATAATATTATTGATAGCCAGTTTGGCAGTGTGGCAAAAATATCAGTATTGACACATTTAAATTTGACACCTTTTCATTTGTCTCATTTCTCATTGCTATATATTTTTGTATGTATAGGCCTATTTCTGTTACGTCACATCCACTGCCACCCAATGCACATTATTATACAGACCAGACCATAATTATTATGTACTCAAAAAGCCTTGGTTTTGTATAGTCATGCACTTGGATGCTTAATTGGACGAATACTATTATGGTTCATGCACAGTGTATTATATAAGTACTATTCTACTCACCTGTACAGCACCAACTAGCAGTCCAACCAATGACAGTGTGAAAACACCTTCCTTAGCAAAGTCTAGAACACCATATTTGCAACCCTATACATACAGTTTACAAAACATTATTTTGATACTTCAAGTGCTTGAGCTTACGTCTGCCCATAAAAGTGTGTTTTGGTCACAAAACAAATCAGTTACTTTGCAACGACAGCTGGCTGGTGTCGATGAATAATTACCCCAATCAAGTGAAGAGTTCCACCCACAGCATGAAAACTGCACAGTTAATATAATTATGGCAGCAGAGTAAAATCGTATAAAATTAATTTTTAATAATTGTACGTAGCATTAAAATTTTGCTATGTTTAGGCTAGACCAACTTTGGTTTCTTGGACACATCAATTGAAAAAATAGACCAGGGTGGCCGACAAAAAAAATTGATTCGATTAAAATTTCTGCCAATTCAAAAAGTTATATATTGGTAACACAACAGTTAAATCAACTAATGTGTCCTCCCAGGATCACTTTAAGCTATCTTATTATTGTTTGGCTACTCTTCACCAAGACACTTAGCCATGCATAAGTACGTGTTGTCTATTGTCCGTAGACAAATGTGACTTCTTCTCCTTTTTTGCCTCCACACATGACGCGCATGTGACTTTTTTTTGTAGGCAGGAAAAAATATAACCCATCTAAGAAACATGTAATCAAGTTGGTCTGGCCTTATGAAGATGAGACAAGACACCTGTGCTTGGATGAAATCCACAGCAGAAATAGCATCACTTTTGTTGAGTTTGTAGTCCGAAACGGCCCTGTACGCTAGCTGAGTAACAATCTCTTCCTACAATAATTACTAAACGATGACCATAATTATGCGCACACAACAACTCACAATCCTGTGTTTATAGACTAGGCCCAAGACTCCAGTAATCAACTCCAACATAATAACCATCATCACCATTAGCAAATACTGCACATTTTATTGCTAGTATTATCATGACAGTATAATTATATACCCCTACTACAACTGTACAGCTAAACCTCTTTTAAAGAACCCCCCTGAAAAGTGTACACATGTTAAATACTTCTCTACAGAGACAGTACATACACTTTCATTGGCAAAATGCATAGTATCAACGAACATGAGACAACCTCTCTACAAGGAACAACTGTGCTGAATATAATATAATTATATATAATGTTGGTCCAGTGTCCTTAATTCAGAGGTTTTACAGAACAGGAATTATAGGGGTACAGTCAGTAGAAATCAGATTTCTCAATGTAGGCGTATCTAAAAAATTGCATCCTCTACGTATATTAAGTGTTATAAAACAACTCACAAAGCCAAGAACAAATTTAGAAAGAAGTATGGCTCCCACTACCCCACAAGCAGAAATGAAGAGGGTAACTATTCCAGCCACTATGATAAGACTTGCCCCACCTACTAGGACACTTCCCGTCAAGAATTCCAGCGAGTTGCCCTTGGCAACCATGATACTTCCCACTGTGACAAGAGCGATGCCTAGCACCTAAATACAACAACAATTATTGTATATGTCTATTTATAATTTTTTAGTGCTGCTTATACATAGTACTATCTATAATTATTATAATGAAACAAAAAACAGCCAATTTATTTTCCAATGCACGAGTAGAAAAACCACGAATCTGGTGCTACTCAAAGTCACATACCGCCAGAATCATGTTGAAGGCTATCAGGCTCACTCTCAACAACCGTCCACACAAACCAAGTTTTACAATACGAGCCATCTTTGCACTATCAAAAGATTTAGACTAAGAAGCTTGACCTACGTATGTTCTATACTGTTGAATCTAGGCTCACGTATATAATTTTACAAAGGAACTGAAAGTAAATGGTAAAGTTTTGTTTACGGGTGAAAGGAAAACAGACAAAAGCAAAAATGCACCAATACACAGCTTTACCCAGGTTAAAATAGCATACTGGCAAATATTTACAGCCAGCTGGCAAATGTTTACAGTCAAAAAGGAAGAGACCGTTATGGAAATTTGATGATACAGCACAAATATTAATTAAGGAAATGCTAGCAGATGATTCAGATATAAAAAATGTTAAACATTCTGCCAATGTGATAAATGCTATATGAGTCCAAACCCCTCAGTTCCCTCATTGAGAGCTGTCATCAGAGACGTTTGAAACTGCTCACACGAATCATAGTCAGGAAGACATAGCTGGTTAAAACTGCACAACAAAACAAAATTAATGCCAAAAAGCTATAGCCATACCTATACTCTCTAGTATAACAGCCAGCTTACTAAGGCAGATAGACAATAATTACAACAAGCATGAACTATTGCACAGTGAACGTAAGTATAAGGGGGGCAACACAACCTAACATGGCACATTGACTCCCACACTTCACGATCACAATGTTATATGCATGGGGGGGGGGGGGGCACTTTAGTCTGCATATATTCTCAAGTTATAGCACACTGATCCTGCTGTCAAGACTTCTCAACTCACCAGGTATGTGCAGTAGGTAGTCTTCCCCTTGTCGGAGCAAATGTGATTTGAAACTTGGGGTTTAGTTCGGTGAATCCTCCTGGAGGTACCTGGGAGCACCCAGTGACAAACTGAATCAGTTTGGCCATTTCTTCTTGAGTGAAGCTACTCACAATCGTCCAAAACCAAGATAGGATGATTCGGAACCGAGCGTTCGATCCAGAAATCATTGCATGCTCTTTCAGATCGTCAAAACTCACTCTACCCATTCCACACATAAGTAGCTACGTAGTGAGGTAAAATGCATGTACATACATTTTTATAATATCTCACCTCTAGTTCATTTTCATCAAAAATGCTCAACAAATTATCTGGTACAATCTCATTCAGACCTGAATTGAAGTGATCAAGTAGAGCAGCTTAATTAAACAGGTTATAATTATGGTACTGTACACATGTACCAGTATATACCTTTTAAAAAAGCATCGATCTCTTCTTTGACGCATTTTGCTAGTTTGTGCTGTGCCAGTAAATCAAGATATTCCATTTTGTTTTCCTCAGTCACATCTAGTTCAGCTCCGTTCTCTTTCAGTGGAACAACCTGTACAGGTACAAGACACAAAATAATACGTAACATGTAATAATACATACATGTAGCGTAGGACAGGAAGCTGTGTACGATAGTATTATATAATTATAACACTACGGTTGCTGTATATCCGCTACTTCTTAGCAAAGGTACACAATTTGCCTCACTTACCCGTGGATTTCTGCCGTCCTTGTCAAACTCCTCCTCAGCAAAGACCACACCCAGATCAGTGACATCATTCTCTCGTATGTACTGTATCTTAGTCGTATACAAGTCAGGATCATCAGTAGAAAAATACTGTGAAGGTCAAATGGAAATCAGTTGATTGCTCTGAGATACCGCAGAACACTAATACTCGACAACTATAATTATCATGTATCATGTTTGTGCTTCTTGAAAGACACTTGTACAACAAATTGTCACATGATCATTGCATAATCTAGGTGCACAATTACGTTTATATACCGAGCATATACTGTATTGTTAATTATCAACTTACTAACGAGCAAAGCGATGTACCTTATAATTGATTCTAAGTCCTATGATTTGTGCCAGGAAGGACCGTGTAAATCTAGCCTTAACCATCTGTGGGTTCCCACAGGCACTCTCATACAAGCATTTTCCCACCAATCTCCCGGCAAACTCAAAATGTTTTATCATTAAGTGATCAGGTCTGTTAGGATTGGGATGGACCTGTGAAGAGAAGCAGAAGGGTTGAAAAGGTACACTAGGACTGATCGGTAAAACTAAGGGTACTCATAATTATACACTTACGACTTGTGATTACCAATCATCAGTAATTCACTCGCATAAAAATCACTTTTGGGCTCTTGAGGTACTGATTGATACGAGAATGGACAGGGAAGTGTCGTATTGTAAAGGCAGAGTACGACATAACAAATAAAAAGCACAATATGTACATGTATGTCAACTTTATTTTTTAAGCCAACGATTTGAGCCAGCAGCAAACAGTCATGTGCATGACGTCCGCATGCACTCACCAGAGCCTGCATGTTCTCCTTGTCGAAGCTGGTGAACATTCTGTTTGATACATCAAAGAGCTCCACCGACATTATATGGAAGAACTCTCTGCTTACTCCACCCCAATCAAGCCCTGAATAGTTAAAAACGCATTATATCACCGTGCAGTGAAGCAGCCAATTTGTGATGATGGAGGCTTGCATACGTGCCTGCACGTAATTATTGTGAGTATGTGCTTTAATATCATCCCCCCCTCCCGCAATAGACAAACCCGCCAAATTTACACAATAACCCTTTACTTGCCATTGACACCATATGGCGTCAAAAATGACACCATATGGCGTCAAAAATGACACCATGCACTGCAACCATCACAAATGTCGTAAATTACACC
>VSKX01028131.1_pt1 | contig 14889 bp, 11 predicted proteins | sample 4799481 | NCBI WGS metagenome assembly VSKX01 (sample SAMN12179537, study PRJNA552185) | sponge metagenome | biome: deep-sea hydrothermal plumes; feature: spots directly above weak diffusing fluid; material: sea water; isolation source: sponge from the Swan site of a hydrothermal vent ...
TGAAATGACCTGTTGGTTTTAAAAATCAGTATTCTGAAACCCTTGGTACGCTTGTTCGTAGTCAAAAAATACCAGAAATTGTAACTCGTTAACTTTTATGGGAAAAATCATTGTACCAATAGGTACATCAAACACAGCCGAAAACAATACATAAAAAGACGTCTCTTCCTGTTTCTAAACAAAGATTAATGTGGAGTTGAGTAAGGTAGCGCTCATCTTTGATAATATCCACGATTATCTATTCAATAAGTCAATATGAGAACAATATATGGCAGTTTCTCTTTGTGATGCGTCTGCGAGGGTCGCAGTAATTAACAGTGATAATCCATCAAATGAAAAACTTTCAGTTTCTTCTGTTACCCAAACGGACGATCCTGCGATTATTGGTTTTCATTCCAAAAGCGAAGGTACCGAAAAAGCTCAGTCGGTCAGTTCAAAAGACCGCAGTGGCAAAACTGTTGAAACAATGGAGCGTGTATCTAGTCAGGCAGAACAAACATATCTCACAGGAGGTAAAGCAAGATTGGCTCTTGCACAATGGGTTAGAAATCCAAAGAAAGAATTTCCTTGGTATTGTAAGTATCAATTGAATGTTTTCTTGGCTTTCATTATTTCAAAAATTCCAGAAACTGAATTTGATCACCACATTGAAGATTTTTTGCAATCTGAGTTAAAGGATCATGCAATTGTCAAACATGGATTACTTAATGTTTTTATAGAACAAAATGAAAGTTTCTCTTATATAGAAGCAAATCAATGGATTGATGGTTTGATTCGAACATATCAAAACTCTGAAAAAGTTTGTGATTACTTTATGTTAGAGCCTCATGTCAATATTATTGATACTGACATTGAACCTACTGAAAAAGTGGAGGCAGTTAAAATAAACTCTGATGGATCTTCAGTTCCAAAAAAAACGGCCAAGAATGTTAAACCCAAACAGCATTCACAAACAGACGCTGTATCTTCAAAAAAAACGCAGCTAAAAAGTCAAGGACGTACGATACAAGAACTGGTAGAGAAGTGTCTTGCAGGCGATCGTGAAATCCCTATAAATATCCGAAATTTTTTGAAAGTTAATCCTTGGGATAACACTGTTGATCTTAACGATCTGAATCATTGGAACGAAATGGTCGAGCGAGTTAGAACAGCCTGCCAAGATTGCAATAAAAAGATTAGTAGAGTGTCATTAGAAGCTATCGATAATGAGTTCTTCATTTATTGTTTAACCCAAAGAGATGATTCAAGATTTCAATATCAAATCAGCAGTGTAGGGATTGCAGCCATCGCTTGGGTAACGGGCGTTAGAGTCAACTGGTTACTGCACGGAAGACTACCAGAAATTGATACAGAGCAAAAACCTAAGAATGTAACCCCGAAAATAGATTATTCGAAAATTCCAATGTTTTTGTTACATAAATATCTAAGAACAGACGTTAGTGTTGGCTTGCCAACTCAAGTGGTGGAATTTTTAACTGTTCATAAAGATAAACTAGATTTGATGGTTGGAAGTGATGTTGGAAGTGATATTGATAGAAAAGTCCTCTTAGCTAACTTGAAATCTAGAGCAAAAGAATTAAAGATGAATTTTAGAGTGATCAGCTTAATGGCGACCATTACAAATAGTGCATTAGTTTCTAATTTTAACTATCCCAACCGACCTAAGATAGATCTGATCAACTTTTGTAGTCTTGCATTAATAATGGGATGCAACCCATTCTGGTTAGCCAAAGGTAGTGAACCGAAACTCACAGAAAGCTCACCATCAAAGTTTGAATATAAGCCTGTCAGGCTGATGCAAATGATCAATCCTATTGAAGTGAAAATGCAAATGGCTGGCGTGGAACCAGTACTACTAAAGAGACATTGTGAGCCGAAAACTTGGAAGGAAGTTGCCGAGCTAATTAGCTTTCAAACTAAATACCAAGGAAAATTAATTAGTGACGGCATGATGATCGAAGGCCATCGATTTGATTATGCATTATTAGCAACAACCATTGAGCATGTCGCTTCAGAGTTTGATCCGGAGAAGTATCTGTTTAAGCGGGCATTTAAACCACTTTACGATAAAATAATTGCAGACTTAAAAAAGCAAAAACAAATTTCGAGCAGTAAAGTATACGAATTGGCAAAGGTGCTTCGTATTAATCCACTTGAATTAATCAAAGGTCGCAGTGTTGAAATTAAAGAAGTGATTGAAGTTGAGCCTGAATTTTATCCTAATGCTGTGGATTTTTATTACCGTCAATCAGTGATATATAAAATTCGTCAATCAACCTTGGTGCCAGATCCCAACATAAGCCCTAATATACAAAAAATCCTTAAGGAGCACCTTGGTATCACAAAAGTATCACCGTTAATGACAGAAAAAGAGAGTGCGTGTGATGAGCAGAACGAGAGCCTTTCTAAATCTAAAATGGCTAGCAAGCCTGAAGCGATTAAAAATGAATGCACTACTAAAGCGCGATGGAAAAGAATTGAAACACAATGTCGTGTGCTATCAATCTCTGATATTTACGTGTTCAGAATTTTAAGCGGTAACCCAAATGCTAGAACGATATATTACGCCAAAACTGATTTAGAATATGGAAAAACCCTGCTTAGTGTCGAAGAGTTGTGTGGTGTAGCATTCGTACTTGGTATCAATCCGTATTGGTTATTATATGGTCACAGGCCTATTGTTGAAGCTGACCAGCGACCTTATCTGCATCAGCCGAGGGAATTTACTGGGTATCGTGCAGCTATTTACTTGCACCTTCGAGATTACTTTCGAGGCAATGATGATGCTCGTTTGCCACTGAAAATCTCTAACGTATTAGAGGATGGATGCTCGAGTGATGAGTATGAATTTAACTCTGAAGTAGCGTTACGTCTTGAGGAAGAAATAAATAACGCGAAGGTAGCAATCGATTACCTCGGTGAGTTTATTTCTGGTTCCAGAGGAATGATTTTTCTTATAAAGACAAAAAAAGTAATAACTAGAATACAAGCCTGTGGATTGAGTTTGGCATTGAATATCTGCCCAGATTGGCTTTTAAGCGGGATTGGTCCAAAGGGTATGTTAAGAAAAAAGAAATCCCCCTTGCAATATTACCAAGACGTAGAAGCTCGACCGAAAATTGATACCAAACAAGAGATGCAAACGGTACAAAGAAATATCAAAAAAGGTATTTACGATGGACTTTCTGATGTAGTTAAGAGTTATTTAGAAAGGGGATCGTCAACAGAAGAGCCAATGGAAGTGTCGACAAAAGGCTCAGCAGAAACAATGCTTGTTGCGGAGCAGTCTGACATCAATGAGCCTGAGTGTATAGAGAGCCTATTAATTCGAATGAGTAAAGCTGCGAGCGCAAGGGGCATGAATTTATATGAACTCGCTATGCAAATGGGCTATAAATATAATATTTTTGTCGATCTAAAAAAACATAAAATTAGCTGGAGAAACATACACTTTGCTTTGGCGGCGCACGTATTAGGTATCAACCCTGAGTGGTTAGAAAAAGGCATTGGGCCGATAATCGTTAATGATTTAAAGCCAAACCATGTTGAGCTACCTAAAGCGACTGAACAGGGATTATCGAAAAGAAACGTGTCTCCTCAAAAGCGCAAGCAAGCTCAAGATAAAAAAACATTAGAAGCTTTGCCTCCGCCAAACTCAAAAAAACAGAAATTGGGATAATCCAATAAAAATTATAAGTACTTCTGGGGCTATGTTATAACAATCCAATATGAGAATTGCTATCTAATCCAATATCGACTAATAGTGCAGGGAAGTATCAGCTCGATTGACGTTTTATAAGCTCAGGGCGATAGCAAAGAGAATGATTGTTTATTGCAAGTGAGGGCATAATATTTTGGCTAATTGCGAGTTTAGCAGCATGTTGTGCCATATCTTCAATGGGGTACTTGAGTGTTGTTAGCTTTGGCTGGCAATAACGGGCGAGTATGACATCGTCGAAGCCGATGACAGAGATATCTTCAGGTATTTTTATACCCTTGTCGATTAACGTGGCTATGATGCCCATTGCCATAGCGTCGTTGTAAGCAAAAACTGCATCAAAGGTTCTCTTACTTTCTAGTAGAGCTGTTGCGGCAAGCTCTCCACCCTTTTGATCTGGTATTTGGGTTATTTCTTGGCTATAAACATTCATTTCAATGGAAGATAGGTAATCATCAAAGCCATGTTTTCGTTCTATTGGATCATTAATATCTAAGTTGCTGTTTATGATAGCAATACTTGTCGCGCCTTGCGTTACGAGATGTTGAGCCGCCAAATTCCCACCTGTATAATTATCTAGCCAAATACACTTGTGTTGTAACGTTGGGATTAAGCGATTAATGATAATCAACCCAGAGGCTTGTTTTGATAAGCAAATTAACTCGTCATCAGAGAGTTTTTTACTGTGTACTACCATGACTTCACAACGCCTTGCAAGTAGGAGTTCAATGGCTTTACGTTCAGTATCGGCATCTTGCCCGCCGGTACTGAGGAGTAATTGAAGATTGTGCTTTTTAGCTATGGTATCAACACCAGAAGCGAGGCATGCAAAAAAAGGATCGCTAACGTCAGGAACTACCACACCAAGTGTACTACTGCGTTTAGTGACCAAATCTCTAGCATTTGCATTAGGACGATAACCAAGTTCTAGCATGGCTGATTTAACGTTTTCTAATGTTTTTTCACCCACTTTGTCACTACCATTTGCAACACGGGAAACTGTTGCGACAGATACACTTGCGAGTTGTGCGACATCTTTAATGGTAGCCATGAAATTATAGTTAGTAGGAGTGAATGGGTGACAAGTATCATGATTAGTGTGTGATATTGCAAGATCAAAAGGTATTGATTTTATGCAGTGTAAACGTTTACACTAATTATAATATGTAAATTCAAAGTTGCATCAGAATAAGAATGGATTTTAAAATGAGCACAGTTTTCGACCCGACAGAGCATCCACACAGACGTTACAATCCACTAATTGATGAATGGGTATTAGTTTCACCGCATCGAGCGAAGCGTCCGTGGCAAGGACAAATTGAAACGCCAGATGTTGAACTTCGACCGAGTCACGACTCAAGTTGTTTTTTATGCGCTGGAAATACTCGTATCAACGGTGAAGTTAATGACAAGTATCAAGACACTTTTGTTTTTGCTAATGATTTTGCCGCTCTAAAAGTTGATACTCCTGTGCATTCCGTTGATGATCCTCTTTTTAAAATGACAACTGAAACAGGTGAAAGTAGAGTGATATGCTTTTCACCTGATCACAGCAAAACATTGCCTCAAATGGATGTGACCGCCATTGCCGAAGTGGTCGATACTTGGCAACAGCAATGCGAAGAGCTTGGTAAAGCATATCAATGGGTTCAAATCTTTGAGAACAAAGGTGCGTTAATGGGGTGTTCAAACCCACACCCCCATGGTCAAATTTGGGCGCAGCAACAACTTCCAACTATTGTGACCAAAAAACAAATTTCGCAATCGAAGTACTATGGAAAATACCAAACCAATTTGTTAAATGATTACGCTAAACGTGAAACGGAAGATGGCAGCCGTACGGTTGTACAAAACGATGATTGGATTGTTGTCGTGCCTTATTGGGCTGCATGGCCTTTTGAAGCATTGATATTACCTAAGTTCAGTGTCACGCGTATGACTGAATTAGATGATGAACAAAAGTTGTCTCTGGCTGACATCATCAAGCAAACCACGATTCGATACGATAATTTATTTCACTGCTCTTTCCCATATTCAATGGGGTGGCATGGTGCGCCTTATGATGAGCAGTCACATCCTGAATGGACGCTTCACGCGAGCTTTTTTCCACCACTGTTACGTGATGCGACAGTAAGAAAATTCATGGTGGGTTATGAAATGATGGCTGAATCTCAGCGCGATTTAACCCCAGAACAGGCTGCAGAAAAATTAAGAAATACCAGTACAGTTCATTACACGGAGCAGGGAATTTAATGGAGACCAAATCGCTATTCAAAAAGTCCTTTCGCGCAAAGTTTAACACTGAAGCTGATGTAGTGTGCCATGCCCCCGGACGTGTAAATATTATTGGTGATCACACTGATTATAATGATGGTTTTGTTTTGCCAGCAGCGATTAATTTCGGAACTGATATCGCAGCAAGCTGTCGTGAAGATGAGTTCGTTAATGTCATCGCATTGGACTGTAATGAAGAATCCGTTGAGTTTTCAATCGAAGACATTCAATTTGATGATACATACAGCTGGAGTAACTATGTACGTGGTGTGCTGCAAGTATTGAAACAAGAGTTTCCACACATACGTGGGGCAAATTTGTTAGTGAGCGGGAATGTGCCGCAGGGCGCTGGTTTGAGTTCATCCGCGAGTTTTGAAGTGGCAGTAGTTAAAACCTTTGCAGAATTATATCAGTTACCACTTGATGGCATTAAAGCAGCCTTAATGGGGCAAGCGGCCGAGAATGATTTTGTAGGTTGCAATTGCGGCATTATGGATCAGCTTATTTCGGCTATGGGAAAGCAGGGCAATGCAATGCTTTTAGATTGTCGCAATCTTACCTTTAAAGATGCGCCCATACCTGAAGGGATTTCATTGTTTATTGTCAATTCGAATGTGAAGCGTGGATTGGTAGACAGTGAATATAATCAACGTAGAGAGCAGTGCGAGCAAGTCGCTGCTTATTTTAAAAGACCGGCTCTAAGAGATGTCAGTTTATCTGAGCTTGAAGCTGCTGAATCAATGCTTGATCCCGTTTTGTTTCGCAGGGCTAGGCATGTTGTCACTGAAAATTTAAGAACTGAAGCCGCATTATCTTGTTTCCAAAACGCTGATATGGCTGGATTAGGGCGGTTGATGCGTCAATCGCACGCATCCTTAAAATCTGATTTTGAAGTCACGACTAAAGAGTTAGATGGTTTAGCTGATATGTTGAATGAAGCACTCGGTGAATTGGGTGGTGCCAGAATGACAGGTGGCGGATTTGGCGGTTGCGTTGTCGCTTTAGCACCAACAAGCCAGCTTGATGTATTGCAAAATACCATAGACGAATTGTATTTTACAAAATTCGGTTTAAATGCTGATTCTTACGTTTGTTCAATCGAACAAGGCGCATTCAGAGCTATTTGAATACATTTATCTAAACCTCCCTTAAAACCTAAGTTAATACTTAGGTTTTTCCGTTTTTGGTCGATATCTAATACTAATAAATTGACATAATTGTCTGTTGATATTTTAAGCAGTAAATCAAAGGCTTCGTAATAAAATGTTGCAAAGCATGGTCAGTTAAATTGGTGTATTTTTCTAGGTGTCGAGAACAATGTCAGGAATCTTTTCTTTAGGGATAAACTTTTTTAACCGACTGTGTTTTAAAAGAAAATTTATGTTACTGGCAACAGTAACGCTCGTTCCACTCATTTTTGGGGCATACAGTTTCATCGATATTCAATTATCTGCCGTTCAAGCGAGCCAGCAAAAGCTTGCAGGAAAGTATGACATTGATTCACTCAATGATATTGAACAACAATTAATTGACTCAAGAATTAATGGATCTGCAGGGAGTTTAAAAGCTAAGTTACTTTCTGGATTGAGCTTTTGGAATAACTCAGGCCAAGATTACCCTCGTTCTCAGTCTCAATATTTTGAGTTTAAACAAATAGTTAATAAGAATTCTTTTGATCAACAAGGTTTAAATGACCTAACCGATTCAGTTTCTTCATTAAAAGAGTATATGGCTGCAGAAAGTGGTTTGTCGTTAGATTCTGAGCCTGCGACTTTTTACTTAAATGATCTGTATCTCACGAAGCTTCCGATCGTAAACGACTTCTCTTCACGAGTCAGTGCACAAGCACAACAAATTCTTAAGGCAGGCAGTTTTACGCCAGATAGCTATACGTATTTAGTGGCTGTTTCTAAACGCTTAGCTGAGTTAAATGGAACACTAAACAAAAGCACTAAGCGTTTACAGGAATTTTATGGTGAAAATAGTGAATGGGTGAATGCTGTCAAAGCGTTACAAAATAGCACTCAATCTCTTCTCGATTCGGTTAGCCAAAAAATCATCGAACCTGATGAGTTTACAATAAACTCGAGTGAGTTCTCACAAAACATATCAAAGCAACAGCGTGCACTGTCTAGATTACAGCAAAATACCAGTGACTTAGTTGAGAGAATTCAAAAGCAAAAAGTAATGCAGCAAGAATCAAACATGCTGTATCTGGTTTTGTTTGTTCTCGCCGTTGTCATGCTTAGTTTGTATTTCTTTTTATCTGCATTTAAAGCGATTAGCGAAAATGTTCAGATCATTAATAAAATGACGTCGAATGTCGCCAATGGTGATTTGAGCCAAAACTTAGTGATTAACAGTAAAGATGAATTCAATGAAATTGCTAATGCATTCAACCAAATGCTTGGCAGTATGCGCAACTTAATTAGCGAAGTTCAGCAACTTAGCCAAGATGTTGTTATGGCGAGCGAGCAAGTTCAGCAAATAACAGAAAAAGTCGAGCAAAACCTGCATGCTCAGCAAGAAGATACGCATCAAGTTGCTTCAGCGATTAGCCAGTTAGTTGCGTCTGTTGAAGCGGTAGGTCGAAATACCGAGCAAGCTACAGACATTACGGCATCTGCTCAGCAGGATGTAGAGCAAGGGCAAGTTGTTATTTTACAAACAGTAGATGGTATTAACCTTATCGCCAAAGAAGTGAGCTTGGGAGCTGAAGTAATTAATCAGCTTGCTCAACATGCTGATGATATTGGAAAAGTGGTTGATGTTATTCACGGTATTGCTGAGCAGACAAACTTACTCGCGTTGAATGCTGCCATTGAAGCGGCACGAGCGGGTGAGCAAGGGAGAGGTTTTGCTGTTGTTGCTGATGAGGTGCGAACTTTAGCGAGTAGAACGGCCAAATCAACCGATGAAATTCGCCGTATGATCGAATTAGTGCAATCCGCAACGTCTAAAGCTGTTGAAACTATGGAGTCAGGATCACAACGTGCGAATGAAGGTGTTGAGCATGCAAATGAAGTGAGCACCAGTATTGATAATGTGACACGACGTGTTCAAGAAGTCGTGGTTTTGAGTCAGCAAATTGCAGAGGTTGTGGCTGAGCAGCGATTGGCTACAGGTCAAGTAGATGAAAAAACACATGCTATTGAACGTGGTGCGGCCGATTCATTAACTGCAGCTCAGAGTGCCAGTGGAATAGGCAAAGTATTAGCGCAAGACGCTAAAAAACTTGCTGCTCAGATCAGTGATTTTAAAATATAAACGATATGTTTTGTATGTTAATGCACCTACTTTAATTGGTGCATTAACGTACAGGGTTTACTGTCTAGCAAGACGTGAATTTATACTTGGCTGTTCAAAGTCACTTCTAAACGGATTAATATCTAAGCCACCTCTGCGTGTATACCGTGCATATACGGTTAACTTACTGCAATGACAAAAACGCTTCAAATCAACAAATATGCGTTCAACACATTGCTCATGAAATTCGTTGTGTTGTCTAAATGATATTAAGTATCTTAGTAGCTTCTCTCGATTTATTTTAGGTCCTTGATAACGGATCATCACGCTTCCCCAATCTGGCTGAGAAGTGATTAAACAGTTAGATTTGAGCAAGTTTGAATTCAACGTCTCTGCGACAGTTTGTTTTTCGTCAGTGCTATCGACCAAATACTGTGGATTGAAGTTATAGTCGTTCACTTCAATATCAAGATCGTCAATGCACGTCCCCGGGAACTCAATAATCCTTTGGGTAGAAAACTGCTTTGGTTCGATGATGGTGACTTCAACAATTCCATTAGAACAATTGGATAAATCTTTTTTCAAAGTCTGTTGAAGTTGATCGACAGAATCAAACTTAGTTTGATTAAAACTATTTAAATACAATTTAAATGATTTTGACTCAATTAAATTTTCTGAAGTATGGCTCAAATGAACTTCAATTAAAGCAACCATAGGTTTGCCTTTGGCATTGAGCCAAGAAAGTTCGTAACCAGTCCAAATATCAGAACCATGGAAAGGAAGTGTCGAAGTTAACGATATAGCATCACGGTTTAATTTTCGTGGTACGCCTTGCAACAGTGTTGGATTATAGTGTTCTTCGTAGCTTGTTACTTTACCTAACGTTAACTCTGCTAATGCTTCAGCTTTGCCATAAGGGTCGTGATTTTGTGTCATCAATACGGTTTCCGTGTCAAAATATGCTTTTATTATACCGAATTTTGGAATGTTCTTAAGTGTCTTGTCTCTCTGCGTTAGAAAATTTTATAAATAAATACCACGTTAGCTATTCTGAATCATCAGATAAATTCCCATCATTTTACCCTTTAGGTGAAGCATCCGATTGTATTGTTGGGGATTATGATGAAAATACCGAGAACGTTGTGCATTGGAAAGCGACGCAGCGATCTTCTATTGGCACATTTGATAATATTGAAAAAGCACTCGAATTATCTTTGTGTTCGGATATAGAGCAATATTTTGGTCATTATTACTCTGGCCCGATGACGTTTGATTCACAATGGGGCGCTGGTGAGTTGCTTCAACCATGGAATCAAGATGACTTTGAACGGTTGCAAAAGAATATTATTGGTCATTTGATGATGAAAAAGAAGCTGAAACAACCCCCAACATGGTTTGTTGGAGTAATGGATGATGCGGATAAAATGATCACGGTTAATAATGAAAATGGCAGTGTTTGGCTAGAAACTGCAGGAGAGCAACAAAGCGCTCAATTAGCAGACTCGTTGAGTGAATTTTTGGAAAGGCTCAATCCGAAAGTGATGCCAGCGACTAAGCCTCAACTTGATGACAATGTTTCCATCGAACATCCCGGCATCATTTCAAACTTAAAACGTATGTGGGCGAATTTGTTTTCTAGGAAATAAGCCAAGTAATTAAGATTAAGTTATATAATCCCAAGAAATATTAGATACGATTCGACAAGGTTCACAGCGGAAGTGAAACAAATCGAGAAGAGGTTCATCTAATAGCCATTCTTTGTTGCCGCATTTCGGACAACAGCGATTTTTTTCTTGCGCGAGGCTGTCACCACCAACTTGATATAGATAATAATAGGTTGGAGTGTTAGTGAGATATTCGACACGACCTCGGATATCCCAGCCTCTGCGGAATAAGTCACTGCTGCAATTGCTAATCTCATTTAATGTCGCGAACTCTGCTTTTGTGGCTGCAGCCATTTGTATTTCGTCGCAGGCCTGCCATTCTGTTTGCCAGCGGATCATTTGTTTATGATCACCATTAAACGTGGCTGGTATGCGGTACAAAGGAATAGGCTGTAAGGTATCGCCACTGCGTAATGGTGAACACATGTGGACGTAACTGGTGTAAAGCAGTTGCCAACTAGGCGTTTCATCGGTAGAAGTTTCAGAATTAATATCTTGACCGATAAACTTTTCTCTTGGGGCTAAAATTTTAGCGTCAGTGAGCTTATTTAATGCTTCTTTAACCCAAGGGCTATTAAAACGGCTACTCAGACTGGATTTTTCAGGCATGAGTATACGACAGCGAAAATCACCATCATTAAATGCGACTGCAAATTCACGACCTAATATTTGACCATTGGCACGCAATGCTTCAAGTAAATTATTTATCGACTTTTCTGCGGCGGTAATTGTGGTGTCATCAAAACACTCAAAACGTAATTCGGAAACGTACATTATTTATGTTCTTTTTTTTGTTCTAATTCGAGTTTTTGTATTCGGTTTTCTAAGTCTGTATTAGTAGTAATGAGTTGCTGAACTTGAGCTTGTAATTTCTGTAGCTCAATATTTAAATTCGATTCTTCCTTATCTGAAGCGCTCGTTAATGGTGGCGTTGAAAGAGGAGGGGATACTTGTTGGGATATTTGCTGTATCAAAGACGCTCTTTCATTTCTATCCATTGATTTAAAGCGTTGTAAACCTTGTATTAAAGTTGGTATTGGCACGCTTGAGCCTAGTCGTGACTTTAACAACGCAATACTCGGTGTTTTATTTTGCACTGAGATAATACATGCCGCATTAACGACTTGGTCTGTTGCACTCATTTTTAGTGGTAATCCTTAATGTTGGTGTGAATCTTACTAATTATCACGTTGAAAATATTTATCTTTTAATAAAATCAACGCATTACCGACTGGCATGTTTTGTGCTAAATGTTTTGTACTAATTATGCAGGTAAACTGCGGCACGACAAAATAACATATAGGAAGTTGATTATGAAAAAGAATTTAGCAGCAATTATGGCACTTGGGATTTCATCATTAGTATTAAGTGGTTGTGTTATTAATGTAGGGGATGGCGAACATGATAAGAATAATATGCATCCTCAAGGTTGGGAACATGCACAAGCTGAGAACAGAAAACATATCGAAGAATTAAGACTTGGGATGAACAAGCATCAAGTCTTGGACTTAATGGGCCGACCAGATATTAATGAAGCCTTTTTGATACAAAAAAGTACATCAGAAAATGAAGACGAAGCAGGGCAAGAAGTTCAAGTGTTGTTTTATCGTACACAGCATAATTCAGGCGATGGAAAAACTACAAAAGACGAATGCACTCCTTTAGTATTTAAAGCTGGAAAATTGATAGGCTGGGGTGATAAAGCTTACCGTTACGTTCATTAATTCTTAAATCATTTTCATTTATCAAGAGAGATCAGCTCTCTTGATAAATATTTATGCTTTGTTTCTATACGATTGAATCAATTTTTCCATTCCACTCTTGAAAACTCATCTTAGCTACCCCATCTATTCATTAACGATTTAGTTAGTCGCGATCATTCACGGTCGCATGCCAGTAGAAAGGATAATTTCATGTCACAACAAGAAACTCATGGTTTTCAAACCGAAGTTAAACAACTGCTTCATTTGATGATTCACTCTTTGTATTCAAATAAAGAAATTTTCTTGCGTGAGCTTGTCTCAAACGCAGCCGATGCAGCCGATAAACTGCGTTATAACGCACTGACTAATGATGCTTTATATGAAGGCGACGGTGAATTGCGCGTTCGTATTACAGCAGACAAAGAAAAAGGTACCGTAACGATTGCTGATAACGGCATCGGTATGACTCGCGATGGTGTTATCGAACATTTAGGTACGATTGCAAAATCAGGTACTGCAGATTTCTTTAAAAACCTTTCTGGCGATGAATCAAAAGACTCTCAGCTAATTGGTCAATTTGGTGTTGGTTTCTATTCTTCGTTTATCGTAGCGAAAAAAGTAGAAGTGAAAACTCGAGCAGCAGGCCACAATGCTGATGAAGGTGTTCACTGGATATCTGAAGGTGAAGGCGAATTCACTGTTGATAACATCAATATAGAAAAACGCGGCACTGAGATTGTTCTGCATTTACGTGACGAAGAGAAAGAGTTCGCTGATGATTTCCGTCTGCGCTCAATCATTACTAAGTATTCGGATCACATTTCAGTTCCTGTTGAGATGTTTGAAGAAGGCACTCCAGAAAGCGAAGGCGAAGACGGCGAAAAAACGCCTGCAACTGAAGGTAGCTGGAAGCCTATGAACAAAGCGACTGCGCTTTGGACTCGTAGTAAGTCAGAAATTACTGACGAAGAATACAATGAATTCTACAAGTATATTTCGAACGATTATGTGGATCCGCTGTTAAAAGCGCATAACCGTGTCGAAGGTAAGCAAGAATACACTAGCTTGCTGTTTATCCCAGCCAAAGCGCCGTGGGATATGTTTAACCGTGACGCCAAGCAAGGTCTTAAACTTTTCGTTCAACGTGTATTTGTTATGGACGACGCTGAGCAATTCATGCCTTCATACCTGCGTTTTGTTAAAGGTTTGATTGACTCAAATGACTTACCTTTGAACGTATCTCGTGAAATATTGCAAGACAACAAAGTTACTACAGCGCTTCGTACTGGTGTTACTAAGCGTGTACTGGGTATGCTCGAAAAGTTAGCCAAGAATGATGAAGAAAAGTATCAAACCTTCTGGGCTGAATTTGGTCAAGTATTGAAAGAAGGCCCAGCTGAAGATTTCGCCAACCGCGAAAAAATTGCCGGTCTATTACGTTTTGCATCTACTCATACAGACTCAGCGGCAACAACAGTTTCGTTAGACGCTTACATCGAGCGTATGAAAGAAGGCCAAGACAAGATTTATTACATTGTTGCAGACAGCTATGAAGCTGCAGCAAATAGCCCACATCTTGAATTACTGCGTAAAAAAGACATTGAAGTGTTATTGATGTCAGAGCGTATTGATGAATGGCTAGTGAATCACCTAAATGAGTTTAAAGACAAAAAATTGCACTCTGTAACACGTGGCGATCTTGAATTAGGTGAGTTAGAAGACAAAGAAGAGAAAGAAGAAGCTGAAAAGCTAGCGACTGAGTCAGAGAGCTTAATTAAGCGTATTAAAGATGCACTAGAAGGCAAAGTAAGCGATGTTAAGGTTACGACTCGTCTAACCGACACACCTGCTTGTGTAGTCGCTGGTGACGGCGATATGTCGACTCAAATGATTAAACTTATGGAAGCCGCTGGTCAATCAGTGCCAGAGTCCAAGCCATTGTTTGAAGTTAATCCAAATCACCCATTGATGACGCGTCTTGATGAAGAACAAGACGAGCAAGTCTTTGCTGACTGGAGCAACTTGATGTTACAACAGGCTCAATTGTCAGAAAAAGGCAGTTTGGCGGATCCATCAAGTTTCATTAAATTGATGAATCAAATGCTGATGGCTAAGTAATTGGTATAGAGTTCATTGATAGAGAGCTATGGTGGCGGGTTTTCCCGCCATTATTATATGGGATATTAGAATGACTAATGTTTTGGATCTTACCAAAGAAAACATTCAACAAGTTGTTGATGCTTCAATGGAGCATATTGTTGTACTGACGTTTGCATCGCAACAA